>Ga0272443_10001541_pt1 | contig 33043 bp, 26 predicted proteins | sample SSMAcet12_FD_193581 | JGI IMG/M metagenome (GOLD analysis project Ga0272443, IMG submission 193581) | Marine sediment archaeal communities from Little Sippewissett salt marsh, Falmouth, MA, United States - SSM-Acet-12 | ecosystem: Environmental > Aquatic > Marine > Wetlands > Sediment ... | reverse complement strand
GAAAAGGCTGATCGTGGGTGGATTCGAAAAAGTCTGGGAATTCTGCAAGGATTTCCGCAACGAGGGTATGGACCGCAAACATAATCCGGAATTTTCCATGATCGAATTGTATCAGGCTTTTGCCGATTATAACGACATCATGGAGCTTTTCGAGGAACTGCTTCGCTTCACGGTTAAAAAAGTATTCAACGACACCAAAGTCACTTATGAAGACAATGTTATCGATTTCGGTCCGCCCTTCAAGCGCATCTCCATGATTGATGCCATTAGGGAACAAGGCGGTCCCGATTTGTCTGATTTCGATTTTGACCGCGCTATGAAACTGGCCAAAGAGGCCGGGATGGACAGTGCGCCTTTGATAAACCACGGTAAAGTCGTCGAGGCCTTTTTTGAACAATTGGTCGAGCCGCAATTAATTCAGCCGACTTTTATCACTGATTTTCCCAAAGATGTTTCCCCGCTGGCCAAGGCTCATCGCGATGACCCTCGGCTGGCCGAAAGGTTTGAAATTTATATCGGCGCTTTGGAATGCGGTAATGCTTTTACGGAATTAAATGATCCTGTCGATCAAAAAGAACGCTTTATCGATCAGGGTAAGGTGGCCGAGGCGGGTGATGCCGAGGCCCATCAGCTCGATCACGATTTTATCAATGCCCTGTCTTATGGCATGCCGCCGACCGGGGGTCTCGGTTTCGGCATCGACCGTCTGATAATGCTTCTCACCAATCAGCATTCCATCCGCGACGTGATCTTTTTCCCTCAGATGCGGCCGGAGGATGGAACGACTTCGATTGATTTCGACAGTGTAACCGATGAGGATGAGGCTTAAAACACATTAGATGAAATATGAATGGTTCATAGCCCGGCGCTACCTGCTCACCCGGCGGAAAGGTTCATTTATTTCGGTCAACGGAGCCTTTTCGATTATTGGCGTAACGCTGGGCGTAGCCGCCCTGGTTATTGCCCTCTCGGTTATGAACGGTTTCGAATCGGAAGTGCGCACGTCAATTCTGGGTGTCACTTCACATATAACAGTTTTTCCCCGCTTCAACGATTATGTTGCCGACCCCGATGCGGCCATGGAAGAATTAAAGCAAATCGAAGGGATTACCGCCGCCGCGCCGTTTATTTATTACAAGGCCGCCATATCATCGAGTGAGGCCGGTGATGGTATCGTGGTGCGCGGAATCGATACAAAATTGGAAGACGAGGTTACCGGGCTGGAAGAAAAAATCTTTTCCGGGGTATATAATCTGGAGCCAGATTCCGAAGGCGTGGGCGGGATTATCCTGGGCAGGACTCTGGCGGCGCGGCTTGATGTCGTCCCCGGTGATGCCGTAGTTCTTTTTTCCATGCGCGGCGAAGATTTGAAAAAAAGAACGCAACCTCGCGTGAAAAGGTTTGAAGTGCGGGCCTTGTTCGAAGTCGGGATGTATCAGTATGACGACGCCATGTCATATATATCGATTGCCGATGCGGCCGACCTGTTTAAGACCGCCGGAGTGACCGGGATACATCTGCGCACCGATGATTTTTATCGCGCTGATGAAATCGCTGACGATATCAACCGGCGCATGGCCGATAAATATGATGCCGTTGACTGGAAGTTGATGAACAAGAATTTCTTTTCCTGGATGCAGTTGGAAAAGATGATGATGTTTGTCGCCCTGTCGCTGATTATCGCCGTGGCGGCTTTCAATATCATATCGACGCTGGTGATGATTGTAATGGAAAAAAGACAGGAAATAGGGATATTAAAGACTATGGGATCGGTGCCGCATTCGATTGCCCGGATTTTTATGTCAATCGGCGTAACCGTAGGGATAATAGGGTGTTTATCGGGCTGGATTATCGGATATTTGATCTGCTGGTTGCAGATCAAGTTCGATCTTATCGGTTTGCCGCCCGATATATACTTTTTTGACAGCCTGCCGGTTGAAATCCGCTGGTTCGATTTTCTCTGGGTCGGTCTGGCGGCCATTGTACTGTGTTTCCTGGCAACGATTTACCCGGCAAGACGGGCGGTTTCACTGGCTGTTGTGGAAGTTTTGAGGCGATAGCTTTGGGCACAAGGGAGAATTTGACGTCTCAATTGATGAAAAAGAAACGATATTATCAACCGGATTTTGACAGCGGTATAACTTCTAATCTTGTCGATAATTGCGGTATATTAACGGTTTACGTATAAAAAAATCGCGATTTTGGGCGACAATAATACTAAAGATGGAAAATATGGACAGGCGCGAAACGGATAGGAAACGTATTCTGCGGGCAGAGGCGATTTGCCGCGGATTTGATACTCCAGAAGGGAGAATAGAGGTTTTGCAGGGCATAGATCTGGAGTTGTCTCGGGGAGAAATGATAGCCGTCCTGGGGGCTTCCGGAGTCGGTAAAACGACTCTGCTTCATATCCTGGGCGGTCTGGACCGACCCGACGAGGGGCAGGTTTATTTTGATGATACCGCTTTTGGCCCCATGTCGGAAGCCGCCCTGGCCGCTTTTCGCAACCGCCATATCGGTTTCGTATTCCAGTTCCATTACCTGATGGCGGAATTTTCCGCCCTGGAAAACGTAATGATGCCGCTTCTTATTGCCGGACAGACACATGATGATGCGCAAAGCAAAGCGGAACTATTGCTGGGTGAAGTCGGTTTAAATAATAGAAAGACTCACCGGCCGTCCGAACTTTCCGGCGGCGAACAGCAGAGGGTGGCCGTGGCGCGGTCACTGGCCACCGATCCGCAACTGGTAATCGCCGATGAACCTTCGGGTAACCTGGATATAGACACCGGCCGGGATTTACACAATCTTCTGGCCCGGCTGAATCGGGAGAAGGAGACGACCTTTATTATCGCCACGCACAATCCGCATCTGGCCGAAATGGCCGATCGGGTGATCAGACTGCGCGATGGGCGAAATGATACCGAAAGTAGTCCTCACTGAGGAAGGGGTAAAAATAAATGAAATGTGACGATTGTGATAAAGAAGCCGCTGTCCACCTGACACAGATAATCAATAACAAAAAGATCGTTATGCATCTGTGCAAGGACTGCGCCGCCAAACGGGGATTCCATTCTCCGCTGGATAATATTCCTTTCCCTCTGGCTAATTTTCTTGAAGGCATGTTGCCCGATGAGGACAAGCCTACAGGCAAAGCGATGGCTCACAGCGACCTTACCTGTCCTTATTGCGGCATGACTTTCGAGGAATTTTCTCGGCTGGGACGGTTCGGTTGTGGCACCTGTTATCAGACTTTCCGGGAAAAATTACAGGGTTTGCTCAGAAAAATTCACGGGTCGTCACTGCACCGCGGTAAACTACCGCCCATGCTTTCCGAAGATGGTTCGTTTATCAAGGAAGCCGAGCGGCTGGAAGAAGAATTACAGCGCGCTATCGAAGCCGAAGATTTCGAACGGGCCGCCGATTTGCGCGACAAAATAAAATCTCTGAAGGGCGAGATGGTTGACGAAACAAGCAAGGAAAATCAGAATGTTTGAAAATATGGCTAATAAACCGGTCGGCTGGCTTCAGGGAAATGGCGCGGAAGCCTCGGTGGTTTTATCCAGTCGGATTCGGATGGCCCGTAATATTGCCGGGACCAAATATCCCACCTCGGCCGATCTGGCCACGCGCAATAAAATACTGGACCATTTTGATGCGGCCGTCGATAAATCAGAGTTTTTGAAAGGCGGTCTGTTTATTCGCGCCGCCGACCTGGACCAAGTGGACAGCAATCTGCTGGTGGAACGACATTTGATTTCACCGACCATGCTGAGTCAGCTGGATGGTTCCGGGGTTTATATATCCGAGGATGAAAAAGTTTCAATAATGGTCAATGAAGAGGACCATTTGCGCATCCAGGCTATCACCAATGGCCTAGAGATGAATGTTACCATGGATCTGGCGGCACGCTTCGATAATGAAATCGGGCGGTTGATGGAATATGATTATGACAGTGATTTCGGTTTTCTGACCGCCTGCCCCACCAATGTCGGTACCGGATTGCGGGCGTCGGTTTTGATCCATCTTCCGGGACTGGTTTTGACCCGCGAAATCGATGCTTCCATCCAGAAAATTACCAAAATGGGTCTGGCCGTCAGAGGTTTTTACGGAGAAGGCACCGATGTGCTGGGCAATCTTTTCCAGATATCCAATCAAACCACTCTGGGTAAATCCGAACAGGATATTATGGAAGATATCGTCCGCGTTACGCAGTTGATTATCGCCAATGAAACCGCGGCCCGGACGCGCCTGCGCGAAGAAGCTTATGATCAGATTTGCGACAAGATTTGGCGGGCTTACGGAATTCTGCGCTATGCCCGGGTGCTGGCGGCCGATGAAATCATGAATTTGCTTTCAGCCATTCGTCTCGGTGTGGCGATGGAGATTATAGATTTTCTTACGATTGAACAGGTCAATGAATTACTGTTATTGTCGCAGCCGGCGCATTTGATTAAATTCGCAGGCAAAGAATTAAACGCAGAGGAACGTGACATTGTCCGGGCCGAGATGGTTCGAGAAAAGCTTCTATAGAATAAACAGGGAGGTCGTGATATAAAATGAATGAAATGTTCACCGAACAGGCACGCAAGGCGATCGAGCACGCTCGGGATGAAGCGGCCCGCCTGCGTCATGATTACATCGGGACGGAGCACCTTCTGCTGGGTTTGATTCGTCTGGGTGAAGGCAGGGCTGTGGAAATTATTGCCAACCTGGGCCTTGACCTGACCGAACTCAAAGCGGCCGTGGAAGAAGTCGTGCAACCGGCCGGTGGCACCATGACCATGGGTCAGCTACCTCTGACCGCCCGGGCCAAAAAGACGCTCGAGGTTTCGGGTCAGGAAGCCCGTGCCCTGAAATCAAAGGATATCGACACCGAACACATCCTTTTAGCCCTCCTGAAAGATGAAGAAGGGGTAGCTTCTCAGGTACTTTCCATGTTCGAAATCGATTACAAAGAAGTCTATGACGAAATTCGCAATATAGATGGCGGCAAACCGTCATCATTCAAGCGCAAACGGCGCAAATCGAAAACCCCGGCTCTCGATCATTTCGGCCGAGATCTAACCGAAATGGCGCGCCGCGGACGGCTCGATCCGATTATCGGGCGTAGTATGGAAATCCAGCGAGTGACGCAGATTCTTTCGCGCCGCAAAAAGAACAATCCGGTCCTGATCGGCGAACCGGGCGTGGGCAAAACCGCCATTGTCGAAGGTCTGGCCCAGCGTATCGTCGAGGGCAAAGTGCCCCAGACGCTGGAAAACAAGCGCGTGGTTACGCTCGATATGGCCGCCCTGGTGGCCGGGACCAAATACCGTGGGCAATTCGAAGAGCGCCTGAAATCGGTTATGACGGAAATCATAAATTCCAAAGATGTTATCATCTTCATCGATGAATTGCACACTATCGTCGGGGCGGGCGGAGCCGAGGGTTCACTGGATGCGTCCAACATTTTCAAACCGTCACTGTCGCGCGGCGAACTGCAGTGTATCGGCGCTACGACACTTAACGAATACCGCAAGTACATCGAAAAAGATGGCGCTCTGGAACGGCGTTTCCAGATGGTTATGGTGGAACAGCCCAGCGAGGAAGAAACTATTCGCATCCTCAAGGGTCTGCGTCCCAAATATGAAGAACATCATCGCATTCGCATTTCCGATGAAGCCATTGATGCCGCTGTCAAGCTGTCCACCCGCTACATTTCGGGTAAATTTCAGCCGGATAATTCCATCGATGTGATGGATGAGGCCGGTTCACGGGCTCATCTGGCTTCCTATACCAAGCCGAAGGAATTCAGCGAACTGGAGACGGAAATCCAGGATCTGATGTCACGCAAGGAAGAAGCGGTTAAAAACCAGGAATTCGAAACCGCCGCCCGTTATCGCGACGAAGTAAAATTCAAGAAGGAAAAACTGGAACAGATGTGCATGGAATGGGAGGAGCAACGCGATAAGGAACAAATCGTGCTCAACGATGACGATATCGCCCAGGTGGTGTCCTCCATCACCGGGATCCCTCTTTTCCGCCTTGAGGAAAAGGAATCCAAGCGACTCCTGCGCATGGAAGAATCCCTCAAGGAGCGCATCGTCGGGCAGGATGAAGCTATCTCGGCCATTACCAAAGCCATCCGCCGCGCCCGCGCCGGTCTGGGCGATCCACGGCGGCCGATCGGATCGTTTTTATTCCTCGGTCCCACAGGTGTAGGCAAAACTGAACTGGCCCGCCAGTTGGCCGAATTTCTGTTCGAAGATATCGAATCGCTTATCCGCATCGATATGTCGGAATACATGGAAAAGTTTGCCGTCTCCCGCTTGATCGGCGCTCCTCCGGGGTATGTCGGTTATGAAGAGGGCGGCCAGCTTACCGAGCGAGTGCGGCGCAAACCTTATTCAGTGGTCCTGCTGGATGAAATCGAAAAGGCCCATCCGGAAGTTTACAATATTCTGCTTCAACTCCTCGATGACGGCCAGTTGACCGACAGTTTTGGTCGCAGGGTCGATTTCAAGAATACAGTTATTATCATGACGTCCAATATCGGTACTCGTCAGCTGGGTGAAGGCAAAGCGGTCGGTTTCGATAAGACTGACATCAGCTCAGATCATGACGGTATGAAAAAGAAGATTACCGATGAACTGAAAAAACTGTTCAATCCGGAATTGCTCAACCGCATAGACGAATCGGTTATTTTCCATTCGCTGTCGCTTGACCACATCAAGGATATTATCGATATCCTGCTGGTCGATCTGGCCAAACGTTTGGCCGACAAAGGCATTTCCTTCCGTTTCACCCAGGAAGGCAAACACTGGCTGGCCAACAAGGGCTTCGAGCCAACTTACGGCGCGCGGCCATTGAAACGGGCTTTGCAGAAATATCTGGAAGATCCCCTGGCTGAGGAAATCCTGCGCGGCCAGTATGCCGGGGATGTTGAAATTGAAATTGGTGTAAATGATGATGAGTCCGGTTTGAAATTTGATTTTCGCCAGGGTGGCGGGAACGGTGAACAGGAACCGCAACCTCAACCGGATTCGGTAAATTCAAACTAATACGATAAAAGATACTTACATAGAGACAGTAAGGGCCGGGTCTTCTGCCCGGCCTTTTTTAATATATGATTATTCGGCGGGAGATTCAAATCGCGGTAAAAAATCGATAAATAAGGCTTGATTTTTTACCGAAACCGTATATACTAAGAGGCTCGAAACGCCGTACAAACGGTTTTACGGTTTTACTGACAGGAAAGGAACTGGTCATGGCACATAAAAAGGGTGTTGGTTCTTCGAAGAACGGCCGCGATTCAAACGGTCAACGGCGCGGTGTCAAGGTTTATGGCGGGCAGGCTGTTCCGGCCGGTTCGATAATCGTCCGCCAGTGCGGATCGAGAATTTTGGCGGGCGACAATGTCGGCATCGGCAGAGACTGGACGATATTTGCCAAAATCACCGGCGTGGTCAAATTCGAACGCGTAGGCAAAGACCGCAAAAAAGTCTCTGTTTTAGAATAGTCGGCGAAAGCCATTAATGATAGCTAGTGCTGTTTTTAAAAATTCAAATCCTTTCCCTTACGGGGAGGGATTTTTTTATTTTTCCTCATTTTCCCTTGCGGAACCAGAAGAAGGGCTGGAGCAGGTGGTGACGGTGGTGTGTCATGATATCGGTGCTCTCAACATCCCGCACATGGCGGACATCCTCGATCGAGAAAAAGGCGTCGGGGCGGTATTTGTGAACCATATCATGAAAGGCCCGCAATCTTTTACGTTTAACAACCGAAAAGAATATATCCACCGGTCCGCGCGTCCCCTCACCCCGGACATGAGTTACCCGGTAACCGGTTTCCTTCATGTTGTTGAATAGATGCGTACATTCCGGTACGTGAGGAACAATTATGCGAATCAGGGCGGTCCCCATCACCAGCCGCCGTTCCAGCGTCATGCCTACGAACGTCCCGGCGCCGAAACCGGCCGAATATGACAGATAACTGATCCAGCCGTTGAGATTACCCAGGACCTGCCCGATAGCCAACAGCCAGATGAAAACCTCGGTGAAACCAAGCACCGACGCTAGCAGGCGGTTACCGCGGCTGACGACGATTATGCGCAATGTTCCCAGCGAAACATCTACCACCCGCGCCGCAAAGACGAAAAACGGAACCAGCGCCGCCGGCATGGCTCCCACCTGTAAGAATGACGGAAGATCCATTTTATCATAACCTCATATTTTATCGAACTTATAACCTGATATATCCCTGATTCGCACTTTAAATTTGTCTTTTCGGCGCTTGCCAGACAAGTTTTAAATCGCTAAATTTGGCTCGTTTTAATAAATCTCCCGCCTGATGCTGAATTGACCTTACTTGCTTCTGACACGATACTGTTTTCAGGCGGTGGTATATTTGGATTTTCAGGGATGAAACTGGAACTTTTAATAGATTCGGAACAATTCTGGCCCCGTTTTCAATCAGATATTCGGGCGGCCCGAAAACGAATATATGTTCAGACCCTGTCGTTCGAGGGCGATGCGGTCGGTTTGGCTCTGGCCGAGGAATTCAATAATTCCAAAACTCCCGACAAACGGATAATAGTCGATTGCTATACCAAATATATTATCAGCGATAAATTTCGCTATTCTCCCCGAAACTGGTTCGACAGCGATCTAAAAAGCGAACGAAAAGAAACGTTTCGCATGATTAACAGTCTGCCAGCCGATGGAACCGGAATCAAATGGGTCAATCCTTTTGGTTTTCTTCTGGTACGAACGCCATCGCGCAATCACAAGAAAATACTGATTGTCGATGATAATATTTCATACATCGGCGGGATCAATTTTTCCGATCATAATTTTGCCTGGCATGATATGATGGTGCGTATCGAAAGTATAGAAATTGCCGAATTTCTGGCGCAGGATTTTATGGAAAGTTGGGAGGATCGTCATTTTTCAGGGACCCGGGAATTCGATAAACTTACCCTGATATCCTGCGACGGTAAAAACAACGCCGCCTGCTTTCAACCGATTATGGAAATGATAGATAACGCGCAGACTTCGATATATATCCAGTCGCCATACTTGAGTTTTCCTTTTACCGACCGCCTGCGCAATGCGTCCCGCCGCGGGGTGAAAATCGAAATCGTTACTCCGGAGAATAATAACAAAAATACTCTCGAGGATTTCATTAAATGGGAATCCGATCGCTCCGGCTTCGATTTGCATTTGTATCCCGGTCGCATGACGCATTTGAAAGCCATGCTGATTGACGGTAAAGGTCTGATACTGGGTTCGAGTAATTTTGATTGCTTCAGCTATCGCTTCGAGCAGGAAAATATGGCGATAATAACCGATAAAGATTTTATTGCCGAGTTCACACGGAAAGTCATTGAACCGGACCGCGCTAAATCCGAACCGTTCAACGGCTCGACCAACCATCCCAAGGGCTGTTTTCTGGATCTGGAAATGCGGGCTATCAGTAAAATTGCCGAATGGTTCAACGGCTAAACAAAAAAAGGGATCGTGACACGATCCCTTTTTTTTGTTTATAGATTCAATATTTCAATCATCATCCTGCCGATCCACCGACCGCTTCTTCCAGAATGATGCGATGATACAACTGGCAGTACAGACCTTCGTTCAAAATCAAATCCAGATGATGCCCTTCTTCGATGATTTTACCATCATCGAGAACTATGATATGATCCGACTTCTCCAGCGTGGCAGGGCGATGGGTGACAATAAAACAGGTCAGATCGGGCATGACCTGATAAAGCCGCTCCCACAGGACCGCTTCGGTGTTGGCATCCAGCGCCGAGGTACAGTCATCGAGAATCAAAATCCGGGGCCGACCTGCCAGGGCGCGGGCCAGTGCCAGTCGTTGTTTCTGACCTCCGGATATCGACACGCCGCGCACGCCGATTCTGGTTTGCAGACCATTGGAAAATGTTTCCAGGTCGGGTTGTAACTGCGAAACTTCAATCGCCCAGTTCAGAGTGGCAGAATCGATGCCGTCCCGGTTAAAGCGAATATTGTTTTCCACCGTATCGGAAAACAAGATCGGTTCCTGCGGTACATAGCCTATTATCCGGCGCAGTTCGGTCACATCGTATTGACGCAGATCGACACCATCGAGCAGAACTTTTCCGTCGGTCGGATGAACCAATCGGGGAATCAATCGCACCGCCCAGCTTTTCCCGGCTCCGACTTTGCCGACCAGTGCCACCCGCTGGCCCGACCGGACTGAGAACGACAGGTTTTCAAGAATATCCCGTTCCATACCGGGGAAACGAAAATGTACTTTTTCGAAAACCACTTGTGCCCGAGCCTTGTCTGCCAGCATGTGATCACCTTCGAATTCATCAGTCATGGGCGGATGTTCTTCCAGTTCCATCAAGCGTTTGACTGACACTCCCGCCCGCAGGCCTTTGACCAGGAAGTTGCCGACATCGAACATCGGGTATATCAGAAACAGCACATAAGAATCGAAGGCTACGAATTCACCTATCGATAAACTGCCGTTGATGACATAATATCCCCCGGCCAGCAGAACCACGATAATTCCCAATTGCCAGATATACATCCACAGCGATTCGATTACCGTGTGCGCCCGCACCGCCGATATTTCCGCCCGGCGGCGATTCTCGGCCACATCCGCGAACTTCTTGTGCTGATCTTTTTCACGGTTATAAGCTTTGATAACCCGGATACCGGAAAAACAAGCTTCCATGGCATCGTTGACCGAAGATATTTTCTTCTGCAAAAAATCAAAGCGCTTATCCAGTATGGTCGAACTGCGCATATAAACCAATACCAGAATCGGCAGTGGTCCGGCGGTCAACAAAGTCAGCATGGGATGAATGGAAAGCATCATCACCAGGCTGAAGGCGATCAAAGTCAGGGCTTCATAAAAGCGGAAAATACCGCTACAGGCAAACCATGATAATTTTTCCGCTACATCATCGGTCATCCGTGTTACCAGATCGCCGGTCGAGAAACGGTTGAAAAAGTCGGGACCTTTGCCCAGTACATCGGAAAAAGCATGCTGGCGGAAAGCCCATTCCAAACGAATGTTCAGATATGCCCGGTGTCCCACCAGCGCGGTGTGGACGAAATATGATATTATCGCAAAGACAATCATAAGAGAAGCATATCTGACCACACTTTCTCCGCCCATGGAGCGAATCCAGTCGGAAACATAAGGCAGTGAAATATTGGTTGTCTTACCGGACTGCAGAATATCGAAAACATTCTTCAGCAGAAGCGGCTGAATGACATACAGGGCGCTGGACACGATGGAAACGGTCAGCAAAAACGCCAGTGGCCGTTTGTGATGGCGATAATAACGCCAGAACCATTTTATATATTCTCTTAACATGCCTTTTTCACCCCCTTACCGTTCGGGGCAAATTGCAGTTTCACCAGCTTGCTGTAATAGCCGCCGGCTGAAACCAGTTCATCATGAGTGCCGCGCTCGATAATGCGGCCATCGCGAACCACCAGGATGCGGTCAACATTCATAATGGTTGACAATCTGTGTGCGACTACTATCGACGTGCGCCCTTTCATCAGCGTTTCAAGACCTTCCTGAATCAACCGTTCGGTTTCGGGATCGACCGAACTGGTGGCTTCATCGAGAATGAGAACCTCCGGGTCGAAATAAAGCGCCCGGGCGAATGACAGCAGTTGCCGTTCGCCGCGACTCAGGTTGCCGCCGCGTTCCGATAATTCGGTTTCATATAGATCCGGCATTCGTTCGATAAAACGGTGAGCCGAGACCATTTTGCAGGAAGCGGCGATGCGATCCCGGTCGGAACCGTTGGCCGACAGCGATATATTTGACGCCACGTTACCAGGAAAGAGAAAGATATCCTGCAGAACCAGACCGATTTTATCGCGCAGGTTCTCGCTGGTCATATCGCGCAGATCGATACCATCAACTGTAATGCGCCCTTTCTGCGGATCATAAAAGCGCAACAGCAGATTGATGACGGTCGATTTACCGCCGCCGGTAACTCCGGCCAGCGCGAAACGCTGTCCCCTGGGAATGGTAAAAGAAACATCCCGCAAGACATAGTTTTCGTCATCGGTATATGAAAACCAGACATTTTCAAATTTAATGCCCTTTTCCAGTCCGGGCCAGATCACCGGTTGCTGAGGTTCAGGAATGGCCTCATCGGTATCCAGAAGTCCGAATATGCGCTTGGCTCCCGCCACGGCCTTCTGAATCATGGCGATTTCCTCGGCGGCCATATGAATCGGTTCCATCAGCATCCGGATATAATTGATAAACATCACCAGGACTCCGATGGTCAATTCACCGACTCCGGCCCAGCGTGCACCGACATAAAGCACCAGTGCGATAATCACCGATTCCAGCATGAATATGAAATTGAAGGTGGCTACCACCCACAATTCCGCCGTTAACTCAGGCCGAAATTTGCGCCGGTTGATTTCATTCATGCGGTACTTTATTTCCCGCCCGCGATTGAATATCTGGATAATCTGCACCCCGGATAGAAACTCGGTCAGCGCGGCTGTAACATCGGCCATCCGCTTGCGAATTTCCAGCCAGCGCGGAGTGGTTATGCGATGATAAACATATAACATAACCGCCACCACGGGAAGGAAGGCCGCCACCACCAGAGTCAATCGGAGCGATACGATCGACATCCAGATAAACATGCCCACCACCAGAATCAGGGAACCCACGAAGGACACCACGGTATTGGTGAACATCATCCGCAAGGCCTCGGTATCGGACTCAACCCGCGCCATCAATCGCCCCACCGGGTTGCGGTCAAAGAAATTGACCGCCTGGTGGAGAATATGCCCGAACAACCTGCGCCGCAGGTTGATCATGACATCCTGGCCAATGATCTCCATCCGGATACGGAAAAGATAGTTGGCAATCAAAAAGCCGCCCTGGATGGCGATATAAAAGCCTACCGTAACCAGCAAACCCTGATAATCACTGTGGGCAATATCAATATCGATGGCCCGGCGCACCAGGTCGGGACCCAGAAGATAGAGTCCCTTTGAGGCGGCCAGAAGCACAAAACAAAAAATCAGCCAGCCCAGATAAGGTTTTAGCAGAGGTATCAGCCGCCCAAAGGCTTTTCCTGAGCCTATATCGGGCTGTTTTTCATCTTCGTAATAAGCGGAATCCATGGCCATTCTCCCGAAAACGTTAAATTAAATATCAACTCGTCTAAAAAGGCCGGTTCCCGAACAGGTTTGATCAGAGCAATAAAAAAACCCGCCGGAACCGCTGGTCCGACGGGTTGAACTTTACCTCTATATGTACCAAGTTATACTGGTCTGGGGCAAATATTCCTTCCGCAGGACCTTACCGCAAGAGCACGCGGCTTAATTACCAAGTATACAATCATATTAGTCATATTAAGCGTTGGTCTCCCTCAGTTTATTTCTGATCGATAAAGCCAATGAAATAAACCGTTAGTTTCACAGGTCCCTCGTTAAAGGATTAAGGTTTGGTTATTATCCCTTGCTTACGTTACTTAAAATATTTTTGTTTCACCGACTGTCAAGGAAAAAGTGCCTTTCGGCAATTTTTTTTAACACCTGACGACTTTTGTCCCCGCGATCATATCATGAATACAGCGGCGGTCTTCGCGGAAAATAAACAGAATATCAACCAGAGCATAAAATGGAATTAAGGCCAGCAGGCCATTTAATAACCAGCGCATCAGTACGTTGGGCATAAATCCGCCATTTTCACCGGTGTCAATCCTGACGATTTTTATCTTCATGACTTTTTTACCGATAGTCTGGCCATCGACCGTCAGAAGATAAAGCTGATATATCCAGTACAGACCCAAGCCATAAGTAAACAGGGAGGGCATATCAAGAAGCAGGGACAGGGCAAAGAAAACAGTACCGATCAAACCATCAATTATCGCGGCCAGCAAACGGTCGGACCGTCCGGCGTCAGCCCGGAACGACCTGGTCTGGTACAAACCCGGTTTGGTTTTGAGCGAGGGGCTCATTTGTGGAGGAGCGACAGGTTCCTGCATGATTCTTCCTTTCGTCTGAAATAGTAAGATTTTGATACAAATGACTAATATCAGTTTCGGTAAATCCGCCGAATAAAACAGGTTGTCGGTTAAAAGGGTATACCATTTCAAGCATATTGCTTAAAATTTGACCTGTATTAAAGGCCTGTTCCGGCAAGTATTTATCCGGGACTATTTTTGTTGATTAGCAAACCTTTAGCCATTACAGATACGTCAAAGAAGAAACAACTTGTCAAACCGGAGGTTGATCCATTTATGAAAAATACGATTGGGGCGATGCTTATGGTTCTGGCTCTGGCCGCTACCGGAACCGCTCAGGATTTAAATGGACAAATGCTGGCCGGGGGTTATCTGGGTTATTCATTCGGTATGGGTGATCAGTTTGATGAATATAACCACCCCAATTTCAAGGATGAAATCAATGCCGGCTTTTCACTCGGGGGACAGTTTTTTTATGGCCTGGCCGAAAAATTAATGGTCGGTAGTGAACTGATGTTGCAGTCATACAGCAGAAAGATTGACTATGAAGATGATGCCGATCCCAATTTCAACGATTCCGAATTGAAATTCTCCATTCTGGCGAATGCTTTGTACTCTCTGAATTACACCGAAGAAACAGCTCTGTTTTTTATTGGAGGTATAGGGGTTTATGATCGTAATGATCTCGGCCTGGGATTTAATGCCGGAATTTTGTACCGTATGAATATTGGCGACAACCTATATGTGTATGGTATGCCGCGGGTGCATTTTTTGCTGGCTGATCCGGGCGGGCAAATGATTCAGATTTCATTCGGTCTGCAGTATTCAATCGGCAATTACTGATTGCCAACCGAAGAGTAAGATTAAAGAAATGGCCCGAAAACCGGGCCATTTTTTATGTTTAGTTCAGGATTTTCTTTCCTCGCATTAATTACGGTTTTCCCACCGAATCGGTATCTTCATTATTGAATTCCCAACCGGTTCTTTCTTCGATGGATTCGATTTTTCGAGCGGCTTTGCGGGAATTTTCCGAATCGGGAAAAATATCGATTACCTGGCGATAATATTTTACTGCCCGATTAAAATCCTGCAATTGTTCCTCGGCCAAATCAGCGGCTTTGAAAAGTAATTCGGGAGCTTTTTTATGGGCCGGGTATTGCTCGGCGAAATGAGAATATGTTTCAGCGGCTTTATCATAGTCTTTGAATTTCGTCAGATATATGTTTCCCATTTCCTCCATCGCATCGGCGCTTTTGGGTTTTTTCGGGAACCACTGGACAATTTTTTCATAAGTATCGACCGTGGTTTGCCAGGCGCGCAATTTTTTAAATTGGATATCAGCCGCTTTGAAAAGAGCATCGATCGCCAGCTGATGATCGGGATAATTTTCCGCCAGTTGATCATATGAGGCTACGGCCTTGTTATACTCTTTCTGGTCATAGTAAATCTCAGCCCGCTTATAAAGAGCAAAAGCGGCCGACTTGCTGTCGGGAAATTCTTCAACCACAGATTCCAGAATTTCTCCCGCCCCGGCGGGATCGTCCAGCTTATCATTTATCAAAACAGCTCTCCGGTAACGCACCGAAGGCAGTTGAAAACTGACGGGGAAAAGTTTTTCGAATTTGAGGTACGAGGCCACAGCCGCCTGCGGCTGGCCGATATCGGCATAAGTATCCCCCAGCCAAATTTGTACTTCTTCGGCCCGGTTGTCGTGATTGAAGTGGACCAGATAATCATAGTATTCGGCCAGACAGCGCTCGTTTAATTTGGAATGCTTGATACTGTCAAGCAGTTCCACATAGGCGAAGGCATTGTCGGCCTTGCCATCATCGGAGCGGTTCTGGACTTTGGCGCGAATAAATTCAATGCGGTCCTTATAACGGTCTTTGTCGACAATTATCCGCAGGGCATTATCAGCCGCGGTCCGGGCCGAGGGATCATCGGGAAAAAGCATCAGTGATTTCAAATATGATGCCAGCGCCAGGTGGATATGTTTATCCTCTTCCTGGACCCGGCCCATCAGCAGATAAACTTCGGCCATGTTGTGATAATCCGGATAAAGACGGGCAAACTGATCCAGTTCCTTCAGAACATAATCGTACAGCTTATCATCATGAAGTTGATAGGTTTCCTTGATATGGTCAAAATGATAATCACCGGCGGCCGCACCCGCAGGCGAACCGCAACCGGTAGAAAGCCAGACCCATAGAATCAGGCCAAAAGTTAAATTTTTCCAGGACATTTCGGGCTCCTGAGACAGGTTACAGACGAGATTTACCCTAAAGTTTATAATATCGCCCGGTAAGTCAAGGCAAAAAAGGCCCGCTGGGACAATCGAAGCGGAGAAATCGGCTTTAAACCCTGAACAGGTACTGGAATTTTACAAAAAACTGGCGCGTGCTTTCTTTCCATTTTGACTCGTCCAGAGTCTCATAATCATCCGGATCATAATATTGCAAATGACTGTTGACCCCGACATAAAAGACCGAATAGGGATTCAATTGCCAAGTTATCAATGGCTCGATATCCAGCCGTTGGCTGAAATCATTGTATTGTACAATAAACCTGAGATTCCATTCACGGCTGAAGAAATACGTGGTGCGCGTACGGAAAATATATCCAGAATAAGCCGTCCTATCTGCTTCGGGATAGACGGTCATATAATGATCGCCGTGGGACATTTTGGAATAAGCCAGACTCGGTTCGATTTTAAGCCTTTGTGTCGGCTTGAAATTGGCACTTAGATCGATCTCATTTATGAATCCCCGTTCGGGAAAATCATCACTTCGGTAAATAGTGGGGCCGAACATATAACGGGTATATATACTGAGAATTTCGCTGAAACGGCTGTTGACAATTATGTAGTTTCTGTCAATGCCATTTACTACGACGCCGGCATACTTCTCCCGGCTGATCGTTTTTTGAAGCGTTAAATAAGTATTGCCTTTGGTTAAAAATTGAAAATTAAAAATAATCCATTCATCGCGTGTGCCATCGATGAAGCGGGTCGGGTCAAGATCGATATGTCCGGTATGATCCCACACCCGCCCGATCGCCAGATAGGAATACCAGTTAACCAGCCACTCCCGATTGGGGAAAAACTGGTAAATCATTTCCAGATTCGTCTGGCGGACATCGGCCTGGGTGACAAAACCGTTGGGGGCCCTAAAGGTCGGACTGGTTTCATTGTAACTCAAATCGAGATGAAAATGCCGCGCATCTCTCATTATTCCTATATCAAGAGCGTATCCATCGAATGTCTCGCCATCCAGAGCGACCGTATTGCGATCGCGATTGAACAGCCGCTCGGTAGTGACCAGATCGGGAGCGTCGGGTTCAACAATATGGCTTCCGACACCATGAATTTTAAAAATATAATTGCGAGCTATACACACGCGGAAATCAGCGCCATAGGTTGATCCGCTCCCGCCCTGCCCGGCGTCGCCGTCATGATTGAAATCCCGCTGTCTCTGATCGGTGGCCATTATTCCAACATAAGAATCATCGCCGATAATATGGCGCAGGCGAAAAATATTGCTGACCGCATCACCGATAAACGTATCATATGACCCTTCGTTCGTGGGAACGATATATGGCGCCTTTTCATCATAAGCCGCAAGATAGGCTAATGATGTTTTATTGAATTGTCCGTTAAATTTCACCGCCGCCAGAGGATCATAAATTGAGCGGGTATAAATGACATCAATACTACTCTCAAAAAGCTCGGCGCCCTGCTGGAAGAAGGGTCGCTTTTCGGAGTAGTATAAAGCATAAGTGTTGTTTACATCAATCTGGCCGGCGTCCGATTCGACCTGGCTGAAATCGGGATTGTAAGCCGCCTCAAACGAAGAATTGGTAGTTATTGAGTAGCGAAGGTTGAGTGAGGTCTCACCCTCCAGATCGTGATTTTTAAATTCGGAATCGGGATTATCAACATCCTGTTTCTCTCCCTGTTTCGTGCCGATAAGAGTCGGGATAATTTCAAAATTGCTCGATGGGTGTACCCCCTGCAAACCCTCCATATAACCCCATTGACACATGAAACAGGGATCATCGGGATCAATAGCTGCCCAGGAATATTTATAACGATTTTCTCGCTGGCGATCGCGCCAGAAATTGATGCGCCAGCTCTGGACTTCGCGGTCGGGAAAACAGAGCGATGCAAAAGGGATGGCCACCTCCACCTGATAACCGCTATCGGTTACTATACCTTTGGATTCATAAATGACATCGAAGGACATATCTTCATCACCCCCGATGAGAGTCCGGCCGTCGCCCTGATGCCCCAGCGGATTGACAAACAGTTCATAACCCCAGCTTTGATCACCGTAAGTACAGAAAAGAATTCCCATATAATCGTCGCTAAATATATTATCACGTTCCGAAAGGCTGACACGAACATCACCGGGATTATCAAAAGCAATTAATGCCACATACAAATTATTATCGTCATAAGTTATCATGGCGCGGGTGCGCACATCGGGACAACCCAAGTGCGCGGGAGAATGCTCGGAATAATTTTCCGCTATCGCCGCCTTTTGCCAGGCGGCTTCTTTCAGTTGGCCATCAATATTGATTTCACCGCTGGTGCGAGTGATTGTAATAGTTGGTTTATAGTGCGGTTCAAGTTCCTCGGCTACAATAAGCGAAACGAAAACAAGAATTACTATCAGCCCCCGAAAAAACATTTTTGATATGTGGCGGATTATACCATAAAGACCCATGTGCTTCCCCTTATCCTCATGATGCCCCGTTCGCAAAAATGACGCAACTATCCTGCTTCCATCTTAGACGAATAAGTTAATTATAAAGTTGCAATATTTCAGATATAAAAAGAAGCCGAAAAGCAAACATAGATATGATTATATTGATGTTTTCAGTATAAACTTTTGAGTTCTATGCCTTGATAATAAATTTTCAGAATGGAATCAAAGGTTATCCCGCGCGATGCCAGACCGCGGGCGCCCATCTGACACATACCCACGCCATGGCCGTAGCCGCGACCGTTAAAAATAATTTCCCTGATATTACCCGAAGCATCGCGGCGCAGGTCGAGATCGAAATTGGCTGAGCGCAGAATACTCTCGCCATTTTCACCGCGGCGAATAATCCAGCGCACTTTTTCTTTGTTGAAAGTAAAATGCCCCGAAGCCGTTTCAAATACTATCGTTGCCACCCGGCCGCCCGGAGTTCGGGCTATGATGCGAATATCGACAAGTCTCCCTACCCTGACGTCTTCATTGTATTCTTTGGATAAATAGTCTTCCAGGCGGTCAACTATCTGATCGGCGGTAAATTCTTCTGTCCAGGTATAATACTTCGATATTTCGCAGGCATCGCCATCGCTGACACTTACCAGGTACGGTTCGGGGTCTTTATCCCAGACATCTTCGATATTGTCGGTGCGGCCGCCGCAGGTGGAATGATAATAGGCGTTGATCAACTTATCATTGTAAATCGCCACCAGACCATTGGTAGCTTCCAGGGCTTTGTTCACCAGATCATCCTCGCCGGCCATACCGTTGTAAATCTGATCCGAGATATCGTCCTTAAGATCATAGCCATAAGCCGGGCCGTACTGTCCCAGCCGATTGATGGCATAGGTTCGCGCCGCGACCGCCTGCGCCTTGATAGCTTCCATCTGTTCCGGGGGTGTCTTTCCTATTTCATGCGGCACCACGCCCTTGAGATAATCTTCTATAAAGACCGTATTGATCAGCTTTAGTTTGGATCCGGTGGAAGTGATATCCAGCAAACCGCGATAACCGTTGCTGTCATAGAAGAATATTTGTTCCTTGCCGCGCGGCGATATAATCAGGTGGTCTATTTTTTTATCCAAACGGGCGCCATCGTAGGAATATAAATCAACCTGATTGCCGTTGAGTTTTACCACCAGCGGTTGCCGGGAATAATAAGAAATTCTTTTGCCTTTTTTAAAACAGTGAACCGCCAGTTCATTGTTCTTAAATGGACTGATAAGGTGTTTGGTTCCGGTGTTTTCGAGAAGCACTTTTACGAATGGTAAACGGCTGGACGGAGGTGGAATATCCTTGATTTGCGGCACCCGGCCACATCCCCACATCAGGTTGATAAGCAATATAACAGCGCTAAGGCGCGCTATTATAGTCTTTAATTGTCCCATGGTCATACTTGCTTAATTTATCGGTCCCTTAACCGTATTTTTAATATAAAGCGTTGATATTCTTACCTTTTCTTGATTGGCGGCAAAGCCAGCTTCCCGGCCACACCGCCCTTGTCCACGGCCCCCGTCACACCGGGTAGTGTGGACGGAAAATTATAAACAAAACGCGCGCCCAGCACGGCGAAACTGACAGCCTCAAGTAAATCGCCATTATATCCGAGCTTATCAACCGGAAGAATTTCCATCGGTTGACATAAGTCTGCCAGTTGTTTAACAAGAAATTTATTTTTACGTCCGCCCCCGGCGAGATAAACCGCTTCAAGTTTGCGGTCAGATAAGAGTTTTTTAATCCTTTCATAAATCAGCCGCGCCGTGGCATAAGTCAGCGATGCCACAATATCTTTTTTTTCGGCCCGCAGGCCTCCTGCGGCATGGACAGCGCGCGCCAGCAGTTCGCGATCAAAAAGTTTCCGGCCGGTAGAAACACTATTTCTATGATTGGCCTCTATGACAACAGCTACAACCTCGGGCAGAATAATACCTTTGGAAGCAATCCTGCCATCGCGGTCATAAGGTTTATTCACCAATAACCGGCAGGCATTATCGACAAGAGTATTTCCCGGACCGCAGTCGCCGCCCTTAATATCATCAATTTTGCCACCCGCCGGGTGATAGCTGTAATTGGCGATACCCCCGATATTGACAATAATCCTGCTTTTTGTTTTATCCCCGAACAAAATCCGATTGACAAATGGCGTCAGCGGAGCGCCTTCGCCTCCGAGGGCAATATCAGCGCGGCGGAAATCACTCACCACCGGTAATCCCGATGCCGCCGCCAGGGCATTGCCATCGCCGATCTGAATCGTGGCCGCACTTTTTGTCAGCAGAGTTTTTTCTTTGTGCGGAAAATGAAAAAGGGTCTGCCCGTGAGAAGCGATCAAATCTATTTTCAGTTTTTCCGAATCGATGAACTGTCGCGCCGCTTTTCCGAGGTAATCTCCATAGGCGATATCGAGGCGCGTTGTTTGTTCGGCAGATATTTGATAATCCGTTATGGCGTTTTCCAGTGCCGATTTTATTTTTTTCGGGTAGGAAATTGTTTTTCCCGTGTCGTATTTAACAGTTAACGATTGTCCGGTTTTGGATAAATTAATTACTGCCAGATCAATACCGTCGGCTGATGTCCCGGAATTGATACCGAGGACGGTCAATTTCCTGCGGTTAAAAAGTCTTTTCATCATTGCATAAAATCCGAATAGTCCGGCGCTGTTTTTTAGTGCTCCGCCTTTTTAATGGGTTGCCGGATAACCGTTCGCCACATATCGGGTGACGCCTTGCGAATATCGCTCAGGTATATTTCATGGTGGCGGCCATTAAGGACATAGCCCTGCTCTTCGATAAATTCATGCAGGCGTTTAATAGTCGGGCCCTCCTGGGCAAACAATCCCAGGTGCATAATCTGCGCCGCCATACCTTCAAACATGGAATCGAAGCGCATCAACGGCAATGCCGAAAGTTCTTTCTTTCTGGATACGGCCTCGACCGCAGCGGCGTACATGCGCCCGTCAACATAATCGGGTTGCATCATCATCAATGTCCACAGCCATTCACCTTTTTTTTCGCGATCAAAGGATTTGTCATCGGGGCTGGAAAACATACCTTCCAAAGGCATCACCAAATAGTCTATGCCCCGCTCACTCTGCAGGACGATATATTTCAGGGTATAGGAAATAGCGAACAGGGCTTCGATAGCATCCCGGAAAGCAGGTTCCTGATTGGGGTCGCCCCTGCCATCGATCATGAGGTAATTAAGCGGCGGCACATCCACGATTTCTACCCGATCGATTCCCGGGTAATAGAGATGCTTCAGTTCATTTTTAGGATCAACCTGTTCCATTATTTCTTACTTGATGTGCTTTTATCCTTACTTACTATCTCTGTCATTATATACGACGATTAGCAATCGGGGACAACCATTATCCATACCAGTCCGTCAGTTTCCGGCGCAATTTTGCAATTCTCTGGCGAGCGTCACTGAGTCTCTCCGAAGAAACCGCCCCGTGCGCCGCCCGCTCGGTGAAAAATTCAAAAGCCTCACGGGCTTTTTTCAGATCGGCGCCGAAAAGAAGCAAATCCGATCCGGCCATAAATGATTTTTCCACTACCGCCGGAAATGAAAGGGCCTGCCAAGCTCCCTGCATCAACAAATCATCGGTGACAGCCGGTCCGGAGAAAGCCAGCCCGGTTTTGAGCCAGCCCGAAATTACTTTTTCGGATATTATCGAGGGCTTTTCATCGATTTGCGGCATCATAAGATGCGATACCATTACGCTGTCAACACCTTCATCTATGGCCATCCTGAATGGTTTGATTTCGTGTTCGAAAAATTCTTCTTCACTAAGATCGGCTTCCGCCAGAACGTTATGCGGATCACCCTCAGACCTACCCAGTCCCGGAAAATGTTTGGCGGCTGTAAGTAAGCCCTGTTCGTGGTGGATGGCAATGGTCAAACGGGCAAAGCGAGCTACCAGGCCGATATCATCACCGAAAGTGCGGCTGTCCAGAACATGATTTTCATCGCTGTCAAACAAATCAACACCGGGGACAAGATTATAGTTTATCCCCAGTTCGCGCAACTGCTCGCAGGTGCGGAACAGATCGGAACGGTATTGTTTTTCCAGATTGTGATAGCCATAATAGCGGGGAGCTTCCAGACCGGGAAATCGGTTTCTAAGCCGTTGTACCCGGCCGCCTTCCTGATCCACCGCTATCAGAAAGTCGGGCCCCCGGCTGTCTTTTAATTCTCTTAACCAGCTTTTAAGATTGTCGATGTCCCGGCAATGATGAGCGAACACTATTATACCGCCAATATTATTATCGGTGATAAAATGCAAAGTGCGGTCGCTCGGTCGCTCTTCGGGAAAAGATATAATAAAAAACTGTCCGAGGGATTGAACGGTATCTGTCATGGGGATAATATAGCCTGCGGCAGGAATAAAAATCAAACAGTGCAAACGGTATTTTTGCCGGACCCTTTGGCCTGATACATAGCCTGATCCACGGCATTGACCAGTTCTTCTTCGGGGAGACCGTTTTCGGGGAAGCTGGAAACTCCGACCGAAACGGTAACTTTCAAAACCGGAATATTTCCACCGCCTCCGAATTCGGTCGATTCCACCTCAAGGCGAATTCGTTCGGCGATTCGGTGAGTTTCTCTTTCGGTGGTATTGGGCAAAATCACGATAAATTCCTCGCCGCCGTACCGGCAGAGAATATCGACATCGCGGATACAGCGTTTCACCACGCTGACCAAACCCACCAAGACCTGATTGCCGAATTCATGCCCGTAATTATCATTGAAGCGCTTGAACCAGTCAATATCGAGCATGATGAGCGACAGCGGCTGGTTATAGCGGGCGGCGCGCTTTCTTTCTTCGCCGATTTTGGCCTTGAAATAGCGGAAATTATGCACTCCCGTCAAATCGTCAATGACTGTCAACTCTTCGGTTTTACGGTGCAAAACGGCATTTTCAAGGGCCATCGCCGCCGAACGAGCCAGGACCGCGAGAAACTTTTCATCCTGCTCGCTGAATATTCCCTTGCGCGGTGATTCGGCCGTTAAAAGCCCCATGGTTTTACCGTAAGTTACCATCGGGACCAGCATCACCGACCGGGCCGATTTAAGGAGAGGCTGAAAATCCGTACGTGATGATATGTCGATCACTGTTACCGGCTCACCATCGCGAGCCACGCGGTAGGCCAGATCCATAACATTCTGAGGAACAGCTTTGAGATGAGTGTTTTTCCGACCACCGGTTAACCGCCCGCGGTAAATCAGGCTGTCATTGGGTCCGATAAGCATTATCCCCAGAGCGGGATAATCCATCACCCGCTCACCGATTTTGAGGACCTCCTGGATAATTTGATCGAAATCCAGAATCCCGGCCAGAGTCCTGCTGTTATCATAAACCATTTCAAGTTGGGCATGCATCTTCTCCAGCTCGCTGGTCCGCTTATTGAGGGTATTAAACAGGCCTAAAAGTCTTTTCTCCGAGCGGCGCGTATGTTCGGCTACATAATTGACCGCCATCGAGAAAAACCAGATAATAATCAGTCGCAGTACCAGGTTAACAGGATTGGTATGGGTCAGGGTAGCAGTATTGGCTCCAATATAGACTACACTTAAAACCCCGGTATAGATTATGGTCATCCCGGTGGTCATCAGGTATGCGGCCATAGTTACCAACAGGATAAAATAAAGATAGAAATCGGAGAGAATCCCGCCGGTATAATAGGTAACGGCGGTTATCAGAAAAATGTCGAGAACAACAATGTAAAAATGCCCTGTCAAAACCCAGGGATTTTTGCATTGTATTAAATACCAGCCGATTCCCAGCAGAAGGACTTCTATACCGGCTACGATGCCCAGTGGTGTTATCAGTTTGGGCCAACCTACCGCAAACAGGATATACCCCAACAGCGCCAAAACGACGCAGAGGCGCGCCGCCAGATGCAGAGAATCCGCCCTGGGAAGTATCGACCGCGAGTCAGTGTATAATATTCTCATTCCAATCGGCCTGTCATTCCTTTACGTTTCATATATCGGCCGAGGAAAAAGAATAATTAACCTCTTAAGGCCTAATACATTAGGTAAAATGTTACTAATACTGTATGAGATTGATATTAATGGGTTGAGGGGTGGCGTAAATGGACAATAGCTCGTCCGGAAAGGATTATCACGCCCAGAGATAGACCGAGAAGTAAAAGGTCGGCCAGGATTAGAATCGTCTTGCCGGACGGTATATAGGTATTGATCAGCAAATAAACCAGTGAGGCTATTGTGGTGATTACCATAAAGATAGCGGGGATTAGGGTAAACCAGTTTTTCCGGCCCCGGCGATACAGCCATACTGAAACGGCAATCAGGGCCAGCGCCGCCATTAGCTGATTGGCTGATCCGAAAAGTGGCCAGATCAAACGGAAAGCATTGAAATAAGCCAACAGGAACATTATCACGACCGACAATCCGGAATTAAACCAGAATTTTGTCATAATGACCGGGACATTTTTGAACAGCAGACCCCAGAATTCTTCGAAAAGATAACGGTTGAGGCGCACCGCCGAATCAAGAGTGGTCACCACAAAGCCTTCGATCAATAAAATACCGAAGATCGTCCCGACAGTTAATGGTATTCCCAGACTATTATGAATTGTCGTCCCCACCGCCAGAGCAAAGGCCAGTACCGGATTGGCCCCCTGATCAGGCCAAACCAGAGCCAGATAATCATTGTATTTCAAACCGGAAGCGATGGTCACCAGGACTAATATAGCCAAAGCGCCTTCGAGAATCATACCGCCATAGCCAACGCGTCGTGCGGCCGGTTCGCTTTTAACCTGTTTGCAGGAGGTTCCCGAAGCTACCAGCGAATGAAAGCCGGAGATAGCCCCACAGGCAATCGTGATAATCAGCATGGGCCAAATAAGTCCCAAATGTTCCGCTCCGGCAGTCAGGGAAAAGGCGGGAAAGTCGATTGTCTGTCCCGAAAAACCACCTACCAGAATTGATACAATCAATACCGCCATGCCCCCATACAGGATCTGCACATTGGTAAAATCGCGCGGCTGGAGAATAATCCACACCGGTGCTCCGGCGGCAAAAAGTACATAAATCGAAATAATTATCATCCATGCGGTAGGATCGAGGCGCACCGGAAAATTGAAACCGACATATATCGACCCGGCGCAAATTATCGCCGCAATCAGGTAACCCCATATTACCGGAATCTGTTTACGATAAATCAAAAAGCCGAGAAGCGGAGCGAAAGCGGTTATTATTATAACCGACGTTGATGCAATGCCGCCGATAATGCCCATCGGCTGACCATCCACCATAACCGTTTTCAGCCAGGTCTGCCCCGGTTCCAGAGCCAGTTTATCCAGCGGCCACATAGAGGTCAGCGAGATGGCTGTCATACTCAGGAAGGCCGAGGTTACCAAAAAGATCATCAGCAGGGTGAAAAGCAGAAACAACAGCATACCCACCCGCCCCAGGCTGATACCGGCGATTTCCCCGATGGAGCGGCCGCCTTCGCGCAGGGAAGCAAACAGGGCCGAATAATCATGAACGGCGCCAAAAAATATGGATCCCAGCACCACCCAGGCCCAGGCGGGTGCAAAACCATAGAGTATGCCCAGCGTAGGCCCGATAATCGGACCGGCCCCGGCTATGGTTGAAAAATGGTGGGCAAAAAGTATATGTGTTTTGGTGGGTATAAAATCCCGGTTATCCCTTTTGGTTTTCGCCGGAGTTGCCCGACCTTCCTCTTCCCCCATCTGGCGGCCAATATAACGGCCATAAAAACGGTATCCCAGAGCGAGTGCGGAGAAGGCGGCAATGAAGGGAATCAGGATATTCATAGCATTGATATTCGGGCACTTGTTTTTTACTTGCCGTTGCCTTTAATTATAACATTCTTCAATATTATAAACAACCCCGGATTGAGGGCGACGCAACTTAAGAAGATGCCTGCTCGTATATGGAATAGAGTATTAAAAGGTATAGAATAATGTGTAATCGAAAAGTTATTACAATATTTCACTTCCTGGTTTTCCTTGCCATTAGTACGGTTATTCTTGCAGGATCGTTGTCGGCCACCATGTTCCAGGATGAGGGCCGTTTTTCCGTTACTCCCGGCGATACTATCGATGATGATATCATGCTGGCTATCAGTGAAGGAACCGTTGATGGCACGGTTACGGGCGATGTTCTGGTGGCCTGTCGGAAATTCAATGTTACCGGTGATATCGGGGGAAGCTTTAACTGCATTGCCCAGTATGCCATCATGCGCGGTCTGGTCGAACGATCCACCAGAATCCTCGCGCAGGAAATCACTATCGACGGCCGGATCAACGGCAATCTGCTGGCCATCGGCAGTACCACTGATATTTCTTATCGCAGTGAAATCGGACAGGATCTTACCGTAATAGGCAACCAGATATCTATCAACGGGACTGTCGGTCGCAATTTGATGATACGCGGCGATAAAGTCATTATTTCCGGGAAAATCGACGGCGCGGTTGATATCAAAGCCAAATCAATAAGCATCGTCGCCCCGGCAGAAATTAACGGCGATATTTTTTATAAAAGCGTTAACGAAATAGAAATTGACGAAGACGCCATTATCGGCGGTGAAATCGAATGGGAAGAAATAAAACCGGAAGAGGTGGAAGAAGGGGGCATCTTGTGGGGCTTTCGCTTTATTATGGCCCTGTGCCTTTTTGTCACCGGTTTGATATTGATTCCCCTGACCAAAAAACATGTTCATTCCGCGGCCCGACACATCGTTAAAAAGCCGCTGATGGCAATCGGAATCGGTTTTATCGCATTCTGTGCCATGCCCGTGGCCGTGATATTTCTGGCAGTTATAATAGTCGGTATTCCGGCTTCGATAATACTTTTTTGCCTTTACATAACTTTCCTGTATATCAGTAAAATATATGTCGCCGTTGCTCTGGGTGGACTGATCATCAAACGCCTGCGTTCCACGGAACCCGGCTGGATCTGGTCGTTGCTTCTCGGCATTATTATTTTAACCCTCCTCTTTACCATTCCCGTCATAGGGATGGTAATTTACGCCATAACCGTGTTCGCCGGTCTGGGAGGGATTATCCTAGCGATCAGGGAATGCCAAATCGCCGAGCCGCGCAACAACGACACTCCCTGAATAACGCTGTTGTAAATATCTATTGCTCAATATCCCGATGCAGTGCATATTATTAACAGCTGTTCGGCTTTTCAAAAAATAACAGGGGATTTATCATGTCATCCATTGAATCAATAATCAATCGCCAGATCGGGCAATGGGAACTTCAGATCAGGGAGAAAAGACAGCCCCCTCCGACGCCGGTACCGATATCGCCCATTGTCACCGTATCTCGCGAGCACGGTTCGCAAGGCGCTTATTTCGCTCATATGCTGGCAGAAAGACTCGGTTTTCAATTGATGCACAAGGAAATAATAGAAACCATCGCCGACACATCCGGCTACCGTAAAAGGCTTATCGCGGCTCTCGATGAAAAATATAAATCACAACTGCAAGTCATGGTGCAATCGCTTTTAACCGGACAAGCGGTTGACCATAACGATTACAATCGTCACCTTTATGCCACAATTCTGTCCATGTCGCGCCTGGGTGGAGTGATTCTGGTGGGCCGCGGGGGTAATTTTATTATCGGGCCACAGCGCGGATTTCATTTAAGATTCGTGTGCCCCATACCCATTCGTATTGAAAACCTGATCAAATACAAAAACCTTAACCGCGCCGAAGCCGAAAAGGCTATTGAACGCATCGATAATGAGCGCCGTGATATGGTGCGCAAGCTATTCAAGGCCGATATCGACAATCCGCATTATTATGATCTACTCATTAACACGGCCACCGTTGACCTTGATGCCATCCTGCCGGTAATGGTGGATCTAATTAATTCAAAATTAAAAAAGATGGCCAAGCAGGCCGGATAAAATAGTCTTATTGGCACACTTCTCGCGACTACCGTGCCACCGAATAAAAATAAAAAAAGGTTTCCGCTTTTGTTACAGAAACCTTTGTGAATATATTTTTTATATACTATTCAATCTTCAGTATTTTATAACGCAGGGTACCGGCGGGGACTTTGATGCTGACTTCATCGTTGACACCCTTGCCCAAGAGCCCTTGCCCGATCGGTGATTTAATCGATATATGATTTTTCTCCGGCACTGATTCCTCGGGCGCAACCAGAGTATATATTTCCTCTTCGTCATCATCGAGATCTATCACGGTGACTTGGGCAAAAAGATAAGCCTTATCCTTGGAGACTTCATCGCGCCTGACCACGCGAGCGCGCGACAGTTTGAATTCCAGGTCGGCGATTTGTCTTTCAATGTGCGTCTGGGCTTCCTTGGCGGCATGATATTCGGCGTTTTCAGAAAGGTCACCCATTTCCATAGCCCGTTTTATCTCCGATACAATGGCGGGGCGTTCGGTATATTTTAATTTATGTAATTCGGCCTGAAGTTTTTGATGGCCTTCTTCTGACATATGAAGCGGTCCGCTTTCTTCCATTGTATCTCCTTTTGGCAAGCAACGGCTCCCATTATATATTCTCAACGGGGCCTTGTCAAGAGCGGCTTTGCCGGACACAGTCGTCGCAAAAGACTCCGCCGCAAGGGCGAAGACTTTTCATTCTTTTTATCGGGAAACGGATAAATTAATTTCAAGATCAGTAATCACCGGTTTTGGGTACAATACAGATCATGACAAAATCTTCAGTTCCCGGATTGGAATACTGGTGTTCCGTATTGGGTGGCACCACGGCAAAATTCCCGGTCGGCATTTCGCTTTTGCGACCTTCCGCTTCAAGCGTACCGTGACCGGCAATGACATAATTGATGTGTTCCCAGTCATGGCTATGCTTCGGTGTGTGCCCGCCGGGCTTGATAGTAAAAACGCGCAGAACATGGTCTTTCCAGCCCTGTTCGGGACCGACCGGAATTTGTTTCTCCACGTTTTTTATACTCTCGCCGGATATAACCTGCTTTTCTATTTCTTTCAGATTTTTAACAAACATTTAAATTCCTCCGCGATATATTTCCTTGGTTCATCAATAATCCGTTAACACCTGAACAATGGCAAAGTTCCCGATCTAAGCGGTCAATTAAAAACCCCTTCCATAAAGCGGAAGGGGTTTTTGGTGACATCCGATGTCAACTCAAAGTACTCATTCTGTCAATCGTAAGGGCATCAGTAAACAGACAAAATCGTCTTTTGGTATCTGCGATGAATAAATGATTCCGGCCGATACCGGGCTGGAAAGTTCAAAGACGACTTCATCACCATCGATGCGGTTCAATATATCGTTTACATAACCGGCGTTATAACCGATTTCTATTCCTTCACCTTTGTATTCACAGGACAGATTTTCATGCGCTTCACCGGCCACATCGCTATTGGTGGTGGAAAGCTCCAGATTGTTATTCTTTATGGAAAATTTAACTTGATGTGTCAGCGAATTCGAAAGTATGGAAATACGCCGAACCGAGGAAAATAAATCATCTTTGCCGATGACCATAGTCTTGTCGGCCTCGCCCGGAATCACGGCCTCATAATTAGGATAAGGGCCCTCAATTAGACGCGAGCTGGCAATGATATCACCCAGATTAAAAATTATGCGGTTTTCCTCAAAAACAACGCCGACTTTCTCCGCCCCTTCCTGAATAAATTTAGGTATCAGATCCAGAACTTTGGGCGGAATAATAATATCATCATTGAGGCCCTTGAGTTTATTATTAGCGACCACTACTTTCGATAAGCGATGGCCATCGGTGGCCACCATAGTCATCTGGTCACCCTTGGTTTGCCATAACACACCATTTAAGGCCGGTCGCGTTTCATCGCGCGAACAGGCAAAAGTGGTGCGACGAATCATATCAACGAAAAGCCCCGCTTCAACCTCAACCTGCTTTTTAGTATTTATAAGCGGTAATTCAGGAAATTCATCGGGCGAAACACCGCCGATTTTGTATTTTCCGTTAGGAACTTTTATCTCGACGCGATTGGAAGTACCTTCAAAAGTAATTTCCGTTTCCGGTAATTCCTTGATAATATCGAACAGTATACGACCCGGAACAACAGCCGAACCTTTTTTGCTAACCTCAGCATCAAGTGTGGCCGTTATGGTAATATCCAAGTCGGTTGCCGATATTTTCAATTTGTTCTCAAGGCATTCAATCAGAATATTGGAAAGTATCGGCAATGTCGATTTGGCCGGTACTACCGTCAGGATAGCCTGGAGATAATGAGTCAGGCGAGATTTGGGAAGCGAAAATTTCATTTATGACTCCTCGAAGATTTTATTAACACCTTCTTTTATTTAAAATCCTTTTATTTAAAAAAGAAATAACAATAATAAGCCCTGTTAAGATGTTGACAACAGGTAGGCCGCTCCATGTAAATCAACGGATGGTGTATTCTTAGCCTTCCTGTGAAAGGATACGCTATTGTTAAAAAAGATGTCAATAGCTCTTTCATAATCAATCGTTTTATCCACAAAACATCTCATGGAAAGTAATCAACAGTTTTGTATAACCCTTGCCAATAACTTATCCACAGTGTTAACGAGCCAAGTCGCGGCTCAGATTATTAATACGACTGCGAAATTCCAAATCCTGATTAGCCATTTTTTCTATCAAATTACAGGCATGGATAACCGTCGAATGATCTCTTCCGCCGAAAGCCTCACCGATGGCTTTTAGCGAATTTCTGGTAAGCGATCTGGTCAGGTACATAGCCGTCTGGCGGGCTAAGGCGATATTTTGAGTCTTCTTTTTGGCTGTCAGCATTTCAACTTCAACGCCGAAATTGTCAGATACTTTTTTCTTGATCAAGTCTATCGATACCGTCTGGCGCCTAGTCCCGAATGTTTCGGATAACACCTTGCGGGCCATTTCAGGATTTATCTCTTCACCCCGCAGGGAAGCAAAGGCCAGCAGGCGAATTAGAGAGCCCTCCAACTCCCGTACGTTGCTCGTTACCGAGTTGGCAATGTAAGAAATAACATCTTCGCCGATATCCAAATTTTCGTTTTCCGCCTTGCGCTGAAGAATAGCCATGCGCGTTTCCAGATCGGGTGGCTGAATATCGGTTACCAGACCCCAGGAGAAACGGGAAAGGAGCCGCTCTTCCATTCCCTTGATATCCTTGGGAGCGCGATCGGATGATAAAACGATCTGTTTACCGACATTATAAAGCGCATTGAAGGTATGGAAAAATTGCTCCTGAGTTGATTCCTTGCCGGCGAAAAACTGGGCGTCATCAATCAAAAGAACATCCACGTTGCGATACAGGTTGATAAAATCCGTAGTCGTATTACTGGATATGGAATTGATAAAATCCGAAGTGAATTTCTCCGAAGTTGCATAGATTACCCGTTTTGAAGGATCACTCTTTAGAATATAAAGACCGATTCCCTGGAGTAGGTGAGTTTTGCCCAGTCCCACGCCGCCATAGATGTAAAGGGGGTTATACTTGGTTAGCCCCGGTGCCTTGGCTACCGCCAGAGCGGCGGCATAAGGAAACTGATTAAAATTACCCACCACCAGGTTTTCGAAAGTATAGCGCGGATTAAACATTCCCTCAACTGGCGGCACTTCGGGAGCATCGATTTTGATTTCTTCGGGAACGGCCGTCAGGCGGCTCAGTTCCAGCTCGGTTTGTTTCTGACTTTCATGATTTATGCGAAAGCTGAAAGGTATCTTACTCCCGCAGGACTGAAAAATGGCATCTTCAATCATTTCAGCATAATGTTCCTCAATCCACTCGGCCACGAAGCGATTTGGAACAGAAATTTGTATTCCTCCATTGCCGTCAGAAACTCCGTCCGTTTGCTTTAACCAAGTAGCAAACGATTGTTTTTTAACGCGGTGAGAAAGGTATAGAAGACAATCTTCCCAGACCTTTCCATGGTCCAAGACCGTAGACATAAAATTTTGCCCTCGTGTTGTCTACAGAGTTTTCCACAAATTATGTGGATAAATAATAAAAGCTAGCGCCCTGTTATTCAATGAGTTACGAAAGTTATGAAACTTACTAGTAATGTTTGTCAACATTCTGGCCCCAAAGCCCCTTTTTCAAACCGTTATAAGTTAACGGGATAATCCCCCGAAGTGGGTTATCAACAATCTGTTAACACATTATCTTTCATTGAGTTCCGAGCTTATTATAGGGCCTGTCGCAGATTCTGTCAAGGGTGGTTGGTAAGATTTATTTTTATCAACATGTAAGCACTTTGATTGGTTCGGGTTAAAAGAGTATATTTTTTTATGGCAAATCAACGGAAGATATTGAATCAGGAATATTTAAAAAGTCAAA
>Ga0272443_10001540_pt1 | contig 33053 bp, 26 predicted proteins | sample SSMAcet12_FD_193581 | JGI IMG/M metagenome (GOLD analysis project Ga0272443, IMG submission 193581) | Marine sediment archaeal communities from Little Sippewissett salt marsh, Falmouth, MA, United States - SSM-Acet-12 | ecosystem: Environmental > Aquatic > Marine > Wetlands > Sediment ... | reverse complement strand
TGCGCCCAAGCTGGCGTCGTCAGGAAAACTCCCGCAAAGAATAAAATCCTGCCTCTGCTTTTCCGGTGATGTGCCATCAGACGTTTCCTCGATAATGCGCGCGTTCGCGTCCTACACTGCCGGGACTTTTCCAGCTTTCGGCGTAAAAGCTTCATCTGCCTGCTTGCAGCGGCATTATACCAAAAATTTCGCGCAAGGTAACAGAAAATGCGCAAAGACGTGTAGAATCCGTGAGGGGAGAGCAGGCCCCCCTTCAGCGTTGTTAGAGTCGGTAAAAAGCCGATGAATCTGCGTCCAGGCTTTAGCGAGTGGGCGGATTGCGCGGCGCGATCGCCCAGTCCAGGAAATCCTTACCTGTTAGCTCAGCCGGCGGAGGCGGACCAACGGGTGGGACACGCTGATGCCAGTCAACCAGGGCTTCCATCAGAGCCTTGACGACCTCGCGGTTTTCAGGCCAATCCGCCACGTTGCGATACTCCTCGGGATCGGTGACCAAGTCGTAGAGAATGACTTCACGCCCGTCCGACGTAAGAAGAGGTTCGTAGCCGATCCAGTCGCGTTCCGCGTCGTTACCCGTCTGGTAGATGAGCTTGTGAGTGGCGGTACGCGCCATGGCGACCTGCGTCTGCTGGTACGCACTGAAGACGACGTCACGGACTTTTTCGGCAGTTCCCTCGATGAGCGGACGCAACGAGTGGCCATGCAGGTCGCGCGGGACCGCGGCCTGCCGGTTAAATGACACGTCAAGGTAGTCCAATACGGTCGGCACGATGTCCACGAACTCGACGAGAGCGTCGGTATGTGTCCGGGCCGGGATGCGGCCGGGCCACCGCATGACCAGCGGTACGCGGACGCAGCGCTCGTAAAGGGTGTGCTTTTCGAAACGACCATGATGGCCGAGATGGTAACCATTGTCACCCAGGTAGATCACCAGTGTGTTCTCGCGCAGTTGCAAAGCGTCGATCGCATCCAGGATGCGCCCAACGTTCAAGTCGAGGAACGCTGCGGCCGTGTAGTAACTGGCGACGATCCCCTGTTTGTCCGCGTAGGTCAACGGCGCGAACTGCGCAGGGATCTGTGGGACGTCCTCCGGGCCAATGAGTGGGACAGGCATATCGCGAGGATCGTAGAGCCCACGAAACTCGACGGGGAACTGGAAAGGTGAGTGCGGCTGATGAAAGCCGACCTGCACGAAGAAAGGCTCATCGCGATGAGCCTTCATAAAAGCAATTGCCTCTTCGGCGTACCAGGTGTCGGGCATCTCGTCGTCGTAGCGGCCGACAGGCAGGACCATCGCGTTAAGCCAAACACGCGCGGGATCGACGTGGGGTCTCCACTTGGGGAATACCTCGAGATCTTCGGGCAGCTGCCGTTGTTGTTGACCGCGGTCGAACGCATGAAAAGCGGCGGGGCTGCGATGTACCTCGAAACCATGAAGCAAACGTGAGTTGAAGTGCATTTTGCCGAATGCGCCGGTGCGGTAGCCCGCCTCTCGGAGCCGGTGTGCGAGCGTGTAGGCGGACTCATCGAGGGCATGGCGGAGCATAGTAACACCGACGGCGTGTGGGTAGCGGCCGGTCAGGAAGGACTGCCGCGAAGGTGTGCACATCGGCGAATTGCAGTAGGCATGGTCGAAGCGTATCCCATCGGCCGCCATACGGTCCAGGACCGGCGTACGGGCCAGCGAGCTACCGTAGGCCCCGTAGATGTCGTTCTGATGATCATCGCCGACGAGAATCACGACATTAGCCGGCCGCGCCTCGGCAGACAAGACGGGCAACAGCACGCTACTCAACGTAACCAGTAGGGTCCACAACCGCATGACCTTCACCCCTTTCGATGAGTCCCGGTTTTTTCCGCTGCATTCGGTTATCACGCAGCTTACCACTTTTTCAGGTGTTGTCATACTACCCGGGCGCGGTGCGGCTTGTGCCCATGCGTTGGCTAGGTGATGCCGGCGCCCTACAATGCCGGCTGTGCCAGGGTGGCAGGGTACGCCCCTGACAATCGCAGCAACCGATCAAGGAGTGGCCGATGGCTTCGACACTTCCCCGCAAGCATCCGCTGGCTGACGCCCCCGTGATCAATCCCTCGCAACTGGGCGGCATCGAGACATCAGTACTCGACGATGGCCCGGGGCGGGGTATGCGGATCGCCTGGGTCAATACGGGCGGCGGCCTGCGGTACAAGGTCGTGCTCGATCGCGGCCTGGACATCGCCGATGCCGAGTTCGGCGGTCGCTCGTTAACCTGGCATGGTTTCAGCGGCATCGTAGCACCATGCCACGGGTACAACCGTAAGCTCGAATGGCTCAGGACGTTTTTCGGCGGGCTGCTGGTCAGTTGCGGTCCGCTGAATACCGGTGCGCCCTTCGTTGAGGACGACCAGGAATACAACATCCACGGTACGCACTCGCACACGCGTGCGAGCGTCGAGTCGATCGTCAACCCGGATCCGGCACGTGACCAGTACGAGATGCGCATTGTCGGTCAGGTGCGGACGGCCCGGCTGTTCAATCCGAACGTCGAGCTTCGGCGCACGATCGCCAGCACGCTCGGCGAGCCGTCGATCCACGTCCATGATGTCTTTCTTAACCGCGGCAATGAGCCGGTCCCACATGCCTGGCTCCTGCACATTAATTTCGGCTACCCGCTGCTGGAACCGGGCGAAAGCGTCTACTGTTACCGCGGTAAGGTTTCGCCGATCGGGTCCGGCGATTCATGGTTTGTACGGAACGATTTCAAGACCGCGCCTGTGCCCCTTGACGCTCACCGCGGCGCGGGCGAAGCGTTCGCCTACGTCGACACCGAGGCTGACAGAGATGGCGTTGTAACGGCGGGAGTGGTGAACTCCGCGCGTGGTTTCGGCGTGAAGATCGCCTACCCCCTCAATGAATTTCCCCGCATGGGTAACTGGCAGCACTGGGGACCGGCCGGCGAATACGTCGGCGCCCTTGAACCGATGACCGCCAGCGTCGAGGGCTGGGAGGCCGACCGAAAGCGCGGCTGGTTCCGCACGCTTGCCCCGGGTGAGCAAGTGGATTATCACTGCACAATCACCGCGACCGATGCGACGGATGAGCTCGAGCGACTGCTGCAACTGAATACATGATACCAGGGATAATACCCCTGGCTACCGCGATCGGGAACGGAACCATGATAAGAAGGGAGCTGCCTTGCCGGAAATGATCACGAAACGGACGTTGACTTTGGGCCACAGCCCGGACCCGGACGATGCGTTCATGTTCTATGCGCTGGCACATGAGCTGATCGATACGCGCGGCTGGTCGTTCAAGCACGTGCTTCAGGACATCCAGACGCTCAACGAGCGGGCACGGCTCGGCGAGCTGGACATCACAGCTATCAGTATTCACGCATACCCTTATGTGGCCGACAAGTACATCCTCACACACTGTGGAGCGAGCATCGGCGACGGGTACGGCCCACTTGTTGTCGCGCGCGAGCCGATGGCGGTCCAGGAACTGGCCGGCAAGCGCATCGCCGTCCCGGGTGAAATGACGTCGGCCTTTCTAACGCTCAACCTGCTGCTGGGCAGGGGGCGGTTCGCGCACACAGTGGTCATGTTCGACCAGATCCTCGATGAGGTAGTCGCCGGCCGGGCCGACGCGGGGCTTATCATCCACGAGGGACAGTTGACGTATCATCACCACAAGCTCGTCTGCGTCGTGGACCTCGGTGCGTGGTGGAAGCAGCAGACGGGGTTGCCGCTGCCGTTGGGCGGCAACGTGATCCGCCGTGACTTGGGGAGTCATGCCGTGCACGAGGTGACCTCGATTCTGCGTCAGAGCATCGAGTATTCACTGTCCAACCGAAAACCAGCCGTTGCCTATGCACTCGATTTTGCACGCGATATGGGCGCCGAACTGGCCGACAAGTTCGTCGGCATGTACGTGAACGCCTACACGCTGGACTATGGCGAGCAGGGCCGACGTGCCGTGCGCGAGTTTCTTGCCCGCGGCCACGCGGCCGGCCTTGTCCCCGACCCCGGACCGATCGAGTTCGTCTGAGGCTTCAACCAACATTAAGCGCACGGGATGTTCGGTCGCGGCTGGCCAGCACATCGGTACGCAAACCGCGTGTGGCCCTGTACAATCTCAAGACGGCCAGGACGCACGAAGGGGCGCCTTCAGCCGGACGCCGGGACGCCCGGTCCAGTTCGTGCATGGAGCCGGGCAGCGATGAGCCAACCCGAATACGAATCCTCGCTGCGCGACTGGCTGTACCGTGTCGCGGACCTGCCGCGTGAGGCCGCAGACACGACGGGCATGGAGACTCCGTGAATCCGTCTCAACAAGGAAGACTCATTGACGACATCCAACCGCCCGTCACTGTCGCCAGCCGAGCCCCCCGATGATCCGCTCGTCTGCCTTGCGTGCGATTACAACCTGACTGGGATCACGAGCGCGCGTTGCCCGGAGTGCGGGCGCGCGCTGGACTGGGACGCCCTGCGCGCCGAGCGGGAGCGCGATCGTGGCCGGCGGGGTACGCCCTGGGAGCGCTGGCCGTGGTACCTCAAACCCGCGGGCCTGCTGGTGACCGCGTTCCAAGTCGCCCTGCTGCCGTGGGTCTTTGCATCGCAACTGCCCGCGCACCCGCGGCTGCGCTGGCCTCTGACATTCGCGCTGCTCTGCCTGGCGTCGATAATGGCATATGCCGTATACCCGCGAGACTTGTTTTTCCTGACCGCGTACCTGGTCGGCGCGACGGTCTGCACGCTTGCCCTGGCGGTGTTGCTTTGGCTGCTCCTGACGCCTCGGCGCGTCCCGCGACCGTTCCGTTTCTGGCTGGCGGTGGCGTGCTACACCTGCTACCCGCTTCCCGCGCAAATAGCGACCGAGGGGTTCGTTTTCATCGTGTTCGATTTATCACCCGTCTGGCCGTTTTCGTTCCGGGGCTCTTGGATCTCGGCGAACTTTTTCTCTACCGTCCTGTTCTGGCTGTGGTGGGCCGACATTCTGGTGATCGCGGCCGTGCGGTCGAAGCGCGGCCAAGCGTGGCGGCTCGTCCTGCTGGCCGTCGGTGTCGTGGCCTTGGCGATTGGGGCATCCTACGCGGGAGCATATTCAGGTTCTGCGCTGTTCCCGCCATCCAAGTGAATCAATCAGAAGCGGGTCTGAATATCGGCGGCCTCACTAACATCCCGGTCGGTCGGCCGCTGCCGGTCGCGGTTTTTGAAGCGCGATGGGACGGCGTGTCCTTGTGCTACTGCAAGCCGTACTCGCGCAGCTTTCGGTAGAGCGTCCGCGCGCCGATGCCGAGCATCTTGGCGGTTTGCTCACGGTTGCCGCCGGTCAGCTTGAGCGTGTTGGCGATGTGGAGTTTCTCCATCTGCTGCATGGTCAGGCCGGCCGTGCTCGGTGCCGAGGCCAGTATGATGTCCGTCGAGCCGCGAATGACTTCAGGCAGATCGTCGACGCCCAGTTCAGTTCCGTCAGCCAGAACGACCATCTGGTCGATCACACTTCGCAGTTCGCGCACGTTGCCTGGCCAGCGGTAGGCCGACAGCTTACGCAGAACCTCTCCGCCGACCGAGGCAACGGGCTTATTATGTACGTCGGCCGCTTCGTGAAGGAAATGATCGACGAGAATCGGAACGTCGTCGCGGCGCTCCCGCAGTGGGGGGAGCCGGATGGTTGCCTGATTGAGCCGGTAATACAAATCATCGCGAAACTCGTTGTGCTCGACCATTTCCTGGATGTTGCGGCGGGTAGCCGCCACGACGCGCACGTCCACCTTACGGATCTCGTTGCTTCCGACGGGCAGGATCTCGCCGTTTTCGAGAGTACGGAGCAGCTTGGCCTGCATCGCCAGCGGCATGTCGCCTACTTCATCAAGGAAAAGCGTTCCGCCGTCGACGACTTCGAAAAGTCCCTTGCGGTCGGCCACCGCACCGGTAAACGCGCCCTTGACGTGGCCGAACAGTTCGCTTTCCAGCAGGTTCTCGTTGAGACCTGCGCAATTGATCGCTCGAAATGGTTTACGCGCGCGAGGCGAATGCCGGTGGATCGCCTGTGCAACGAGCTCCTTGCCCGTGCCCGACTCGCCGAGGATGAGCACGGTCAATTTGCTGTCCGCCACACGCTGGATCTTGTGGATGAGCCGAATCATCTGCTCGTTGCCGGTCACCAGGCCTTCGAATTCGCAGCGGCGTTCCGCCTGTAGCTGGAGTGCACGGTTTGCCCGGTTTTGCCGGGCCTTCTCGGCCGCACGTGCGACGGCTTCCTGCAGTGCATCGGCTGGCACGCGACGATGGAGCACATCAGAAAAGGTGTAGCGCGATTTCAGACGCGAAGCTACATCCTGCTGGCGGTCTTCCACAAGCAGCAGTACCTCGGCGTCCGGGGCGAGACGACTCCACTGCATGAGCGGCCGGGTGTTGGCCCCGTTGGTTTCCGTGGCCATCCGCTGGTCAGCCACGATGACGTCGGGCGAACGGGCATGGACGCTTTCGATGGCTTCCGAGGCCGACTGGGCTGTCCGGCATGCATGACCCTGCTGCCGAAGTGTCTCGGCCATGCGGTCTGCCTGCTCAGCGTCCTGGTCGATGATCAGTACAAAGGCGGTTTCACTCATGGTCGTAGAACACATCCTCAGTCAGGGCTGCGAAGAACTTCGAGGCGAAACACGTCGATCATGTTCCCTGGCAAAAGGTATTGGCAGTTTTTTGACACGGTAGCCAACGAGCAGTTCGCGGTCTACCTTTTTGGACATTCACCTTCTTACGATCAATTGGGTTATTATAACATACCCGCCTGCATGAAACATGGCTGTCTAATGATCGTAAGTGATTATTTTAAAAGAGATTACTGCCTGCAAGGGGAAGGGCCACACTCGGCCTCCTCCCCCGCTGGTGTGTAAGGAGCCCTTCATCTCTCCTAGGCAGGTGATTCAGCCTGGAGCATCTGCGGTGGCCATACCTACCTTTTAATGTGACGCATACAAGCACTCCAAAACATCCTCGGTCGTGGAAACGAGATGACGGAAGCCACCGAATCGCCAGATGTTTCCATCACACCAAGAGCTGGGTATACTCGATTACAGGCTTGCAGGGAACTCCTGCCGCCCCCTGGAGTTGCGCGACGACCATGACTGGTTCGAAACTCACCAAGCCGCCGCCGGCCAATGATTCGTCGCCCGTGCTGCGTTTCGAAGGGATCACCAAGCGTTTTGCAGCCGTCACTGCCCTGGACGAAGTGAGTTTTGCAATCAAGGGCGGACACTGTCACGCGCTCGTCGGCGAAAACGGTGCCGGCAAGTCCACGCTCGGCAAGATTGTCGCAGGTATTCACACACCGAGCGCGGGGACGCTTAACCTCCGCGGACGGCCTGTTCAGTTTGGTTCTCCGCTCGAGGCTGCTCGGCAAGGCATCGGCATCGTCCACCAGGAACTGTGCTTTTGCCCGAACCTGACCGTGTCTGAGAATCTTTGCCTGGGAAACCTTCCGCACCGCTGGGGACTGCTGGACCGCCCGGAAATGCGGCGGCGCGCGCAGGTGATGCTGGCCGAGATCGGTGCAGACATTGACGTCGACGAGCCTATTGCCGCGCTTTCGACCGGCCAGGAGCAGATGGTCCAGATCGCTGGAGCGGTCGGCTCTGGGGCTGACATCATCATCATGGATGAGCCGACCAGCTCTTTGGCGGCGGCCGAGGTGGAACGTCTTTTTGAGCTGGTCGATCGATTGAAGGCCCGCGGCGTGACGTTGATCTATGTTTCGCACCGGCTCGACGAGATCTTTCGGTTGTGCGACCGGGTGACGGTATTGCGCGACGGCCAGCACATCGCCACAAGGGATGTGGGCGACCTTACAGCTGACCGAATCGTTCAACTAATGATCGGCCGTTCGATCGCAGACTATTTTCCGGAACACCTTGGCGGCCGGATCGGTGACGAGCGTTTGCGCATCGAAAACCTTACATCGCCTGGCAAATTCCAGGACATCACGTTGACCGTACGAGCCGGCGAGGTCGTCGGGCTGGCCGGCCTCGTCGGTGCGGGTCGCAGCGAGATCGCCCGTGCCGTGTTCGGGTTGGATCCGAAGGCCGCCGGCCGAATTGTTATCAATGGCCGAGCGGTCACCATTGGCTCACCGCGCGAAGCAATGGCACTGGGTATCGGCTACCTGCCGGAGGACCGTAAGACCCAGGGGCTCGTCCTGTCGATGGGGGGTCGGGCGAACCTGACACTGCCGATCCTTGATCGGCTCAGTCGCCTGGGCTTCGTTCGGGCCCGACAGGAACGTGAACTAACCTTTTGCTACTTCGATCGGCTCAGCGTTCGCACGCCGCATATCGACTCCGAAGTTTGGTCACTTTCCGGCGGCAACCAGCAGAAGATCGCGCTGGCCAAGTGGCTGGCAGCTCAGTGCGACATACTCATCCTCGATGAGCCGACCCGCGGCGTGGACGTTGGCGCCAAGGCGGAGATCCACGCGCTCATCGATGAGCTCGCACGTCAGGGAGCAGCCATTCTGCTGATTTCCTCGGAACTGCCGGAAGTGCTCAACTTGAGCACGCGCGTCGTTGCGCTGCGCGAAGGCTGGTGCATGGGAGAACTCGGCCGCGATCAAGCCGACCAGGAAGCCGTCATGCGCCTGATGGCCGGTTTAGGCGAGGCAGCTGCCCGAACAGACTAAACACTTCGTTGCATGTGGGCACGTTCGATTTTTAACCCAATACCCCCTCTTTGATGGCCGACGTAATGAGGACGGTTCCAGGAGGTGAATAAAACAGCGTCCGATAATGGTTCGCAATGTGGGAGATTTGATCGGATGGCGCATTCTCAGCGCGTGTTGACGACGGGTCAGGTCGCGCGGATTTGCCGGGTCGCGCCGCGGACGGTGTCCAAGTGGTTCGACAGCGGGCAGCTTCGCGGGTATCGCATTCCCGGCAGCCGCGACCGGCGCATCCCGCTGGCGCACCTCGTTCGTTTCATGCGCAAGTATGATTTGCCGATGGACGAACTGGAAACGGGCCGGACGCGAGTACTCGTCGTGGACGGACGAGCGGACCTGGCCACCAGCGTCGAACAGATCCTGACCGAAACCGGCGAATACGAAGTGCGAACGGCCGAGTCGGCTTTCGAGGCCGGCGCGGTCGTCGAGCAGTTTCAGCCTCAGGTGATCCTGGCCGACGCCGGGCTTGAGGGCATCGACGGGCGGACGCTGTCGCGTTACCTCACAGCGCACCCCGAGCATGACGGTGTGCAACTGGTCGCCCTGGCGGCTGCTTTGACACCGGCTGACCGCGAAGCGCTGCTCCAGGAAGGTTTTAACGACGCACTAGTCAAGCCGTTCGATATCCACCAACTCATCGAGACGATAGGGCGTTGTCTGGTCGTGCCTGCATAGTGGGTATGCCGGACGCACTTCATGCCCTGCTTCGCTTGAGCACTTGCTCGACGAGTTTGCGAATACCCTGCTCGACCTCAGCCGGACCGCTAGCGAGCATGTAGGCCGGCGTCGTGACGAGGTTATGATGCTCGTCGATGATGCAGTCTGTCGCGTCACAGGTGACATGATGCGCACCCATTTTCTCGATGGCGGCGGCCGTCGTAGCGTCGCGGCCGATGGTCACCTTCGGACGCAGCCCTAGCTGTGTCGTCACGCGCGCCAGCAGGGCGGGCGCGATACAAATTGCGCCGATGGGCTTGTCGGTCTCGAGCATTTCACCGATGAGCCGAGCAACCTGCGGCAGCACGTTGCAGTTCGCCCCATCTTTGGCGAATGTACACAGGTTCGTGGCCGCGCCGACTCCACCGGGAAAGATGAGTGCATCGATGTCGGTCGCGCGGACGGCGGCGAGGTCCTGAATCTGGCCGCGCGCGATCCGGGCAGCTTCGATGAGCATGTTGCGTTTCTCCGCAGCGGCTGTCTGACCCGTGAGGTGGTTGACGACAGATGGCTGGTCGGCGTCCGGTGCGCAGCAGACGATCTGTGCGCCGCCCCGATCCAGCGCCAGAAGCGTCAAAACTGCCTCATGGATCTCCGAGCCGTCTTTGAAGCCACAGCCGGAAAGACACACCGCCACGCGTGCCATGATTCAACCTCCGTTTCTGTCTGGAGCCCTCGGGATGGAGGGCAGTGGGTTCACCATCCGACCTGTTTCTGCCAGCATTGTAGTCGCCTCCTCGGTCGGTGAGTACCCGTGCGATCGATACGGGCGGCTGCAACGCAATCTTCTCAGACTGCCGAAAGTTAAACCAGAGAAAGGGGTGCTACAAATTCTTTCTCAGGAACACGATTCGGACGAACTTACTACAGTGCTCTACGGTTCAGTGAGCCATGACCGGCCGCTGTGGTGATGGCCGCGGATACGACGGGCCAGCAGTTACGAAAAGTGGATCCTCGCGGCGGACAAAGCGCTGGTCGTATGCAACTTTTTTCAGAATTTGCCGTTACGCGCTTCGTAGTGGGTAGGCTTGTTGAGCGATGGGCCGCCGCGACCGATCCAGTGGGCCGCCCAATCGATCATCCGTTTGATATTGACGCGCGGTCCGCCCATGAGCTCGACGTAGCGGCTGGCGTTGCTGAGCAGAGCTGTGTCGGTCTCGCTGCCCTCGAAGATCGGCTTTTTGCCGAAGCGCTGCCCGAACTGCTCGGCCGTCCGTCGGATTGAGAGTGTCTCGAAACCGGTCAGGTTGAGCACGAATGGCGGAGCTGCACAGTGCTCCAGGCAGCGGAGGATTGCGTCATTCGCGTCGCCCTGCCAGATGACGTTCGCATACCCCATCGCCAGCGGAATAGGCTGGCCGCGGTAAACCTTCCAGCCGATGTCCATCAGCACGCCATACCGCAGATCGACTGCATAATTGAGCCGCACGAGAGTTATTGGTGTCCCGCGGGTCGCGCTAAAGTATTGGAACATACGCTCGCGGCCGAGACAGGACTGGGCATATTCGCCGACGGGCTCGGTCGGGTGCTCCTCGGTAGGCCCGCCACTGTCGACGGGTGTGAATGGGTAGACGTTGCCGGTTGATAGCGACACAATCCGGCTAGCATGGTAGCGGGCGGCCACCCGCCCTGGCAAATAGGTATTCATTGCCCAAGTCAACTCCTCGTGGCCGGTTGAACCGAACTTTCGGCCAGCCATGAAGATGATGTTGGGGGCGTCCGGCAGGGCAGCCAAGGCATCCTCGTCGAGCAGGTCAGCCTGGATAGTCTCTACGCCGACCGCTTCGAGCTGGTGGCGGATCTCGGCCTGGCTGAAACGGGCCACGCCGACGACCCGCGCTTGTGCGCCGATCTTGTCGAGCGCCCGACGTGCGAGACGTGCAAGCGTCGGCCCCATCTTACCGGCTACGCCAAGGATGAGCAGGTCGCCCTTGAGGCGCGCCATGCTGGCGACGAGCTCCGGTCCCGGAAACGTCAGGACATCCTCGAGTTGCTGTTCGGATTCGATGATCTCCGGCCAAGCAGTCGTCTCGTTAGCCATGCAAGTCTCTCCGCTGGGTTGTCCACGGGTTTGAATGTTGGCGATGCTTCGTTTCCGATCCTGTAGTTTAAGCGATTCAGGGTGATTGTGGAACCGGTCGATAAACCTGCGATTTGACAGTGCTGCTTCTGCGCCCACAATCATGCGGTCGGGCCGGGGCTGCCCTGATTGTGCATGTGCGACTGGTCCCTTACGAAAACCAATATGCGACCTATCATACTGGGCATCGAAACCTCTTGCGACGAGACAGCAGCCGCAGTCGTTGCCGGCGGATACGAGGTGTGTTCGAACATTGTGGCGACCCAGTTCGAAGTACACGCCAAGTATGGGGGCGTCGTGCCCGAGCTGGCATCGCGCGCGCACATCGAGAACATCGACGGTGTCGTCCAAGAGGCGATGGCCGTCGCGAAGGTGCGGCCAGCCGACCTGGACGCAATTGCCGTCACGTGCAGGCCGGGTTTGGCTGGTTGCCTGCTCATAGGGGTGACGGCTGCCAAATCACTCACGCTGGCGTGGGGCAAGCCGCTTGTCGGCGTGCACCATATTCACGCGCACGCTACCAGTGCGGCGATCGATCTGGTGCTCGATGTGCCGCCTCCTTGGCCGGCGGTCGCGCTGGTCGTCAGTGGGGGGCACACGTCGCTGCTCCAGGTCCACAGCCCGCTGGACATCGAAACGGTCGGCCAGACGATCGATGATGCTGCCGGCGAGGCTTTCGACAAGGTGGCCAGCATCCTGGACCTTGGCTTTCCGGGCGGTCCGGTCGTCCAGCGGGTGGCGGCGGCGGGCGATCCAAAGGCGCACCGTTTCCCGCGCACGATGCTCGATCCGGGTTCGCTCGACTTCAGTTTCAGCGGGATCAAGACGGCCGTCCTTTACCACGTCCACGGGCCGGGTCGTACATCAGGCGGGCTCAGCAAGCTCAGCGGCCAGGACATTGCGGATATCGCAGCCAGCTTTCAGGAGGCGGTCGTCGAGGTGCTCGTCACCAAAACGATGCAGGCCGTCGAACGTGTCCGTGTTTCGCGTGTGGTTCTCGGTGGGGGGGTGGCGGCCAATGCGCGGCTGCGCGAAGCGATGACGGCTGCCTGCGCCGAGCGTAGCCTTGATCTTTATCTGACGCCTCTGCGCTACTGCACAGACAATGGCGCGATGGTCGCCGCTCAAGGATGCCATCTCTTCAACGCCGGTCGATGTGAGACGCTTGCTTTGGAAGCCTTTGCGAGCGGATAGCCCATGACTGAGGCGCTGCTGTATACCTTGAGGAAACTAGAGCAGCCAGTAACACCTGCAGTATCACTGGGACTCGTTAACCGGTGGATCGGTGGCAGGACCTGTGGTTTCGACGGGACGCGTTACTTCGACTTTCTTGGCGGTGAATTTGTATTCACCATCAACGCGGACCGCTTCTCCGTAGACCATCACCTGGTCGTCGATCCGCACATCTTCGAGGTTGGCCACTGAGCCATTGATGAGGATTTCAGCGTCCGGGGCAAGCGTCCCCTCGATCTTGATTTCTTTCTTGTACTTAGGCACATAAGTCCACATCTCGACGGCGCCCGTGTCATTATTGATCGAGGCAACCCGTCCCGTTCGCGCGAGGACTTTGGGTTCGTCGTCGTCCTTCCCGCAACCGGTCAGCAGCCCGACCAGCACCAGACCCACGGCCAGAAACGGTAATGCACGCACACACGACAATCCTGCTTTGTACCCCATCGTTTTGATCCTTTCGTAGGAGCGTGGTTGTCAATGACGTATGTTTTCAACGGCTCAATTTAACGGGGCAAAGAGGTAGACGCAAATGGTTCGGGCAAGGTGGCATGCTGCGGTAGACGGACCAATTTTATTCGCACAGTACGCGTGCCAGACCTGCTTCGATCCATTCCGGCCGAACGTTGTTGTCGAGCAGGGCATTTCCGATCCGGTCAGCCAAGACGAACCGTAAGGTTCCGGCAGCCACCTTCTTATCCGCAGCCATGAGGGCTGTCAGCTCCTTTTCGGCTCCAGCCAGGGGCGCGCGGGTTGGCAGGCCCACGCGTTCAATGAGGACGGCGACGCGTTCGGCCGAGGCCCGGTCGAGCCGGCCGGCCGCCACGCTGGTTTCACAGGCTGCCACCATTCCGGCCGCGACCGCTTCGCCGTGTCGCCAGGGATCGCCGCGGCGCGCCATGGCCGTCTCGATCGCATGGCCCACCGTGTGCCCGAAATTCAGCAGGGCGCGGAGGCCGGTTACCTCGCGTTCGTCCTGCGCAACGATGTCGGCCTTGATGCGCACGTTGCGCTCGAACAGCTCGCCGAGCTGCGCGATCTGGCTCGTTCCGAGGGCCTCAGCGTGCTGCTCGTGCCATGCGAAAAAATCCGCGTTGCGGATGACGGCGTGCTTGATCGACTCGGCTAGGCCGGCGCGGTAATCCCGTTCGCTCAACGTGGCCAGCACGTTTGGATCGATGAGCACGAAGCGCGGCTGGTAGAAAGCGCCGATCATATTTTTACCGCTGGCGTGATTGACGGCCGTCTTGCCGCCGACGCTCGCATCAACGTTTGCCTCGACCGTCGTCGAGCACTGCACGAACGGTATGCCGCGCAGCCAGGTGGCCGCCACGAAACCCGTCAGGTCGCCCACGACGCCGCCCCCCAGGGCCACGGCCGGGCACACGCGGTCGATGTGCGCCTTGGCCAGCGCGTCGTAGATCCGGCCGGCCATGTCAAGCGTTTTTGAGCCTTCGCCCGCGGGAACTGTGAATACCGTGGGCTCAAAGCCGGCTTCACGTAATGCGTTTTCAGCCGTTTGTGCATAGAGCGGGCCGACGTTGCTGTCGGTGATGACGAAAGTCCGGCGGGCCGAGACGTGCTTGGCCAGGATACGTCCCAACTCCGCCAACGCCCCCGGACGGATGATTACCGGGTAACCGCGCGGCGGTACCGCGACGTGCACGATACGTTCGGAGGTTGGTCGGCTCATGGGGGTCTCTTGTATTGGGCCGCGCGAATAGATGGGAGTCGATCGTAGGGACCGGTGCCATTTTCCCGCCAACGGTCGCGGCTTGCCCGCAGCGTGAACCAGTCAGTGCGATCGATCATCCCTTGTCCTCTCACAGATACACTTATCTGCGCGCCGGATCAAGTTGGCTGAGTGTGTCGGTTCACTGCGGGAGGCCACGTACAGGAGAAGCCCTGCCGTTTCCCCGAGGGTCCTCAAGCGGTAGGATAGCCATTAAGCAGGCGGTCCGGCGCCTGGTTGCGTGGATTAAATAGGGGATATACTCGGTCGCGGATTACCCGCCAAGGAGGCCGATCATGCGGAGCTGGTTTTACAGCGGGGTGGTGTGTGCCGTGCTCGGGGGAGCGGGTATTGCCGCCGTAGTTGCGGCCGAGGTACCTGCCAAGCCCAATATCATTTTCGTGTTGGCCGACGATCTGGGCTACGGGGACCTGGGTTCTTACGGGCAGCGTGAGATTCGCACGCCGCACCTCGACCGCATGGCTGCCGAGGGTCTGCGCTTCACGCAGTGTTACGCAGGCAGCACGGTCTGCGCGCCTTCGCGGTGCAGCTTGATGGTCGGCCAGCACACCGGTCACTGCTTCGTGCGTGGCAATGCACGAATTCCGTTGCGCCCCGAGGATATGACTGTGGCTGAAATCCTTCAGTCAGCCGGTTACCGGACCGCCCTCGTGGGCAAGTGGGGTTTGGGGGAACCGGACACGACCGGCATCCCAAACCGGCAGGGATTCGACTTTTTTTTCGGATATCTCAACCAGCGGCATGCGCACAATTATTGGCCGGAGTACCTCTGGCGCAACGGGCAAAAGGTGTATCTGGAGGGAAACGCAGCCAAGGACGGCGTGTCCTACGAGCGCACGCATTATTCGCACGATCTCATGACTGAGGAGGCACTGCAATTCATCGAGCGGAGCAAGGAGGACCCCTTCTTTCTTTATTTGGCCTACACGATTCCGCACGCCAACAACGAAGCCCGGGAAAAGGGCATGGAGGTGCCGGACGATGCACCCTACAGCGATAAGCCGTGGCCACAGCCGCAGAAGAATCACGCTGCCATGATCACACGCATGGATCGCGACGTGGGGCGGCTGTTCGAGACACTCAAGCAATTGGAGATCGACGAGGAAACGATCGTCTTTTTCACCAGCGACAATGGGCCGCACCGCGAGGGCGGTGGTGACGAGCGGTTCTTCAACAGTGCCGGACCCTTACGCGGTCTCAAACGGGATCTCTATGAGGGGGGGATCCGCGTACCGATGATCGTCCGTTGGCCAGGTGTGATCACGAACGGTCAGGTGAGCGATTTTGTGTGGGCTTTCTGGGATTTTCTTCCGACGGCCGCCGTGCTGGCCGGCGCGGAGCCTCCGCCGGAAAGCGACGGTCTTTCCGTCATGCCGACCTTGCTTGGCAGGCCTCAAGAGGGGCACACGTTTCTGTACTGGGAATTCCACGAGCGCGGCTTCAAACAAGCGGTGCGCTGCGGCGACTACAAGGCCGTTCGGTTGCGACCGGGTGGCCCGCTCGAACTGTACGACCTGCGTACCGATCTTGGCGAGACAACCGACCTTGCCGCGCATCGGCCAGCCGTTGTCGCCCGGATCGAAAAGTATCTCGCTACTGCGCGGACTGTTTCGGAGCATTGGCCTGTCAAGTCCACCTCGCCATGAAGGCCGTACGTGCCAGCGCGAAAACGGGTGATGGGTATCGAGGGCAAAGCCTGCCCACAAAGCAATGGCACCGCTGGATCTTTCGCGGATCCAACGATGCCATAGTCAACATAGCCGCCTGGGCGGTGGCCGACTGTATGTTTACTCTCTGGCCTGTGTTGACAGGTAGATGCCGGCCCCCATTTGCTCAATTTGATCGAGTTGTTCCTCGATCCAGTCGATGTGGGCGTCTTCGTCGCGCGCGTTGGATTCCAGTAGGTTCCGTGTGACGGCGTCAGCCAACTCGTCGGCCTGGCGGATCGCATCGTTGTACATCTTGAGGGCGTTTTGCTCGGATTTCAGATCATTGGCGAATTGGGTGGGGACATCCTGCCCAATGTGAATCGGGTTGAGCCGGTCGATCTGCGGTGTTCCCTCCAAAGTGATGATCCGGGCGATGAGGGCCTCGGCATGCTTCATCTCCTTGAACGCGCGCTCTTCGGTTTTTTTGTGGAGCCGTTCGTAGCCCCAATCCTCGCACATTTCAGCATGGACCATGTATTGGGAGATAGCTGTCAGTTCATCTGCTAGCAGATCGTTCAGTGTTTCGAGAATTTTGGGGTTGCCTTTCATCGCGTTTCTCCTTAGTTCCGGAATCGTCGTTGCGGTGGCAAACATCCTCCGCCCAAGGTCACTTTACCCGGTGAGGTGGTCGCTTGCAACTTGGGATACCGCTTCCATTGTATCCGTGAGGTACGGTTGCGGGCCGGGCGGCGGGCGTCTATCCTAACCCCCCGCGGCTCGGCGCGAGCCGAGAGGGGGCGTTCGGTTACAGTTCACCTTGATTGAGAGGGCACCGTCATGGCGCGACCGTTGAGCAAGATTGCACCGGCTTGGTGGGATTACACGACGCTGGATCCGCAGTTGCTTCGGGAAGTAGCCGCCTTAACGGTGAAAGACATGGAGAAACTTGCGCGTGACGGTTTTCGGATCGTGATGTATGACGATCTGCGTGAGTTCTTTCTGGCTGAGGCCCTCGAATACATCGATGCATGGCGCCAGGCGACTCCGGACGCGCCCGCAGGGATCTGCGGTCCGATCGGTCCGACGGAGCAGCTGCCGCTCGTCGCGCAGCTCGTCAACGCTCTTGAGATTGATCTGAAGCACGCGCACTTTTGGGGGATGGATGAGTGGTACATCGACGGTAAGGAGGTAGCTGAGGATCACCCACTCTCGTTCGCGCGGGCGGACCGCGAGCTGTGTTTCGACCGGATTCGGCCGGACCTGCGAATGCCTGACGGCAACCTCCATTTCCCCAAGGCCGACCCGAAGGCATATGTCGCCACTTGGGACACCGCCCGGTGTGTGACGATGCAAGGCGGGCAGGGCGAGATCAAGCACTGGGCCTTTAATGACCCGCCGAAGCGCGAGGGCAAGTACACGGACAACCCGCCCACAGCCGCCGAGTTTCGCAAGCTCGGGACGCGCGTCGTTGAGTTGCACCCCTTGACGCTCGTGCAGAACGCGCGCACCTCGGCAGCGGGTAACATTCCGTCTGTGCCGGACCATGCCATTTCCGTCGGGCCGGCCGAGACGTGGCGGGCCGAACGCGTCTCGATCTGGCATCCTGGTTGGCACGATAACCCGTTCGGGCTGCGCCTCACAACGTACATGATCTCCAAGGGGATGGCCGACCCATGCGTGCCGATGTCGTTGCTGGCCGAGCACCCGAACGTGCAGTTCAACTTTTATCTGCCGGGGATCGGTACGTGCGAGACGGAGATGCACTGAGCGGGCTCTGTCGGCGGAGACGGGTGCGAGTGGACGGCATTTTTTAAGAGGGAGCTATGGCCATGATACGTGTGGGGATGGCGGCTGTTCTGGTAGTGGGCCTGCTGGGGCCGGGATGCAGCGAGGAGCAGGAACCTCAGCCGCAGTTTAATACGACGATGTCCTACGAGGGACACAATCTTGGGCCGTTGGAGACGCCGCAGCGTGGAGGGGATCGTTCTCTCATCGGGCCGGCGGCCACGGCAGATGAGGTCCGCGCCGAAGTCGAGGAGGCCGTCAGTGCACCACCGACGCCGGCCGCGACTGCACCCGCTGAAGCGCCCGACGTCATACCTCCGCAGCCTGAAGGAGCGAACTTGTCCGATTTTCGCGAGGCGGCTGAGTCGGCGGTGGCTTTTGTCGCACGGTCCATCGCCACCGACGAGGGGGTTGCCGGGGAGCCTCTGGGGGCGACCGGCGAGATGGACCTGTCCACCGCACGCGGGACGGCGGAAGCATACGCGACCATGCTCCGGCAGGGCGCCTACAGGCAACTCGGCGAGGTGCTGGCCGAGGAAATCCGAGCACCGGTCGCGCAGGTCGTCGAGGCGATCGAGCCCTTGCTGACGGCCCGGCGAGCATTACTGGAAGCGCTCGATACTCGTTTTCCGCAGCATGGTTTGCTCATCACGTTGCCTCAGACCTTGACCTTTGGACTCACCGAAAGATGGGAGGTCTCGGACGTGACGGAGGTGGGGCCGGACCAGGCATTGGTGCGCGTCACCTCAGCCGACGGGCAGATCGCGACAGCCTGGCCCGTGCAGCGCGTCGGAGACACGTGGCAACTCGTCCTTCCGGCCCAAGTCCCGTTTCTGGAGGATCCTCAATTCCGCCAGGCAGTTGCGGATGCAGCCGACCGGTTGGCGCGCATTGCCCAGGGCCTACGTGAGGGGACGATCGCCAACGTGGATGAGGCGGCCGTTGCGCTGGACGAGGCGGCAGACGCCATTACGGCCCAGACCAGCGAGTTTTCACCCTTGTAAATCTCCGGTAAAAACCAACCATACGCAATGATGTTAAGGCAATCTATGCTCGCTGCGCACGGAACTACCAGACCTGCGCTGGGGGTATTGTTTGTCCCATGCGATAACGGATGGGGTGTGAACTCCGTGGTGCGATTCGGCTCCCTTGACGCTCGCCAGGCAGCCGATTAGCCTGATCGGGGCAGTGAGAAGCGTGGGGTTGCAGAGAGGATGCCCCGGGCAATTGCCGAGGGTTGCATCGACCGCACGTACCGCCCGTGCCTGCCTCGCAGTTGCGGCTCTCCGAGAAAGATGCAAAGATGATGGACTTTACGAACCTGGGACACACGTGCGTTGTCGGTCTGCACTGGGGCGACGAGGGCAAGGGCAAGATCGTCGATCTGCTTACCGAGTACTTCGACGTCGTCGTTCGTTTCAACGGAGGTGGGAACGCCGGCCATACCGTGCAGATCGAAGGCGCCAAATTCGCCTTGCATCTGCTTCCGGTCGGTGTGCTGCGGCCGGGCAAGACGGCCGTGGTCGGGCCGGGTGTTGCACTCGACTTGCCGCGCATCATTGAGGAAATCGAGGCGCTGGATACCCGCGGGATCCATGTCGCGGGCCAGCTCCGCCTCAGCGACCGGTCCCACCTTGTCATGCCCTACCACAAGAAGCAGGATCGCCTTTCTGAGGAGGCACTGGGCAACAGGAAGATCGGTACGACCGCGCGCGGCATCGGCCCCTGTTATGCCGACAAGATGCTCCGTGCGCCCGCCCTGCGAGTCGTGGACTTGCTGAAACCCGAGCAGTTCCGCACGCGGGTTGCCGCAATCGTCGAGCAGAAAAACAAGCTCTTCACCGCGCTCTACGACGACCGCGAGCCACTGTCGGCCGACGCCATTGCCGATGAGTACCTCGCTTGCGCTGCCAAGGTGCAGCCATGTATCTGCGACACGACCAGCTTTTTCGACAAGGCAGTGCAAACAGGGCAACGACTGCTTTTCGAGGGCGCCAACGGCACACTGCTGGACATCGACCACGGCACGTTTCCCTTCGTGACCAGTAGCACGACCAGCGCGATCGGAGTACCGGCCGGTGCCGGCGTGCCGGCCTCGACCGTTCGCACGGTCCTGGGCGTGACCAAGGCCTACACGACGCGGGTTGGAGCCGGACCGTTCCCGACCGAGTTGGACGATGCTGTTGGCCAGCATATCCGTGATCTTGGCCATGAATATGGCACGACAACTGGTCGCCCGCGGCGTTGTGGCTGGTTCGACGCCGTCGCGGCGCGGTACAGCACCCGGCTTTGCGGAGCGACGTACTTGGCTATCATGCACCTTGACACGCTGACCGGCCTGGAGCGGGTAGGGATCTGCACGGGCTACACCAGCGGCGGGCTCCCGCTGGAAGGTTTCGTATCGGACGGCGAGCTACTCGCGCGAGCAGAGCCGGTCATCGAGTACCTGCCGGGTTGGCGGGACAATCCCCGCGACGCTCGCTCCTTCGGCGCGCTGCCCGAGCAGGTCCGGGCCTACCTCGCGCGGATTGAGGCACTCGTAGGTGTCCCGGTGGCGATCGCCAGCGTTGGACCGGACCGCACACAGACGCTCGTCCGCTGTGTATAATGGATTTCGATACAGATTTCCGTGATAGATCGCCCACCCGCTCCCAAGGTTGCGGCCCACAAGGATCCGATGTTCATGGCTGAGCCTGCCACCGACCCCCGAAAAGAGCTGGGCATCGCGCTCGAGCGACTGCCTCGCCACATTGCCATCATCATGGATGGCAACGGGCGGTGGGCGAACCGCCATGATCTGCCGCGTATCCGAGGACACGCCGAAGGGGCGGGCAATGTCCGTGCAATTGTTACGCACTGCGCTCGGTTGGGCATTGATACACTCACACTTTACAGCTTCAGCACCGAGAACTGGAAACGCCCCAAGGACGAAGTCGACGCTTTGATGGACCTCTATGCCGATTATCTCGTCAAGGAGCGTTCGACGATCATGGACAATGATGTCCGTCTGCTCCAGATCGGCCGGCGCGAAGGCTTGCCCGAGCGCGTGTTGCGGGAACTGGTGACCACGGAACGCATGAGCCTCGAAAATCAGGGGCTACGGCTCTGTTTGGCGATCAACTATGGTGGGCGCGACGAGATTGTCGAGGCAGTCTGCCGCATTGCCGAGAAGGTGCGCGAGGGGCGACTCGCACCGGATGACATCGACGAAGTCTGCGTGAGCGCGCACCTCGACACGGCCGGTCTGCCCGACCCCGACCTGCTCATTCGGACGGCCGGTGAGATGCGGATCAGCAATTTCCTGCTCTGGCAGATCAGTTACGCCGAGCTCTACGTTACTGACACGCTTTGGCCCGACTTTACCCCCGACGATCTCAACGATGCTATCCGCAGCTACGCCGCTCGCGAACGGCGTTTCGGCGGCGTCCGCGATGACGCCACCCCCAAGAGCCGTGAGTGTTAGCCTGCACGTTTTGCTGAATCCAGGTACTGGGCTGATTCGACGCGAGCGAGTGCGGGTGTCCGTTAGTGCTACAACGCTTTTCGCTGACGAGTAACCAGCAGGTGCGCGAGACGTGTCGGCTCGGGCAGACGGTAACGGTCGACACAGGCCATTACCCACTTTACGGCATCGTCCAATGTGACTCTATGTCCGATGCTGACAAACAACGGTTTGACTCCGGTTCGTGTCCTCAGCACCGCTCCGATGATCTCCGTGTCATCGTAGAGCGTTACGAACCGTCCGCGATGGGCAGGCGGCGGTTCGTGCGATCCACAGAGTCGGCTTTTGGCGCAACCGATGCTTGGCCGACCGACCAGGATACCGATGTGACTGGCCAGCCCAAGCCTGCGGGGATGGGCTATTCCCTGGGCGTCGAACATCAGAAGATCCGGCTCGCAATCGAGTTTCCGCAGAACGGCCAGAGTGGCCGGTGCCTCGCGGAAACTGAGCAGACCGGGAATGTACGGGAACCGTACCGGCCGGACGGCTGACCTCGTTTCGATCGTCTGGCCGGTGGTAGGCTCGTAGACTACCACGCCAGCCACACATCGCGTTCCGTCACTGCTGAAGGCCACATCCACACCCGCAATCCACCGTACCGGACGGCGCAGACGTTCGACGCGCACGAGGGCGGCAAGCCTCCGCTGAAGACGGATAGCCGTCTTGGGTTTAAGCGACCAGCGGTGGAGGGGGGCGGGGATCTTCATACAAGGTATTCCGGCCAGTACGGACTTTGCGGGCGCGATACCCTATGAGTATTACTCATAAGGCGTTTCGGATTCGTATTCCACGGACGACGGGATGATCCCCAGCTCGCGAAGAGTCAAGTAGGCAGCCTTCTGTTCGGCCTCTTTCTTGGAGGTTCCCCATGCGCTTGCGTAACGGCGCGATCCGATGAGGACGGCCACCTCGAAACACTTGCTGTGGTCCGGCCCCTTTTCATCGAGCACTTCATACAAAGGCGTGCCGGCCATTGTTTTCTGGGCATGCTGTTGAAGCTGGGATTTGTAGTTATGCTGATGTTCCGATGCGGCTGCTTCCTCGATGTGCTCGGCCACTGTTTCCAGAATGAACCGACGTACGGTCTCCAGGCTGCCGGAGTCCACGTAGATCGCCCCGATGAGGGACTCGAAGGCCGCTGCCGCCACAGAAGCCGGCAGCGCAGCACGCCCCGTCATCCCCTTGCCTAATACCAGGTACCGGTCGAGGCCTAGCGTGCGGGCGACCTTCGCGCACGTCCGGCGCGAGACGACGGCGGATTTGATCTTGGTCAGCTCACCTTCAAGATAATCGGGGAATTGCCGATAGAGTTCGTGGCAGACGATCATGCCCAAGACGGCGTCTCCCAGGAACTCGAGCCGTTCATTGCTGGTAACGCGCGCGTCAGTGCTTGACGCATGAGTCAGCGCGCAACGTAGCAATGCCGGATCGGAGAATGTGTAGCCGATACTCTCCTGCAAATCGCGCAGGATAGCTTTGGTTTTCACGGTATCCATCCGCCCACAAATTTTATGCCTACCCCTTCGCAGGACGCGGATTCGCGCCATGCGTCGTCCCGATCTGGCGGTGATACCGGAGTACGACCGGCAAGGCATGGCCGGTGGCGAAATGCGCTCCATCCTCAAGGGGCGGACTTCGCGACAGGCCCTCTGACTTTCGGTGTGCCCTCCGGACAGCCCGAGCCGCCAGGAACGACCATCCGTACCTCATTATAACTGTTGCGAGGCTGGTGTGTGAGAAAAATCCTCCGAATGCCGAAAAAACCAGCCGGCCGGCGATGTTGCGACCTCACGGCTCTGCCGATAGATTGGGACATCCTGGATCTGCGATGGAGACGATGCATATGCTCAAACCGCGAGGTTCCCGCCGGTCACACCTCCTCACCCTGGCGGTCATAGCCGGTCTGGCTGGCTGGTTGACCGTCGCGCCCGCCCCGGCTGGGCAACCCTTCGATACGTCGCGCTACATGCTTGTCGAAGAAATTGAGCGCGGCATGACCGGTTTCGGGCGAACCGTCATCGAGGGGACCCGCATCGAGACTTTCGAATTCGAGGTCATCTCGGTGATGCACAACGCCTTTGAGGCGTCTCAGGACGCTATCCTGATTCGTGCATCCGGCTTGAACCTTGAACACACTGGGATCGTGGCTGGCATGAGCGGCTCACCATGCTACGTGGTGGATGGGCAGGGCCGGGAGCGCCTCATTGGCGCGGTTGCCTTCGGCTGGTCGATGGGTAAAGATCCCCTTTGCGGTGTCCAGCCGATCGGCCAGATGCTCGATGTTGCCGAGGTTCGCGATCCGGCACGCCGCCCCCGGCCGACGGAGCCACCAAATGATGATCCGGCTGGCGTTTTTTCCCAGGGAGTTCCGATCGAGCAGTTCGCCAACGGCTGCACCCGGCTGGACGTGCAGGATTCGCGTTTTAACTTTCTGGCTGAACAGGAAACAATCCGTCCATCCACGCGGCAGTCCGCGTCCGGAACCCCTGTCGCTCAGACGCTCCAGCCGTTACCGGTTCCAGTAGCTGTTTCCGGCCTCGACATGCGGGCGATCGAGCTCGTCCAATCATACTTTAATGCTGCCGGTATTATGCTTGTCGCCACCGGCGGTGCGGCTCCTTCGAAGCTCGATCCCACCCACGAAGAGGTCACCCTTGAACCGGGTAGCGTCCTGAGCATTCCGTTGATGAGTGGGGATCTCAATCTCGACGCGATCGGTACCTGTACAGATGTGATCGGCGACAGGGTACTGGGTTTCGGGCACGGTCTGTTCTCGCGCGGATTTGTCGAACTTCCTCTGGCTACCGGCATGGTCCACATGGTTTTCCCTTCGGTGGCGCGGTCGTTCAAGGTGGGCTCCTCCTTGACAACAGTAGGCACGATTTTCGGCGACGAGCAGACCGGCGTCTTCGGCCTCCAGGGCAAGGTGCCGCCGCTGGCTCCGCTTGAGGTGACCGTCAGGGACGCGCGCGGCCTGCGCGCCTTCCGCTACGAGATGACACGGGATCCGCAGCTCACGCCGGAGCTTGTTCTTATCGGTGTCGCATCCAGTATCTTCAACCGAAGCGACCTGCCCGAAAACCACACCGTCCGCTACAGCGTGCGGGTGGACTTCGGGGAGTTGGGCACTTTTCGCACTTCCAATTTCACCAGCCAGGTTGGCATCGGTGGGTTGTTCGGCGACCTCATCGTGCCACTTATGACGATGACACGTACCCCATTCGGGCAAGCTTATGTGAACCTTGTCGCCGTCGAAGTGAGCATCGAGCCGCAGGCTGCGGCCGCCATGATGCATCAGGCCCGGCTGCGGCGGGATGTCTATCGGCCGGGCGAAACGGTTACCGTCGACGTGGAATGGCTCAACGAACAGACGCGCCCTACGTACACGCAGGCGTCCTACGCACTTGAGCTGCCGGCTGACCTACCGGACGGAAGCTACGAATTGCTTGTCGGGTCGGCGTCGGCCCACTTGGCGGCGCTGCGTGCCCAGCGTCCCTACGAATGGTATGCGAGCAATTTCAGCGATGTTCTGACGATCCTGAACCACATCGGGTCGTTTCCCGAGAATCGTCTCTACCTGCATCTAAAACTGTCCGATGTGGGCGTTGCTCTGGGGCGGACACCGATGCCAGATCTTCCGTCCTTCCGACAGAAGATTCTGGCCGACACCGGCAGGGTTGATGTACGACCGTTCCGCGAGTCGCTCGTCGTTGAGCACGACACCGATTTCGTCGTGCAGGGCGAGAAGACTTTCACGATTCGCGTGGATCGGGGGCAGCTTTATTGACGGGCCGGTCGCCGCCGGCATGGATGCCGGCAGGCAGGGCGGCTTACTCGCGAGATAGGCCAGCTTTGCAGAAGTCGGGTATTTGTGGAAGTCAAGGATCGTACCAGCTGTCCATCCGGCAACAGATGAATCTCACAGAACAGGAACATGCACTCATGCGTCGATCTCTTCCGCTCGGCATCGTGGTGGCGAGTTTTCTGCTGGCCGCCGGGCCAGCTCAAGCCGTTAAGCCGGCCACCTGGACTCACGAACAGCCTCAGGATTTCCTGGCCGGTGAGCTGGAGAATGTCGTCGTCACAAGCCGGGGACATGTCCAACTCGCTCGTCACAAGGAGGTTCTCCACGTCTGCGGGGATCGGGCCGACGTGATCAACGCGCTTGCCCAGGCGTTGGACGGCAAGATCTACGCAGCCAGCGGGCCCAAGGGTGTGATCTATCAGGTTGACGGCGATAAGGTCACGGAATTTGCCGTCCTGCCGGATGGGGGGACGATTTTTTCACTGCTTTTTACACGCGACGGCGATCTGTTGGTCGGCACCGGCGGGGGCGCGCAGGCGGTCATTTATCGCATCGATGGAGCCGGCCAGACCCACGTGTTCTTCAAGCCGCCGGACGCCCGCTACGTCTGGGCGATGGTGCGCGGGCCGGAGGGCGAGATTTATGCCGCCACCGGCGTGGAAGGCAAACTGTTCGTTATCGACCCGGACGGTGCAACCGGCCGGCAATTGGCCGATGTCGAACCGGGCAACCTGCTCTGTCTGACCTGGGGCCCGGACGGTATGCTCTATGCTGGGACGGACGAGGACGGCTATATCTATCGGATCAATCCCGCCAACGGCAGCCTCTATGTGATGTATGAAGCTTCCGAGCCGGAGATCAGTTCGATCGTGATCGACCGCGAGGGGAACATTTTTGCTGCCACTGCTGACGCCTCGCAGGCTCGTCCTGGCAGAGAGGTGTCCGATGCACCAGGCGGACGCCCGGAACCGACGGGACCACCGGGTGTGCCTGTGACGCAGCCTGCCGACGACGCCCACAACGGTAGTTCTGACACCGGGCTGTCCGCGGTGAACGATGATGACGATGGAGACGACGATGATGATGATATGCAGCCTGCCACGGCTCCACAGATGCCGTTGGCCATTGCTGCACGCCTGGGCTTGGCAGTCACCACCTCTCGGACCGGACGGGACGGTAATGCCATCTACCGCATCGATGTCGACGGATTCGTCACCGAGATTTTCCGCGAAACCGTGATGATCCTCGATCTGGTCGAGCACGAGGGCACAATCTATGCAGCCACCGGCAATGAGGGTCGGCTTTACGCGATCCACCCAGCCAAGGAGGAAACCGTTGTTCTGGCCAGGCTCAAGTCCAAACAGGTGACCTGCCTGCTCCGCATCCCTCAGGGCGCCTTGGTTTGCGGAACCGCCAACGAGGCGCAGCTTGTCCGCCTGGACCCCAAGTACGCCACCGAGGGAACGTTGACCAGCAAACCTTTGGATGCCGGGCAGATCGTCAAGTGGGGGCGCATCCACTGGAACGCCACGATCCCTGAGGGTACTCGGTTGACGGTGGCCACGCGAAGCGGCAACGTCGAGGACACCGAGGCAGACGTATGGGACGAGTGGTCCGTCGAACGGGATGCGACGGTGCATCAGCAGATCGCCTCACCCGGCGCGCGTTTCCTCCAGTACCGTCTCACCTTCGAAACCGAAGGGACCGACCGGACGCCGACGCTTTGCCGGATCGAAATGACGCGCATCGAGGAGAATCGGCCGCCGCGGATCAGCGAGCTGGACGTTCTGTCGGCCCGCCAGGCCACGCGCGATCCGAAGGTGCCGCCCAAGGTCAAGGGTTTGCTCGGTGCGGCCCTGGCCGGGCAGGGCGGTCCGGCTGCTACGATGTCGGCTCCTGATTATCGCTGGGTCATCGCTTGGGAGGCCACGGAGCCCAACGAGGACGACCTCGAATACGAAGTGTTCTACCGCCAGGTGGGTGAGACGGTTTGGATCCGGATGGCAAAGGAGTTGAAAGAATCATTCCGCGTGTGGGACACACGAACCGTTCCGGACGGCCGCTACGAGGTACGCGTGGTAGCTTGCGACACGCCGAGCAACCCGCCGGAGCGCGCTCTGTCCGACACGCGCGTCAGTGATTCGGTCCTGATCGATAATACGCCGCCAGACGTGACGCTCGGTGCGGTTGCCGTGGAGCGTTCCGGTCGGGCAACCATCAATGCGACGATGACCGACGCGCTGTCCAACATCGTCGAGGCCAGCTACTCGGTCGACAGCGACGAGGAGTGGACTCCGCTGGCCCCGCTGGATGACATTTTCGATTCGCCCAGCGAAGCGGTCTCCTTCACCATCCGCGATCTGGACCCCGGTCCGCACCGTGTGGCGCTCCGCGTCTCGGACGCCCAGGGCAATACACGCTACGTGACCCTCTATGTGACCGTGGAACGGTAGGGGGCACCTGCCCCCATTTGCCGTTTCTTACCGCGCGGAGGCGATGCGGCGCGCCTTGCGCACCGTTTCGAGTCGCTCTTCCTTGGTCAGGTCATAGACATAGCGCAGAACGTGCTCCTGGTTCTCGGTCAGCGGCAGACCCCGCCGCTTGGTCGTGACCCGGGCCGTCTTGAGCAGCGCCTCCACACCGAACCCCTTGCTGAACGTCGCATTGAGGAACCAGCTGAATGCCGGGATCGTCTTAGGCAGCGGCGCTCCCATGGCGACGAGGACGGCCATCGTTCCCACGAACGTCCCTGTATTCAGCAGCGTACCGATGCTCGTCTTGACGTGGTCTCCGATGAAGCTGCCGACCTTTGTTGAGCCCGTATCGATCGTGGATTTACCCATCTTGACGCTGACGGTTGTGTAATCGTTCTTCAAGTCGCTGTTGGTCGTCAGCGCGCCGAGGTTGACCCATTCACCTACGTAGGCGTGCCCCAGAAATCCGTCGTGGTACTTGTTCGAGTAGCCGTGGATGATGCTCTCTTCAACCTCGCCCCCAACCCGGCACATCGGGCCGATACTGCACCCTTCTCGCACCTTGGCCCCCAGCAGGAGCGTGTCGCGCCCGACGTAACACGGCCCCTCGATCCGAGTGAACGGGTGGACCTCGACGCCTTTTTCGAGTGTCACCGGTCCGTGATGCGTGTCAATGCAAACGAATGGGTGGACCTCGGCGCCGGCTGCGACGTAAAGCTGATCGGTCGGCCCGAAGACAGCAGCCTGTGCGTGCATCCGCTCCTCAACACCGGTTCGGCCGGCCGCCTTGAAGTCGGCCGTGATCATTTCGGGATTGGCCAGCATGAGATCCCAGATGTACTCGAACCAGGTACCCGCGAACTCGACGCGCGGCTCCGACCGGGCAGCCGCGGCCAGGGCGGCGTAGTCCGCGATCTGCGTCACGTCATTCCGCGTCCGCCAGGCGGCCAGCCGATCACCCTTCCACTGTGCTTCGGGCGCGCTCGGGACGGTCCAGTCGACGCCGCAGACGCGTGCGTTGACGAAGAGCACCTCCTGGCCCCGGCAGCAGGCCAGGTTATTGACGGCTACTCCCTCATGGGCGTCGGCCGTCACGGCCGCCAGCACGTTGCGCACGAGCAGCGCGTCGGTATCAGCGCCAGCCGCCCGCACGATTTTCTCGGCCAGCGTGGTGGCCCCGGTCTTGAGGTCGAAAACACCCCGTACATATGCCAGCGGATAGAACTGATCGAACTGGTCGTCTTCGAAAATGACAAGTTTCATCGCAGAGATCCTCCCAGGTATCGTGCCGACTCGATCCGAAGCGCATAAAATCTACCTCTATAGCGGTAAATGTCTCGGACGACAATACCGGCTCGACTTGTTCGTGGAGCCCTCCTTGTGGCGGTCTGTCTTCCCGAGGCAGCCGTCCTCTTGTTGGCAGCCCGGCCTGTCGGTACCATCGCCCCTCCGGCTGGGACCGAGATCAGCCGAATACGTGTACCCGGCATCGGGTCGTCCCTAGAACGTTACAAACAGGAGACAGCCATGGAAGTCATCATCACCTCAGACTACGACGCCATGAGCCAGTTGGCCGCCACGATCATTGCCCAACAGGTCAAGCACAAACCCAGTTCCGTCCTGGGGCTGGCAACGGGCTCCACCCCCGTCGGCACCTACAAGGAACTCGTCCGTATGCACAAAGATGAAGGGCTGGACTTTTCCAAGGTCGTCACCTTCAACCTCGACGAATACATCGGACTGCCGCCCACACACCCGCAGAGCTACCGCTACTTCATGGACCAGAACCTGTTCAACCATGTCAACATTCCCAAGGCCAGCATCCACGTCCCTTATGGGCACGCCGAGTCGGTCCTGGACTTCTGCAAGTGGTACGAGGACGAGATCGTCCGATACGGCGGGATCGATGTTCAGGTCCTCGGCATCGGCGGCGACGGACACATCGCCTTCAACGAACCGGGCTCGTCACTCGGGTCGCGCACACGGCTCAAGACCCTCACCCGCCAGACGATCGAGGACAACGCGCGGTTTTTCGACAGGCCCGAGCAGGTGCCTTGCTTCGCGATCACGATGGGCGTGGGTACTATTCTCGAGGCCCGTAAGATCATCATGCTTGCCAACGGAGCCAAAAAAGCCGACATCATCGCCGAGGCGATCGAGGGGCCGGTCAGCGCACAAGTGACCGCCAGCGCCCTTCAGCTGCACCGGGATGTGGTGGTCGTCGTAGACGACGAGGCGGGCACGAAGCTCAAGCGCGCCGACTATTACAGGTGGGTCTACGAGCAGAAGTCCAAGCTGCTGCCCGAACTGATTGGCCGGGGGATGTGATCGTCGCTGACCGGAGAGTGCGATAAGGGCGACCACCCTCTTCCGGCGGCCTTTGTTTCCTGCCGAAACACAGGCGAGTCCTGCCGTTTGCGCGGGATAGAGGGAAAGATATCTATCAAGTACATCGGCCTGTTGGACGCCCTCGTGACGAGCCTGTAGAGGAAGGTGCATTTCCGGAATTTGTTTCGGAGAAGAGACTTCGAGCTGGCCAGCTTGGCACATGCGGTACGATCGCCGGTTCGCTTCGGCACTCCGTTTGCCCCGCACTACTGATTTCCATAGACTGACATGGCATGGCTTCGGATGACTTTTTTGCTGGATGGAGACACGATATGCAAGGAGACCGTCAAATGGCACAACGGGTGCTTGCGGTGGCCTTGGTAGCGGCGCTGGCAGGCGGGGCATCGACAGTTCGGGCCGAGAGTTGGCCAGCGACGATTACGGTGGCTGTCGATCAGCCTGAGCAGCGTGTTTGGCCGGAGATTCTGGGGATCAACCTGAATCCCGGTGCCGGGCCGGCGGCGGTGAGTGACCCCCAGACCGTCAATTCTGTCCGTTATGCGAGGATTGCTTCGGTGCGGTTCCCCAATGGGTGCGTGGCTGACCGGTACAACTGGAAGGGCGTGGACGATACGAAACAGATCTCCGTTGATCAGTTCCTGGCTTTTTGCGAAGCGGTCGGCGCGGAACCTTATTACACGCTTAACCTCCAGGGCGGCACGGAGAACCTCGAAGGCCCGCCGCCGGAAAACGCTCCGCTCGAAGAGACCATCAGTTATCGCCACACGGCTCCGAACCCCTGTGGTAATACGAACTATCACTTCGGCACGGTGGCCGAGGCTGAAGAACTCGTGGAGCGCTACACCGTCCAGCGGGCGCTGGATGGCAAGAGCCCGATCCTCTCTTACGAGATGGGCAACGAGAACTGGGGCCAGGCGACCACCGATTGGCCGCCCGAGGTCTACGGCGCCACGGTTGCGGCGTACGCCCGTGCCATTACTAATGTCGTCGCGCGCGCCCGGCGGGAACATTCCGCGTTGGCCGACCTGAAGCTCTACATCGTCGCGGTCGGGTACCCGCTGGTCGGCAATAACCAGGACCCGACCCAGGCGATGAACCACGATCTCAACGTCCGCTGGACGCGGGAGATGAACCGCCTGAAGCGCGATGGCCACATCGATGCTGTCCAGGACCATTTCTACCCTTACAGCAACATCGGCACGGACTACCTCATCTGGTCGCATTTCAACCTTACCAATATCCTTTCCGCGCGCCGGGGCGTGGCCAACCCGCTGCTGGACGGCTATCGCAGCGAGGAATTAACCTTTCACATGCCCATCGAGATCACCGAGTGGAACGGCAAGTGCTGGGGCGAGCGTAAAAAATGTGTCACGGTCCGGAATCCCGACTTCGAGGAGGGGCTGGGCGGGTGGCGGGTCGATGCGGCCTCGGCTGAGAGTGCCGAGTCTTCCACGCCGCCGTCTGTATTGGTCTTCGGTGATGCGGGACGGCGTGGCCAGGGGCTTCGCGTGGACGCCGGTGATGGTAAAAACGTCGTTCAGCGTGTCTGGCAGATGGTGGACTGGAAAAAAACGCCAGCTAATCAGGTCACGGCGGTTGCTTGGATGCGAAGTGATAAGCCGACGTCAGCCTCACTTCGCCTGGTGCCCGTAGACGCGGAGGGTCGGCCCGACTGGAGCATCGAGGAGGGCAAGGCTGTCGGTTGGCGCGCCGGCCACTGGCAGCGGATCATCACGAGTCTGAAGCTCGATGAAAAGGCAACCCGGTTCGCGGTCGGCTTCGAGGTTCGCAGCTGCCCGCAGGTCGAAGACGCCCTGAGTCACGCCGACTTCGATGCGCTCGAGGTATTCTTCTGGAACGCCGAACGTGGTATGAACCCCGCCGCTGTGGACACGGCCGCCCGATCGCTGTTCGTTCTCGATGCGTTCCGTATCATGATCGAACACGGTATTCGCCGCGCGCACCTGCACCACCTGTTCGGCAATTACCCGTGCGGAATGATGGGGACCGATGGGCAGACGAAGGACACATATCAGGTTTTTTGTTTCCTGGCCGGCCAACTGGGAACACACACTGTTACCACGCAGGTGCAGGGTCCGACGTTCGATTTTGCGTCGTATGCTGACACGTGGGCCACGCCGTTCAACGCCGTTGCGCCGTCCGTGGAGAATGTTCCCGTCCTCTCGGCCTTGGGCATGAGCGACGATCTCTATGTGTACGTGTTGGCTGTCAACCGCTCGACGGATCAGAAGGTCGTGGTTGCAATCGATATCCAGGGCGCAGTGGTCAAGCCCGTCGGCTCTGTGCGGCGGCTGCTCTGCGAAGATTTCGACCTCGGGGGCGTCCGCCTGACGCAGAAGCACGTGCGCCTCGATGACGGCCGATTGCAGGAAATCGGTCCACACTCAGCCGCGCTATTCCGGTTCGAGAGGGTCACGTCTGAACAACCTTGAAAGCCAGTCTGTGCGGACGTTTCGGGGGCAGGCATCAGGAGTAAGGGCGCATGGGGGACAAACGGGTTCGGGCCGGTCGAATGAGACACGTTTGGGTTCCGGTTGTTATAACGATCAGCGTGTTGTCGGTCGGCTGCAATGGCCCGACGAAAAAACCAGCGCGTTCCGCGAGCTCTGCATCTGTTTCGGGGGCACATGGCGGTGAGCACCTTCCCCCCGTGCCGGCGGGAAAATGTTGGAAACTCGTCTGGCACGATGAGTTTGAAGGGAACCGGATCGATGTTGCCAAGTGGAACGTTCGCGCGGACGGCCCGCGGCGCGATGGCTGGTGGCTGCCCGACGCGGTCGAACTCGATGGTCAAGGTCATCTGGTGATGAAAGTCCTTGATCGTGAGGGCAAGTTCATCACTGGCTGCATCGAGACGCGTGGCAAATTCGAACGTGCGCACGGCTACTTTGTCGCGCGGATCGAACTCCAGTCGCAGCCGGGTCATTGGCCCGCCTTCTGGTTGATGGGCGGAGGCGTAAGCCGGGTAGGCGACGAAGGACGCGACGGGACTG
>Ga0272443_10001539_pt1 | contig 33056 bp, 32 predicted proteins | sample SSMAcet12_FD_193581 | JGI IMG/M metagenome (GOLD analysis project Ga0272443, IMG submission 193581) | Marine sediment archaeal communities from Little Sippewissett salt marsh, Falmouth, MA, United States - SSM-Acet-12 | ecosystem: Environmental > Aquatic > Marine > Wetlands > Sediment ... | reverse complement strand
CCCCAGCTTATGAGGCCTTGCCGTATTGTACCATCCCGCATTCAGGTCCGATCCGATGATCCTTGCATAGGGCTCCAGATATTCCCGGAGGATCAGTTCACCATCTGCAATACTCCCGTAGATGAAATCGAGGTCTGTCTGTCCCTTTGCCGGCACCTGCATGCCTGCCTGGATCATTCCGATGATGATCATTCTGTGAATCACCCGGTTCATATTTATGCCTCCTTCATTTTGTCCGCTAAGTTAAAAAAAACCTAATTTTGCTGTCGATGGCAGCCACATTCCAGTTTCCCAACCAGCCGCTGGCCGACCGGATGCGTCCGGGAACGCTCGATGAATTCATCGGCCAGGAACACCTGGTGGGCCACAATGCGGTTATACGTAAAATGGTGGAATCGGGTTCCCTCAGTTCATTTATTTTATGGGGACCCCCCGGGGTGGGCAAGACAACCATGGCACTGATCATTTCCCGCCAGCTGGATCGCCCGTTTTACAAGCTCAGTGCGGTGCAGTCGGGTGTGAAGGATGTGAGGGAAACCATTGAGAAGGCAAAAAAGCTCCAGTTTTTCAACAAACCGAACCCGGTCCTCTTTATTGATGAGATCCACCGCTTCAGCAAATCGCAGCAGGACTCGCTGCTCGGGGCGGTGGAACAGGGAGTGATCACCCTGGTCGGGGCAACCACGGAGAATCCCTCTTTTGAAGTGATCCCGCCCCTGCTTTCCCGCTGCCAGGTGTACATCCTGCATTCGCTCACCAGGGAAGATTTGCTGGAGCTGGTCAGGAGATCGCTCGAAAAGGATGTCTACCTTAAAAAGCTGAAGGTACGCATCGAGGAGGATGAAGCCATGCTCAGGTATTCGGGAGGGGATGCCAGGAAACTGCTGAATACCCTGGAACTGGTGGTGCGATCGGAAATATCGGGTGCCGGTGCCGGGACCGAAACGGAGATCGTGGTCACCAACAACCTGGTGCAGGAGCGCCTCCAGGAACACATGGCCATGTACGACAAGGGTGGTGAATTGCACTATGATATCATCTCAGCCTTCATCAAGTCAGTCAGGGGAAGCGATCCGGATGCCGCCGTATACTGGCTTGCCCGCATGCTGGAGGGGGGCGAGGAGGTCAAGTTCATCGCACGGCGAATGGTGATCCTGGCGGCGGAGGATATCGGACTGGCCAATCCCAACGCGTTGCTGATGGCAACCAGCTGTTTTCAGGCGGTTCACATGATCGGAATGCCGGAAGCCAGGATCATTCTGTCGGAGACCGCCATCTACCTGGCGGCCTCGCCCAAGAGCAATTCGGCGTATGCTGCCATCGGACTGGCACAGGAGACCGTCGGGAAAACAGGGGACCTTTCCGTGCCGCTTCATCTGCGGAATGCGCCCACCCGGCTGATGAAGGAAATCGGATACGGTGAGAATTACAAATATGCGCACGACTTCCGGGGGAATTTTGTGGCCGCGGAGTACCTTCCCGGCGAGCTGAAGGACCGGCAGTTCTATGCACCGGGCGACAACCCCAGGGAGGAGGAAATGCGCAAAAGGCTGGACAGCCTCTGGAAAGAAATGAAATCATATGGAAAAAAGAGATAGAACCCCCTTCGCGTCCCTGATCCCGTCGCTGAAACATGCAGACGGACATGGATTTCTCCTGATAGCCGGTCCCTGCGTGGTGGAGGGCAGGGAGATGGTTATGGAGATCGCGGAATACCTGGATGCCCTGTGCGCCAGGTACAAGATCCCCCTCCTGTTCAAGGCTTCTTACAGGAAGGCCAACCGTTCCCGCCTGGATTCCTTTACCGGGATCGGGGACGACAGGGCGCTGGCGGTCCTGGATGAGGTGCGGGACCGGTTCGGACTGCCCGTGATCACGGATGTGCACACCCCCGGTGAGGCGGTCAGGGCCGCAGACCACGTGGATGTGCTGCAGGTGCCGGCATTTTTGAGCAGGCAAACGGATCTGCTGGTGGCATGTGCGGGCACCGGGAAGGCCGTCTCCATCAAAAAGGGACAGTTCCTCTCGCCGAATTCCATGAAGTTTGCGGTGGAGAAGGTAAGGGAATCGGGCAATCACCGGGTGATGATCACCGAAAGGGGAACCACCTTCGGTTACCACGACCTGGTTGTGGATTTCAGGGGGATCCCGCGGATGCAGGAACTGGGTGTTCCGGTGATCCTGGATGTGACTCATTCACTGCAGCAGCCCAACCAGGAGAGCGGGATCACCGGAGGAGATCCGGAGCTCATCGAGACCATGGCCCGGGCAGGCATTGCCGCGGGTGCCGACGGGATCTTCCTGGAAACCCATCCCGATCCTTCCGCGGCCAAATCCGACGGGGCCAACATGCTTCCCATGGGACTGCTTGAACAATTGCTCAAAAAGCTGGTCCTGCTCAGGGAGACCGTCATGAATTTCGAAAAAATATGATCCCTCAATCGATGTATATGATCCCAGAATCCATGAATATGATCCCAGAATCGCGAATGAAAATCAGGTCCCTTGCCATCCTTGCCGTGCTGCTGGCATCCGGGACGGGTCTTTATGCCCAGGATCTGGAAGACGTCCTGGCGGAGCACTATCGTGCGGCGGAGCAGGAAAAAATGACCCGGATGGAGACCATGATCATCCGCGGTAAAAGCATCTTCACCTCCATCAACCTGGAATCACCGTTCACCCTGTACCGCGCGCGTCCGGACCGGATCAGGGTGGAGAGCAACTACCAGGGATCCGGGGTGATCCAGACCTATGACGGGAAAAAAGGATGGATCTACGCTCCGGCCATGGGGATCCCGGAACCCAGGGAGGTTACCGGTGAAGAGCTGGAGGCACTCCTGAATCAGGCGGAGTTCGAAGACCCGTTGTGGAAATACAAGGAAAAAGGTCACGCCCTCGAACTGGTCGGCAATCAGGCGCGGGATGCCGATTACCAGTTGAAACTCACCCCGGAACGGGGAAATGCGATCCACTTTTTCCTGGACAGGAAAACCTATCTGATCAACTCCTACGTGAGCAGGCAGATCATGGGGGGGACCGAAAATGAGATCGAGGTGATCATGGATGAATACAGGAATGTAAAGGGGATCCCTGTGGCCCACAGGACTGAAACCAGGATGAACGGACAGGTGGTCACCACGGTCCGCCTGGAAGATGTCGATTTCAATAAAAAACTGGATCCCTCCCTCTTTGAAAAACCTGCAGCAGCGGGGGAATGAAACCATAAGAAAAAAAAGAGCAGCCGTATAAGCCAGGTTCTGTATCCTGTGTTACCAGGATTCCCGCCATTGATCTGATCGGCCTACCCCCCGGCAGAAGCGGGTCGCTTTTTTTGCGCCGGTATACATGGCCTTTCAGCCCGCAGGGCAAACAGCTGCGATGGTCACCCACCGCACTGGTGGGCTCTTACCCCACCTTCTCACCCTTACCCGCCCCGGTCCACCCGGGGGTGAACCGGGACGGGCGGTTTTTTTCTTCTTTGCTGCCGTGCCTTCGCAGACACCTGTCTTTCGACAGTGCGGCACCCTGTGCTGCCCGGACTTTCCTCCCCGGCCGGTAGTAAACCGGACGGAGCGACGGGACCGGCTGCTCCGGATGTTTAAAGATCTGTGCAAAATTAATTATTTTTGCAGACTTTCATCTGATCATGGACCATCACGGTTTTCTGGACACCGCATCCTATACCTACAGCCTGCCCGGTGAGCGGATCGCCAGGTATCCCCTGCCCGACCGCGACCAATCCAGGCTGCTGTATTACAACCGGGGGAAGATCAGCCACCACCTTTTCTCCGACCTGCCCGTTCTCCTTCCTTCAGACGCACTGGTGGTGATAAACAATACACGGGTGATCAGGGCCCGGCTCATGTTCCGCAAACCGACCGGGGCAAGGATCGAGATCTTCTGTCTGGAGCCGGCCGAGCCGGCCGATTATCAGCAATCGTTCCGGTCCGTCTCCGGCTGCACGTGGCGGTGCCTGGTGGGGAACATCAAAAAATGGAAAGAAGGGCCCGTTGTGCTGCATGTAACCGTGGGCGGTGAAAACGTTTCCCTGGAAGCACGGCTGGTTTCCAGGTCCGAAAAAGATGCACTGGTCCGCTTCAGCTGGGAGGACCGGACGATCACCTTCAGTGAGATCATCGAGTCGGCCGGAAACACACCGATCCCCCCTTACCTGAAAAGAGAGGCCGAGGCGGTCGACCGGGAACGATACCAGACCGTCTACGGAACGGAAAACGGATCGGTGGCGGCTCCGACGGCGGGACTCCATTTCACGGACCGGATGATGGAAGAGCTGATGGCAAAAGGGATCCGGACGGAGAACCTCACCCTGCACGTGGGAGCGGATACCTTTGTGCCCGTGAAGGAAAGGAACGCCATGCAACACCGCATGCACTCGGAGAACGTGATCGTGGAAACCTCCTTCCTGGAATCCTGGATGCGGCACTCCCGTCCGGTCATCGCCATCGGCACCACCACCACCAGAAGCCTTGAATCCATCTACTGGCTCGGGGTGAAACTGCTCCGCGGCACATCTGCCCGGACGGAGCGGGCGGTGGTGGAACAGTGGGAAAATGAAAGGCTGCCGGGGGATGTTCCGCTGAAGGAAAGCCTGGATGCCGTTCTGGATTTCTGCAGGAGGGAACACACGGATGTGCTTCGCTTCTCCACCCGCCTGATGATCGTCCCCGGTTACAGATTCAGGAGTATCGGGGGACTTGTGACCAATTTTCATCTCCCGGGCAGCACGCTGCTCCTGCTCATTGCCGCCCTGCTCGGGGATGACTGGAAGCGGGTATACACGGAAGCCCTTACCAGCGGGTACCGCTTCCTCAGTTACGGTGACAGCTCCCTGCTGATTCCCGGGGACCTGTAAAGCGGGATCTCACGTCGTTTCTGTTACCAGCGACCTGAGTTTGGAAGCGAATCCGCTGATGTCCTCCTCCGTGGTATCAAATGAACACATCCACCGCACCTCGGATGTATCCTCATCCCACACATAGAAGAAATACTTCTCCTGGAGCCTGCCGATCACCTCTTTCGGGATCCGTGCAAAGACGGCATTGGCCTCCACCTTCCGTGTAACGGTCACCTTCGGGATGCCACGCACCGCCTCGTGCAGCTTCTGTGCCATCCTGTTGGCGTGTACCGCGTTCTCTCTCCAGAGATCATTTTCCAGGAAGGCATCGAACTGTGCTGCAATGAAACGCATCTTTGAAGCGAGCTGCATCCCCTGTTTTCTAATGTATTTGAAATCCCCGCACAGCTTTTTGTCGAAAAAGACCACCGCCTCGCCGTACATCATCCCGTTTTTCGTCCCCCCGAATGAGAGCACATCCACCCCTGCCCCGCCCGTCATCTCATGGAAGCTGCAGTCCAGGGCAACGGCTGCATTGCTCAGGCGGGCCCCGTCCATGTGAACCAACATCCCGTGCCTGTGGGCAAAAGAGGTGATCTGCCTGATCTCTTCCGGGGTATAAACAGTTCCCAGCTCGGTGGACTGGGTGATGGAGATTACCTTCGGCTGCACGTGGTGCTCGAAACCAAATCCGTGCAGGTGTTTTTTGATGAGGTCCGCATTCAGCTTCCCGTCCGGGGTTTCCACAGTGAGGAGCTTGCATCCGGTGAATTTTTCCGGCGCCCCGCACTCGTCCACGTGGATATGCGCCGTATCCGCACAGATGACCGCGTTGTAGGGTTGTGTCACCGCCGAAAGCCCCAGCACATTGGCGGCAGTCCCGATAAACACAAAATACACTTCGACCTCCTTGCCGAATAAGGCTTTCATACGCCCGACGGTCTTTTCCGTATATGGATCATCCCCGTAGGCAATCACGTGACCGTGGTTCACCGAGGCCATTGCCTTCATGATGGCAGGATGAACGCCGGCATTGTTATCGCTGGCGAAGCCCCGCCGGTTTTCCGTCTGGTTCATTAATCAGAATTTTTCGTCATACTTTGTCCACAGCATGTCACCCAGTTCCCATGCCTTACCGACCACTTTTTCTCCCCAGTGAAGGGTGTATTCCGTCAGGGTCCGGACGGATTCTTCCTTTTTCCCCGCCCTGTATTGTTCCAGGACCTCCTCCTCGAATGGTCCCTGCGCCTCCAGCAATTCTTTTTGCCACACATCCCAGACCCCGTTCACATCATGGCGCATCTCGCCCCACCGCTGGGCGGTGAGTGTCCCGAGACGGTTAAATGCCCACCAGGCAGATTCGCGGGTAAAGCCGTCCGGACGTCCCGGGGTTTTATAGGATCCGGGCAGGTCGGTGACCGAACAGTAAACGGGGATATAGATGGAGGAGGCCACATTGTCCATGGCAAGCCACACCACACCGCCGATTTCATCCGGCAGCCAGTCCCTGCACTGGATGATGGTGGCATACATGGTATACCAGCGGGCAATGGTCCGCTCCCCCCGCCAGTCCCATCCGCCGTTGATATCAAAAAGCCTGTTCATGTCATACGGCATGTGCGGATTGGCCAGGGGGGAAATCACCGTCATTCCTTCTTCATTGGTGACTGTCAGGTTCTTTGTCATATCAAAGGGAGTGCCTTCATAGTAATCGGAGAATACGGTGATCAGATCCTCCAGGGTGACCTTCTCATCAGGCGCCACCGAGAAGGGATAGTTCTCGGCATTGGGATCCAGTTCCAGGGACGGGGCCAGGAGGTCGAAGACCCGCCATTCCCTTCGCCTTGCGGCAATGGAAGTACGGCTTTCGGGAGCATATGCATAGCAGAATTCAAAGGGCTCTCCCTCTTTCCACCAGCCCTGTTCGGCCGCCAAACTGAACACATTCCTGCTGGCCATGAAGTGGTCGGGATCATCCAGGTCGATCTCCCTGATCCGGCTTGCATTGGCATTGACCGAGATGTGGTTGTCCGGCACCCGCTGCGCGGCCCAGACCGAACCCACTTTCCCTTCGCCCGGGCCCATGATCTCCAGGTGCCAAACCTCCTTTTTATCAGCGATGGTCAGGCATTCGCCGAAATCGTTCCAGCCGTATTCCCCGGTCAGTTCCCCGGCGAGTTCAATGGCTTCCCTGGCAGTTTTGCACCGTTCGACCATCAGCTGGCAGAGCCGCTGACAGTCGATGAGTCCCTCGTCTGACTGCAGCTCCTCCCTTCCCCCGAAGGTGGACTCCCCCACCCCCAGCTGGTACTGGTTCATGCAGGGATAGGCCGTGTTCAGATACTGAAAGGTCTGCCTCGCCTGGGGGATCTCACCGATGGGGATATGTTTGTAAGCAGGCATTTTCAGTGAATCGTCGGCCACTCGACGGTACATGGTGGCAGTGGAGCCCCGGGAATGCATTGCGGCCGGGACGATGTCCATCCAGGAGCGGGTACGGTGACTGTCGTCCGTATGGGAAGTGATCACCGATCCGTCAGCCGTGGCTCCCTTTCCCGCTGTAATGCTCGTGCAGCCGTCGGGAAAGCCTCCTTCCCAGTCGGGATGCTGAGCCATGAGGGAAACAGAGAGAAGAAAACAGATACAAAATGCCGGAAGAAAATGTCGCATGGTGAATTTTTTAATCAATCAGTTGACGAAGATAATCATAAAATGGAAAGCACTATTTTTGCAGCATCGAAAAACCTTGTGCAGCTCATGGACGAAAGAAAAAAGGCAGGCAGGTATCAACGGATCATTACCCAGCTCGGCGAGCTGATGAAGAAATGTGATGATCCCGTTGCCCGGATGGCCACCATCTGTGCGGTGCTCCACCATAAAATGGATTATTTCTACTGGACCGGATTCTATCTTCTCAGAGACGACCGGCTGGTTGTGGGTCCTTACCAGGGACCGGTCGCCTGCCAGGTGCTGGAAAAAGGGAAGGGAGTCTGCTGGGCAGCGGCAAACCGGGCCGAGGCGGTGATTGTCCCCGATGTGACAGCTTTTCCAGGGCACATTGCCTGTGATCCCAGATCGCGTTCGGAGATTGCCCTGCCCGTGTTCGGACCTGGTAAGCAAACCAGGGCTGTTCTGGATGTGGATTCGACCCGGACGGATGCATTCGGTCTGACTGATGCCGGGGCCCTCGCAAAAATCGCCGCGCTGGTCTACTGATCCGCTGACCGCCTTATCGCCGGGGCCTTCCAGGCATCGTTCAGGGAACCAGGGCGCGGATCTTTTCCCTGATCTTTTCGATGGAATAGGGCTTTGTGATCAGCTCATCGAACCCAACATCTGAAAAATCCTCGAAAAACAGCTCCGGATTGTGCGCTGTCAGCGCGATGACGGGGATGACATTCAGCGGCGGATCCAGTTCCTTCCTGATGTACTGGGTGGTTTCAACGCCGTTCATCACCGGCATTTCGATATCCATGAAGACCAGGTGGATCGGCTGGCTTTTCAGGATTTCAATGGCTTTCTCACCGTTTTCGGCGAGCACCGCCTCATTTCCCGTCATGCGGATCAACTCCGAAAGGAGGAAACGATTGGTAAACACGTCATCCACGACCAGGATTCTCAGATTTTCCATCGACTGTGTGCGCTTCGGGACAAATATAATCCATCGCGGTGCATGGTGTCATGATATTTATCAAGAATGGAACCGGAAGGGAGGGGAGGCATGCGGAGCGGCGCTGTCCGCGGTTGTTGATAATCTGAAAAAACGGGGACGGGGCGCAAGGAAATTATCATTAATTTTAGTGTTTGCAGGCAGGATCAGATGGAATATCCGGACAGGAAAGAGAAGATCATTCGTTATGCTGCAATCGGTTTTGTGCTGGGTGGCCTGCTGGTGGTGACGGTCCATCTGATGCTGCTTCAGGCCCTGGAATCTGAATTCACATTCAGGGAACTCGCCTCGCTGCACCGGAGTCTCCGGTTCCTCTACCTGGTCGACCTTCTCCCCTTCTTCGGGATCATCGGCGGATATATGGCGGGCCTGAGGCGTTACAGGCAGCTGAATGAGCTGGCTTTGAGGCTGCGCAGGGAATCGGAACAGAAGGATGAGATCAGGCGTTTCACACGTTCGCTGATCGCCGGCGATCTGGACACCTCCATCCAACTCGACGAAGGGGACGACTCCCTTGCCGAAACACTGAACAGGCTGAAGGACACCCTGGAAAGGAACCGGCAAATGGAACAGAAGCGCCGGCTGGAGGAGCGCCAGCGCAACTGGGTTTCAGAGGGACTGGCCACATTCGGGGATCTTTTGCGCACCCATGCCGTGTCGCCCGAACCCATGGCCTACGCTGTGATCTCCGCCATAGTGAAATATCTGGATGCAAATCAGGGAGCCATTTTCATGACCAGGCGGAAGGGGGAGGAGAAATTCCTTCAGATGATCGCATGCCACGCCTACGGGCGCAAGAAATTTCCGGATAAAAGCATTGCCTGGGGAGAAGGGCTGATCGGTGCGGTTGCCCTTGAAAAAAAAGGATACGTGACCGACCAGATCCCTGACGGGTATCTGACGATCACCTCCGGACTGGGAAAGGCCAATCCCGATTTCCTTGTGATTGAGCCGCTGGTCTGGAACGGGGAGGTTTTCGGGATCATGGAGATCGCTTCCTTCAAGCGGATGGAAGAATACAAGCTGCAGTTCATCCGCAGGGTGGCCGAGAACATTGCCACCACCATCAGTACGATGGAAAGCAACCTGCGCACGGAACAGTTGCTCGGGGAAACCCGGGAACAGGCGGATCAGCTGGCCAGGCAGGAAGAAAAGCTCCGGCAGCAGATGGACACGCTGGAGCAGACCCAGCGGGAAGCAGCCATGCAGGCTGAGAAATTCATCAGTTTCACGAATACCGTAAACCATACCCTGATGCGGGCTGATTACGACACGGAGGGCCGGTTGATCTACGCGAACACCCGGTTTTTGAAAAAAATGGGATATTCCGGGAACCGTGAGGTGGAAGGGAAACACATTTCCATGTTTATTAACGAGAAAGACAGGGCATGGTTCGATGCACTGTGGGAGCGACTGGCCGGCGGGGGAAGGCATTTTGAGGGGTACATGAAGCATGAGACCCGGCTCGGACAGGACCTGTGGACCATCGCCACCTATACCTGCATGCGGCGGGATGACGGCAGTGTGGAAAAAATCCTTTTCCTCGCACTTGATTCAACAGAACAGAAGAAGCAGAGCCTGGACCACGAGGGACAGCTGGAAGCCATCGACCGGATCAATGCAAGGGCCATATTCACCCCGGACGGAAAGCTGCAGATGAGCAACGCGCTTTTCGGCAGGGTCTTTAAATACGCTGAAAATGAAATGGTTCAGATGAAGATCTTTGATTTCCTCGGCACGGCGGACCAGGAGCGGTTCGGGGAAATCTGGGAGAAGGTGGTCAGCGGAGAACCCTTCCAGGGGCAGCTGAAGATGCATTCAAGGTATGAAGAGGAGCTCTGGTTCCGCGCCACCCTGCTTTCGGTGGAAGACATGTACGGGGAAGTGGAGAAAGTGATCTTCCTGGCCACCGAGATCACCAGGGAAAAGGAGATGGAGATGGCCTCCAGGAAGCAGCACGAGCAACTGATTGCCAAGGAGGAGGAGTTGAGGCTCGCCGGACTCGACCTGCGGAAGAAGCTGGAAGAAACCGGTGAAAAGCGCCGGCAGGAAAAGCTGAAATTCGCCAACGAGGTCCGCCAGTACCGGCATGTGCTGAACGAGTTGCCCTTCCCGTTGATTACCATCAATAACATGGGGTTCGTGCTTTTCTTCAACCGGGAAGCGGAACGGACCTGGGGATTAAAGCAGGAGCGTCTCCTCGGTAACAGGGTGGACACTTTGTTCCATCAGAACAATGATTCGGGGGTGGTGAGCGGCTTTGCGGACCCGGCACGAATCAAACCGGCCGGAATATACAAAAACCAGGAGGTGATCCTTCCGGACGGGAGGGTGCTGAAGAGGGACCTGATGCTGGTTCTCACCGATCTGAAGGAGGAACGTCACTTTTCGCTGGTCCTGCTCTGACCGGACCCGGGTCGTGCGTTCCTCTCAGTCACCCTCTATCCATGAGATGATCTCCCGGTGATACGGTTTTTTCCGGGGGACCACATGTCCCACCAGGCGTCCTTCCTCATCGATCATGTATTTCTGGAAATTCCACCTGACCCGGCTGTCCTCCACCCCGTTCCCGGACTTCTCGGTCAGCCACCTGTATAGCGGGTGGATCTCCTCCCCCCGGACCGGGATCTTGGACATCATGGGGAAAGTCACCCCGTAATTCTTCTGGCAGAAGGCAGCGATCTCCTCGTTTGACCCGGGTTCCTGCCCTGCAAAATCGTTGCTGGGAAAGCCGATGATCACGAACCGGTCGCCCCCGTATTCCCTGTACAGCTTTTCCAGCTCCTCGAACTGAGGTGCCAGTCCGCATTCAGAAGCCGTATTCACCACCAGGACTTTTTTCCCCTTCAGCTGTGCCAGCGGGAAATCCTCTCCCCGAATGTCCTCCACCACAAAATCATGAAAGCGCTGCTGTGCGTTCAGCACAGCCGGAAAGGCCATAACAAGCAGCAGTCCGATCCAGTGTTTTCGCATATCTGTCTGTCTTTAGGTGTACATCATGCCTGTCTATATCTTCGCGACAGGGTGGTCAAAGCAATTAACAAGCTTGCGGATCACTTGTTCACATCACGATTGACTATCTTTATTGAAACGAATCACAGCATGAAGCGACATTTCCAGATCCGTGTGCATGGCCGTGTCCAGGGCGTGGGTTTCAGGTACGCGGCCATGAAAAAGGCCCGTTCTCTCCAGCTGAAGGGCTGGGTGGAGAACCGTCCTGACGGGACGGTGGGCACTGCCGTGGAGGGAGATGAAAAGAATTGCCTGGAGTATATCCGGTGGTGCCGGAAAGGACCGGGTTACGGATGGGTGGAAAGGATCGAGGTGGAGGAGGCCGAACCGGCCGGATACGGTGACTTCAGGATCAGGCACTAATGCCTCTTCCGCAGGAGTGCTGAGATGCTGCTGCCGGTGAGCCAGCCCGTCAGGATCAGGATGATTGCCGAGATGACCACCAGCAGGATCTCCCCGCTTTTTACAAAACCCGCCAGGTTCTCGGCCATGGCCCAGAGTGTCAGGACCAGCACGGCTGCCATGGGAAGCAGGGTATACCATACGGGGAGTTTCCTGGCCGCCATGTAGACGGTGACCACCCCCAGGGCCAGTGCAGCCATCAGCTGATTGAGCGAACCGAACAGGGGCCACAGCACCATGGCCCCCTGTCCCCCCGGCCTGTAGAAAGTCATCCCTGCCGCGGCCACCACCACAACGAGCGTGGCCATGTACCGGTTGTGGAAAGGCCTGCCGACCGTTCCATCCCTGCCCGTGAAAATCTCCTGGAGGGAGATCCGCTGGATCCTGGTGGCAGAGTCCAGGGTGGTATTGGCGAAGGAAACAATGAAGACCACGATGAAAGCAGCCCCGTATTTCTGAGGGATCCCGAAGGAGGAAAAAAGATTTGCCGATCCGATGATGAATGCATCCAGCTTGGCGGAGAGGCCGTTGGCCGAGGTCCAGCTTGCATAGTGGTGCTCATAGGCGGCCAGGCCGGTGAACAGCTCCCCCCCGTCGTTCAGTCCCATCCCCAGTCCGGCCCCCGCCGCCACGATGACCAGAACAGCCAGGAAGCTCTCGGTGATCATGGATCCGTAACCAACGGGCAGCGCATCCTCCTCCCGGTCGAGTTGTTTGACTGTGGTCCCCGAGCTTGCGAGCGAATGGAAACCTGAGATGGCACCGCAGGCAATGACGATAAAAAGCAACGGTGCCAGGTCCGGGACATCACTGCCGGGATCAAATGCAGCCCGGTTGATGGCCGGTGCCGTGATTTCGGGATGAGCGATAATTACTCCCAGAACCAGCAGGATCATGGCAACCAGCAGCTGGTGCGAATTGATGTAATCCCTCGGCTGCAGCAGTTTCTGCACCGGCAGGGTGGATGCGAAAAACACATAGATGAAGATCAAAATGCACCATGCCACCACCGACGCCTGCCGGTCCCACGGCAGGGATACAGGCAGCAGAACCCCCAGCAGCACCAGTCCGTAGAGCATCAGCAGGGCCAGAATGGAATACACCAGGTCGTTTTTCCCCCTGCGGATCTGCCAGCCCAGCCAAAGTGCCACGGGAATCTGGAACCAGACGGGGATCACCGATTCGGGGTACATCACAAAAAGCGATGCCACGATCATGGCGAAAACCGCCAGCACAATGAAAAGCAGCAGCTGCATGATGAACTGGAGCGCATACCTGGTGGAGGGACTGATGATCTCCCCTGTCATCTGTCCGATGGATTTGCCCCTGTTGCGGGCAGATACCACCAGGGTGCTCAGATCGTGCACGGCACCCATAAAAATACTCCCCAGGAAAACCCACAGAAAAGCCGGAAGCCATCCCCAGATAATCCCGATGGCCGGTCCCACGATGGGTCCAAGTCCCGCGATGGTTGTAAAATGGTGGCCGAATACGATGTGTGCCCTGGTGGGGACGTAATCCACCCCGTCCTCCAGTTCATGGGCGGGCATCTTCTGCAGACCGGTGATTTTCAGTATCTTTCTGCCGATGAACCTTCCGTAGTACCTGTAGGCAAGCAGGTAACCGACCATGGAGAGGATGATGAGTATCAGGCTGTTCACAGGATCCCTAAGATAATATTTTTACTTCAAATTGTCCCCTGATCCCGAACCGGTCGCCCGCGATCACCGCGCATCCGAGGATCCCGGCGATCTCACCGGCCATCCCGAGCACCCTTTCGATCTCCTCCGGACCGGTGACCCGGTTGGCCAGGGAGGTGGCCCATGCATCGGCCAGGGGAGTGCTTTCCGCAATGACCGTCACCGCATCGGCGCGACCGAAGCTCAGCGAATGACCCACCGTCCCCGATGAGGTGCAAACCCCCCGTGTTCCCGGCGTGAGTACAAGTGCCACCCTGTCGGACAGACCGGACGAGCCCGCATGGATCAGGGACAACAGTTCGGAGCGGTTCCGGACAAACAGGTCTCCCCCGTTTTCCACCACCACCTCGTCCGGTTTGTATTCATCCAGCAACCTCCGGCCCACCCGTTCGGCAAAGAGTCCCGCCACCGAACTCATGGGACCGGTCCCGGTCTGTTCCCCGCACCGCAGCATGACACCGATCTCTTCGGGCACATGATCCTGAAAAGGGAGCGGTTCCAGGGAGTGAAAAAATCCGGGATGGGCCTCTGCATAACCGGTCAGGATCTGCCTCAGCCTATGCATTTCCTCCTCCGCACACCGGATCATCTCGCTTTGGAAATCTCCGCGTGTGACGCCGATATACAGGTCCGATTCAAACAGGGTGGTCCGGAAGAAATGGAACCGTTCCCGGTTCATGTCCCGCCTGTAAAACCTGGGTTGCACGGTCAGGTCAGTTCACTCCGAAATTGAGCTCGAACAGTTGCAGGGGACAGGCCTTGATGCATAGTTCACATGCAATGCACCTTTCCGGGGCGAATACCAGTTCCCTGGTGACGGGGTCCATCTCCAGCGCCCCGGAAAAACAGACCGAGGAGCAGGCACCGCAATGGATACACTGGGATTCACTGAAGAGAATGGTCTTGACGACCGGGGAGATCTGGATCTGTTTGCTTTCAAGGTATACAAGCGCTTCGTTCACGTTGGCTTCCTTCCCGCTCATTTCGATCAGCAGGTTCCCTTCCCTGCCATGGGTGACGTCCGCATTCAGGATGTTGATCATCACGTCGTATTCCTTGATCAGGTTGTAGGTGATGGGTTCGTTGGTCGCTTCGGCCGGAAATGTCAGCACCAGTCTCTGTTTTGTCGTCTGCATGGCGATACATTTGAAATTACCTGATATTCAATGAATTCAATTTATCCCTGTGCGGGAACAGCTCCAGTGGCTCAGAGAGAAGGAACCTGCCTTCGGCCACTTCCTTCTTCAGCAAATCCGCAATGATCCTGGCCCTGTGCAGGCTGGAAAGGGAAGTCGTCCGGATCTTTTTCTGGTTCAGGACGATCTCTCCCGACTGCAGTTCGGCATAGGTGACCCGTCCCAGTTCGGGTTTGGCCGGATCGCCGTAGTCCAGGATACAGGTGGTGATCTGGTCGTTCCGGATCATCACCGCGGCGGCCATCTCCTCATCCAGGACCGGGATCGGGATGCCGATCCCGACGAACATGGACACTCCGTATTTCTCAAAATAGGCCGCTTTGATAAACCGGGTGCTCATGGCCTTTGCATCACCGATCAGTGCCAGTGACGCCGAATTGGCAACCGGCACCCCGTAATCATTGGTCTCCGTACCAGTTTTGTACTGCGTGCCGAACCAACTCACATATCCGGTGGTCCCCCCGAGAAAAATCCGGGTCCCCACCCCGACGGTCCTCAGCTGGGGGTCGTTCAGCAGCGGGCTCAGCTCGCCGGAGGTGCTGTAGTTCGCATTCCCCAGCCGGGGCAGCAGGCTGCCCATATAGGTGTACCTGATCTGCCTGGATGAGTTTACAGCCGCCGGATAGTTCTGGTAGGCATTCCGTGGGTTGAACATGATCATGTCATTGATGTTCTCCCGGTTGATGTGCGTACGGATATCTCTCAGCGGGTAGCAGTCCGTCCCCTTGGCATGGGCCACCAGTTCCACGTCCTTTCCCTCCAGAAGTTCTTCGATCACGTGTGCCCCGCCGTAAGCAGGATTCTCCGGGTGGTTTTCCGTGGCTCCGATGTAGAGGTCCACCGCTGCCAGTCCGGTAAACACAGGCACCCCGTTCAGGGTGGCCCGCTCCATGCGGATGGGGGGATCGGAATGGCCCACATTGATCAGGACACCCGACGAACACATGGGACTGAAGGTGGCCGTGGTAACCACGTCCACTTTACGGGCGATCTCCTTCGCAGAATGAGTTTTGCCCATTTCGGATACCTCTTCGGCGGTGAGCACCACCGCTTCTCCCCGTTTTATCTTTTCGTTGATCTCCTGGTAACTTTTCTCAGTGGCCATATGCTAGCATGTTCATAAAATACAGGATCTCTGAAGCTGTCAAATATACAGCTTTTTGACCCGGCGTGTACGGTTCCGGATTATTTAGATACTTTCAAAATCTTCAGAGCGGATCCACCCCTCCCTGCCGTCGATGACACGGATGTTCCTCCAGCCGGTCACCCCTTCGTTCAATCCCACCCTGGTTCCCTCGTGCAGGATGAATAGCTCCGTGCCCGACTCGCTGGGTGTGCTTTTCACAACCACCGAAGGAGACACGATGATGCCCGCGTCCGGCTCCGTAACGCTCCGGTGACGGGCGATCCCCGAAAAGAATGCGATCAGGAAGAACAACAGGGCGAAGAGTGCTGTGAAAAACCCGGCTTTCTTCATGGCCAGGCGCCGTGCAAAGAGATATACCAGAATGCTGATGAGCAGAAGGCCAAACAGGGCCAGCGAAAGCATGCTCCAGGTTTGTTCGGGGAAGATCCTCACCAGCTTCTCCATCCAGGTCCGGATAAACAGCCGGGGCACCTCTTCAAATGTGTCCACCCTGTACCGGGTCACGAACTCAAGATTGTGGAGCGCATCCTCATGGAACGGATCCATCTTCAGCGCTTTTTCAAAGTAGAGGATCGCATACCCGATGCTGTTGGACCTGAAAGAGGCATTTCCCATGTTGTAATAGAGATCGGCTGACTCGTACCCTGAATCCAGAATTTTCCCGTAGGCATGCAGGGCTGTTTCATAACGGCCCGCCTGGTACAGTTTGTTCGCCTCCCGGAAAAGCACTTCGGGGGTAAGTGTATCCGAAACAAGGCTGTCCGGGAGCTGCCATGCCGCATTCATACTGTCCGGCAGCAGGCTCATCTGCAAAAGGCTGTCCTGTGAAGTTGCCGGTCCGCACAGGCTCCACGCTAACAGCAGGATCAGAAAGATGCTTTTGCTCTTCATCACAGACTGTTTTCCAGATTTCTGATCAGGGATACCGCATCCCTGTAAAGCTGGTTCACATCACTTTTTTCGGAGGAAGGAGCGAACCGGGAAAACTCACTCTCATCCAGGATCCTCAGGAATTCCTGCCTGGTTTTCTCCGGCACATCCCTTGTTGCGAGCGCCTCCAGGATGAGGTCCCTGGAGAGTTCCGAGGTCTCGATATCCAGTTTATCCGCCAGGTAACCCCATACGGCCTTCCCCACTTCCTCGTAGAATCCGTCCCTGTCCCCCGATTTCCTGAACTTTTCTGCCATTTTCAGCCGGATCCTGGCACTCCTGCTGGCCTGCCTGTTGCGCACGAGTTTCATATCGGCATTCCTCCGGGCCAGGATGCGGATAAAGATCGCCGACAGGATGAACATCAGCAGAAGCATGGGATACAGCAGCCTGAACCAGCCTTTGCCCAGCAGCGTTCCGGCGACGGGCCTGAAGAGTACCGGGGTGCGGATGATGTACCTGATGTCCGTGCCGATGTTCTCCACGCTTTCCTGCATGATCCCCGGCACATAAACATTCCCCGCTGACTGGTCCGCTTCTCCCTTGAGCACCGTGAAGTTGAATTCACGTGTGGCGGCGTTCCGGTACTGCCCGGCATCGGGATCGAACCATGCAAAACGGACAGGCGGGATCCTGAACCGGCCTGCGTGCCTCGCCACAACAGGATATTCAAAGGTCACCGATCCGCTGATCCTGTTCCCGGATGTACTGGTATTCACCGACCTGGTCACTTCATACACATCATGGTCCGGCGGCAGGTTCACTTCCGGCTCACCCAGCAGCGGCAGGTTTCCCGTCCCCCTGACGGTGATCCGCAGGCTAAGGGCCTCATTGACCTTCACCTCCTCTGCCGAGAGGGATGCTTCCACAGAGAATTGTCCCACTCCTCCCGTGAATCCTTCCGGGGAACCTGCAGGCAGCGGTTTCACATGGATGGTCACCGGTCTTGTGGCCAGTTTCACCGGTACATCCTGGTAGCTGTCGAAGAAGGGATCATTGAAAAAATCATCAAAAATGCTTCCAGGGCTGCGCCGCTGCACCCGCTGGGGAACCATCCATTCCGATTCGTAGGGTTCGATGGTCACCTCCCCTGTTTTCTGGGGGATCAGGATGTGCCGCTGGATGACCTGTGTCAGGTACTGCTGCCCGTCGATCACCTGCCGCTGGGCAGTGGCATCCGGATCCAGAGATACCCTGTAAAATCCCTCGTAGGGGATATCCCTGGACGAGGAGGCGGGCCTCGTGTTCACCCTGGTGTACACCTTCAGTCCGGATACAAACTGCTCACCCACATACGCCTCCGTTCTGGAGGGGATCACCCTGAGAAATACAGGGGCCGTTTCTCCCGGCGCTCCCCCCGGAGCTGCACCTGCGGAGACGGACGGGTCGGCATCCCGAGCGGTCTCCCCGCCTGCACCCGCACCCTGCGATACACCGGCTTGACCGCCGCCGGCTGAGGCTTCATTGACGGTGATCTGCACCTCGTTGGTCTTGTATTCCTTTCGTCCGACCCTGACCGTTGCGGGCGGAATGGTATAGGTCCCCTTTGCCCCTGTCCGCAAGACATGCGTGTAAGTCACCGTGGTCTTCATGGTCATTTTACCGTTGATCCATTGCGTCTGGGAGGAGTAGGATGAAAAGGGACCGGCCAGGAGCTGAAAATCATCCAGCGGGGGAAGGGTCAGGGTGCCCTGTTCGGATCCTTCCACCACGTACTGGAACTGTTCACCGGCATTGACCACGGCGGGTGCCCTGGCCGTAAAGACCGGATCCTGTCCCCTCAGCACTCCGCTGATAAGAAGCAACATCACCACCGATGGAATTCCCTTCCGCTTCATGCTCTGAATTTACCAATCCTTTTCTGTTTTGGCAGGAGCCGCAGCCGCTTTTTTCTCCTCCACCTTGCTCAGCACTTCCTTCTCCTGCTGCTCGATGGCATCCAGCATCCGCTGGGCATCCTCCCTGGAGATTTCCAGGGGCTTTGCCTGTTGTTCCTGTTGCTGCTGCTCCTGTTGCTGCTGCTCCTGTTGCTGCTCTTGTTGTTGCTGCTGCTCTTGTTGCTGTTCCTGTTGTTGTTGCTGCTGCTCTTGCTCCTGCTGTTGCTGTTGACCCTCCTGCTGGTCCTGTTGCTGATCCTGCTGCTGATCCTGCTGCTGATCCTGCTGCTGCTGTTCCTGCAGCTTCTTCTTTGCATAGGCCAGGTTGTACTTGGTATCCATGTCGGACGGATTGAGCCTGAGGCTGTTCTTATAGGCCTCTATGCTCTGGCTGTACTGACCCGCCTCAAGCAGGCTGTTCCCGATGTTGTGCCAGACATGCGCAACAGTCTCCGGATCATCCGAACGGTCCACCAGGGGCTCATACTGCTTCACTGTCTCTTCATATTTCTCCTGTGCATACAGGGCTGCACCTGTGTTGAATCCGGCCGGAAATGACTCCCGGTTCAGATCTCCCGCTTTCCTGAACAGAACCTCAGCCTCATTGTAGTTCCCCTGCTCATAGGCATCCACCCCCTGGCGGATCACTTTTCGCTCGTTCTGGCCGCTGGCTGAGGCAGCGGCCAGAGAGATCATCATCCAGATAAATAAATTTCTCATCCTTCCGTCCTGAATGGGTTCATTTTCTGCAATACCGGATTCTTCCTGGTGCGTATTAAAACCTCCAGCAACAGCAACAGCAAAGCAAAACCTGCAAAATACTGGAACCGTTCCGCATACTCGGAAAAAACCTTCGTTTTCTGTTCCGTCTTCTGAAGCTGATCCAGTTCATCAATCAGACTGTTGATCCTGTCCCCCGCGATATACGCCCCGTTCCCTGCCCTGGCAACCTCCAGGAGCAGCTGTTCGTTAAGTTTGCTCACCACCACCTGACCCTCGCGGTCCCTCCGCTTCGCCGCACTGCCCGGTCTCACCGGGATCGGCACTCCGTTCGGATCGCCGAGTCCCACCGTAAACACCCGGATCCCTTTCTCGGCTGCCCTGGAAGCCTCCCCCACCGCATCATCTTCATGGTTCTCCCCGTCGGTGATCACCACGATCCCGCGGCTGGCCGCCGATCCGCCTTCCCGGGATTCCTCTTCGGGCGATGAGAATGACCGGACAGCCAGTCCAATGGCCGAACCGATGGCGGTTCCCTGTTTGGAGACCATCTCGGGTCCGGCACCGGCGAGGAACATCTTCACACTGGTGTAGTCGTCCGTGATGGGGATCTGGGTGTAGGCGTCCCCCGCGAAGACGATCAACCCGATCCTGTCATTGCTCATTTTATCCACCATCCTCCGGATCATCTGTTTCGACCGTTCCAGCCTGGAAGGGGCCACATCCTCCGCCAGCATACTGTTGGACACATCCAGGGCGATGATGATCTCCCTCCCTCTCTGTTCCACCTCCTCCAGCTTCGATCCCAGCCGGGGACCCGCTGCTGCGATGATCAGCAGGGTGGTTCCCGTCAGGAGCAGGAAAAATTTCCAGTGATGGGCTGCACCCGAAGCATCAGGCATCAAATCGCCCATCAGCCGCCTGTCCCCTATCTTCTCCAGGGAGCGCCTGCGATGTCTGCTATACACAATGTAGCCCGACAGCATCAACAGTGCTGAAAACAAAAACCACAGGATCTCTTTATGCGCGAACTGAATCATTTTTCCCGGTTATCTCATTGCGTGTCATGGTATGGTCCTGAAAAGGGTGTACCGCAGCAGGATCTCGCACAGCAGGAGTAGCAAGGCTGCAAGCAGGAAAGGGAAGTACTCCTCTTTCTTTTTGCTGAATTGTTTCACATCCAGCCTGGTCTTCTCCATCCGGTCGATCTGCTGGTAGATTTCCCTGAGTTTGTTATTATCCGTGGCCCTGAAATAATTCCCTCCGGTGGTACCGGCGATCCTTTGCAAAACCTCCTCGTCAATTTCCACCGGCATGTTCCTGGTCACCGTCCTTCCGAAGGCATCCTGCACGGGAATGGGCGCATTGCCGTGTGATCCCACCCCAATGGTATACACCCGGATCCCGAAGTTGGCTGCGATCTCAGCAGCCGTGACCGGTCCCACGTCCCCCCGGTTGTTCACCCCGTCGGTCAGCAGGATGATCACCTTGCTCCTGGCTTTGCTGTCTTTGATCCGGTTCACCGCCGTGGCCAGTCCCATCCCGATGGCGGTCCCGTCTTCGATCACGCCGAACTCGATCCCCTTCAGGAAGTTGATCACCACCGCCCGGTCGGTTGTCAGCGGACACTGCGTAAAGCTCTCGCCGGCAAATACCACCAGCCCGAACCTGTCGTCCTGCCTGGCATTCACGAATTCGATCCCCACACTTTTGGCCGCCTCCAGGCGGTTGGGCCTGAAATCCATGGCCCGCATGCTGCCCGAAACGTCCATACACATTATGATATCGATCCCTTCGGTAGTCACCTGTTCCCAGCGGTTGGAGGACTGGGGCCTTGCCAGACCGATGGTGATCAGTCCCACCGCCAGTATCCGGAGGCCGAACAGGCTGTGGCGCAGCCAGACCCTGGAGGAGCGGATGCGCGGATCAATGTTTTCAAATCCGGACAGCCTCAGCGCAGCCGTGCTCTTTTTTCCCCTCCAAAGGTACCATGCGACCAAGAGCGGAATCAGGATGAGCCCGTAAAGGAAACCCGGGTATGCGAATTCCATGTTACCCATCTCTCAGACCCTCCTTTCCATATTCAGCGCTTTTTACCGGCGGGATATTTGCGCCGCTGCTGGTTTCTCCCGGCGGGATATTTGCGCCGCTGCTGGTTTCTCCCGACGGGATATTTGCGCCGCTGCTGGTTTCACTGTCCAACCCGGATGTCTCTTCCGGTTTTGGCTTTTCCATGTAGAACAGTGGATACGTCTTCTGCACGAACAGGTATGCATTGTTCAGGTTTGTCTGGTTGTCCACCGGCAGCGGTTCCTCCTTTGCAAACTTCACCAGGTCGGCCACGTTCAGCAAATCTCCCAGCATCTCCTCCAGCAAACCGTTTTCGGTGTTCGATCTGCGGAATGCCTGCATGATCTCACCGGTGGTCCTTTCCATGGCCGGGATGCCGTACTGTCTTTCGATGTATGTCCTGGTGATCTCCGTGAGCCTTGTGTAGAAGGCTTTCACATGCCCCCTCTCCCAGAGCTTCTCCTCCTTCAGTCTGTCCAGTTCCCTGAAAGCGATCACATGGGGCGGATCGCGGGGTTTCAGGGAGAAAATTTCCGGATCCCCGCGGCGGCGGCGCAAATAACGAAAGGCAACAACTGCCGCTGCAACCAAAAGCAGTGCACCCATCCCCAGGCCGATCCACGGCAGGGCTTCCCTGATAGTCAGGGGGGTTTTGATGGGTGGCTTGATGGGTTTGATGGCCTGCGTGGTATCCACAGAGGGTTCGTAAACGCTGACAACAAGCGGCATGCTCAGCGCGGTGTCTTTCTTTCCCCTGTAGGAATACACCACGCGTTGCGCGGGAAGGACCTGCATGCCTTCCTGGAAACTGGTGATGAGATATTTGTGTTCAACCCTTCGGGTCCTGTCCGCCAGGATTGTGTCGGCCGACACCGGATACAGGACCTCCAGGTTCCTGCTCAATGTATCGGTTATGGCAGGCAGGCTGAAATCCACATGGGTGTCCGCTTCCACCCGGAGGGTGAACAGAAGCTGGTCGCCGATCATCATTGAATCGGCATTCAGCTCCGAAGTGACCGAGATAAGTTGTGCCTGCAGCCTGGAAACCGGTTGAAAACCAATTATCAGGGCGAAGATGAATATGTGCGGACACGGCAGTCTCATCGTCTTATCTTCTCTTGAATAATTGCATGAGGGGTTTCACATAATCCTCTCCTGTTGGTAGGGAAACACTGTCCACCCCGGCACGGGAGAAGATCTCCTTCATCATCTCCACGTGGCTCTCCCACTTCATGGCATAACTCTCCCGCACCTTCTGCCTGGAGGTATCGATCCATTGTTCCAGTCCCGTTTCGGCATTCATCACACGGAGCAGGCCCACGGGGGGAAGTGAAGCTTCCCTCCGGTCATACACGTGGAGCGCCACCACATCGTGCTTGTTGTTGGCAACCTGCAGGGATCTTGCATAACCTTTGTCCTTGAAATCCGAGATCAGGAAGGCGGTGCACCTTTTCTTGATGGCATTGGTAAGAAACCGCAGGCTTTCCGAAATATCCGTCCCTTTACTTTCGGGCCGGAACTCCAGCAATTCCCTGATGATCTTGAGGATGTGCCTGCGTCCCTTCTGGGGGGGGATGAACTTCTCCACCCGGTCGCTGAACAGGATCACCCCGATTTTGTCGTTGTTCTCAATGGCTGAAAAGGAGAGCACGGCGGCGATCTCCGTGATCAGGTCCCGCTTGAGCTGCAACCGGGTGCCGAATTCTCCTGAAGCACTCACATCGATCACCAGCATCACGGTGAGTTCCCGCTCCTCCTCGAAAATCTTCACATAGGGATGGTTGAAGCGGGCGGTGACATTCCAGTCGATGTTCCGGATATCATCCCCGTACTGGTACTCCCTGACCTCCGAGAAGGTCATCCCCCTGCCCCTGAAAGCACTGTGGTACTCCCCGGCAAAGAACTGCCGGGTAAGTCCCCGTGTCTTTATCTCGATCTTCCGTACCTTTTTTAAGAGTTCTTTTGTTTCCACAGTATCTCCCCCGACAGAATGCTTTCAGTTTGCGGATTTTCTCTTTCTTTCGCGGATGATGAAATACCATTCCTCCCTGGTCAGGCTCACGTTCAGGGTATCGGTCCCGTGAAGGTATTCCCATTCCCTGTCACCTGTCCTTCTGTATTTGCTGTCCAGATCATCGAGCATCTCGTCATACTCCGAATAGTCGCAGACAAGCTTTGTCCCGGTACAGAGATCCTCATCGGAGAAGTATGCGATCCAGGTCTTCGTCTGTTTCCCATTCACATATTTCAGATAGTTAAACCGCTGCTTCAGTACCGACTGGTCCTTCCGGAAGTCCCTGTACTCTTTTTTGATAAGCTCTGTCACCTGTTCCTTGGACATTCCGATCAGGGACTGTGCGCCCACAGGACTGCACAGCAACAGGTTTAATGCCGTTATGACCAGAAATATTCTCATTCTTTTTCAGGGCAATTCCACTTCTCTCAGGGAACCTCCACTTCTCTCAGGGAACCTCCACGTTGTTCAGGATCTCTGAAATGATGTGCTCCGGAGTGATGTTTTCCGCCTCGGCTTCGTATGTCAGCCCGATGCGGTGCCTCATCACATCATGGCACACCGCCCGCACATCCTCCGGCACCACATAACCCCTGCGCCTGATAAAGGCATACGCCTTGGCCGACTTTGCCAGGTTGATGCTCGCCCGCGGCGATCCCCCGTAGTGGATCAACGGCACAAACTGTGCCAATCCGGCTTTCTCCGGATTCCTGGTGGCAAATACGATGTCCAGGATATAATTTTCGATCTTTTCGTCCAGATACACATCTTTCACCACCTCCCTGGCCTGCATGATATCGGCCGGTTTCAGGATCCTGCCGGCGGAAGGGAAGACCTTCAGCAGGTTCTCCCGCATGATCAGTTTTTCCTCCTCCCTGGAAGGATAGTTGACCACCACCTTGAGCATGAAACGGTCCACCTGCGCCTCGGGCAGCGGGTAGGTGCCTTCCTGTTCCAGCGGATTCTGTGTAGCGAGGACCAGAAAAGGCCTTTCCAGGGGATAGGTGGTCTCGCCGATGGTGACCTGCTTTTCCTGCATGGCTTCCAGCAGGGCACTCTGGACCTTGGCGGGAGATCGGTTGATCTCATCGGCCAGGATCAGATGGGCGAAGATGGGACCCTTTTTCACAATGAACTCCTCCTTCTTCTGGCTGTAAATCATGGTCCCCACCAGATCCGCCGGCAACAGGTCCGGCGTGAACTGGATCCTGCTGAAACTGGCATCGATGGTCTGCGCCAGGGTAGTGATGGCCAGGGTTTTTGCCAGACCCGGCACCCCTTCCAGCAAGATATGTCCGTCCGACAGCAGACCGATCAGCAACCGATCAACCAGATTCTTCTGTCCCACGATAACCTTCTGGATCTCCATGGTGATCAGGTCCACGAACTCACTTTCCTTCTTGATCCGCTCGTTGAGTTCCCGGATGTTCACATCCGCGGTCATTCCATCCTGCGTCATGTATCTTTTCTTTTTAATTAATAATCATTCTGTTATAATCCGTGAAACGGGATCGGTTCACAAAAATAGCAGTGAAAAGGCCAATTGAAAGCAATGCGTGGTTAAAAAATGTTAATTAAAAGGTAATTTTGCACCTGCTGTATTGTCACATGCCTCGTTATTTCATGCATATGGCCTATGACGGGACCGCCTACCGCGGATGGCAAACCCAGCCCGGGGGGAATACCGTGCAGCAAACCGTGGAGCATGCCCTCTCCACCCTGCTCGGGGAGGATATCTCCCTCACGGGGGCGGGCCGGACCGACACCGGGGTGCATGCATCCTTCTTCACGGCCCATTTCGATACAGGGATCGCGCTGGAGGACCAGAAGGAGCATCTTGTTTTCAGGCTCAACCGTTTCCTTCCTGATGACATCGTGGTTTACCGGCTGCAGCAGGTTCCCGGCGACATGCATGCCCGGTTTTCTGCCGCTTCCCGAACCTACCACTACCATATATCCACCGTCAAGCCCCTGTATACCAGAAATTACTCCCATTATGTATACGGGCCGCTAAATGTGGAGGAGATTGCCAGGTGCTGCGAGATCATCATGGAAACGACCGATTTTACAAGCTTCAGCAAGCTGCATACGGATGTGAAGAACAACCACTGCAGAATCATGGAGGTTGCCTGGAAAACGGTGGACAACGGTTATGTGTTCGAGATCAGGGCGGACCGCTTCCTCAGGAACATGGTCCGCTCGATCGTGGGAACCCTGCTGGATGTGGGCCAGGGAAAAATCGACAGGGAGGATTTCAGGCAGATCGTCAACGCCAAGGACCGGTCCGCCGCGGGCATGTCAGCCCCCGCAAAGGGACTTTTCCTGGTGAATGTCACTTACAGAACACAACAGGATTGAAGATGCAAAGGATGGAAGCCGCACAGGATCTTTCAGGAAGGATCCAAGGCCAGGTGCGCCCGGAAAATCTCCCGGTCATCCCCGGTCCGCCGCCCCAAAAAATATATTTCCTTACTCCTGGCCGCAGAAGCAGTGATAGAGATCTCCTCCCCGAAATGTGATTCATGCATGAAATTAATCTCGAATCGTCCGATGCGCCTGTCCAGCGCCGGCTGACCGGCTGCATCAATGCACCATTCCATGTATTTCACATTGTTCACGTGTCCCACCACATCCAGGTCGGAATAGACGATCCTGTGAAGGCCTACGGCAACCATATCAGGCGGAAGATCGATCTTTTGCAGCTTTTCCTCGAACGGTCTGTCCTGTCCCTCGCGAAACTTTTCCAGCGCTTCCGAGGGCCTGACAGGTCTGCGGGTCCTCCCGTCCACCACCAGCCAGGAGGTGGTAGCCATTCCGAGCACTTCCTGTTTATCTGATGTAATCCTGAAATCCCTCATCGCGAAAAGACCATCCAGTCCGCAAGGCCAGGTTTCCACCAGGATCTCCTCGTCCCACGCAGGATACCGCAGGATCCGTATCTTCATCCTGGAGAGCACCCAGAAAGTCTGCTCCTTCATCAGGTCATGGTACCCGAAACCCAGCCTGCTCGCATGCTGGTAGGCCATCTCCTGAAAGAACGCCGCCAGAGAGGTGAGTCTTGCCTCGCTCCTGGGATCCAGATCAAAGGAGGAAACTGTAAAACGCCTGGCGAGGGATTCCTTCATGGTTTAATCCGATTCTTCCGGCACTTCACGGGACCTGTTCCAGATCTCCCATGAGGCTTCCGCCTGAAAAACAAGCATGCCGTACCCGTTCACAATGGTTGCTCCCCGTTCCTCTCCCAGCTGCAGGAACCTGGTTTTTGCCGGATTGTACACGAGGTCGAACAAGAGATGGTCGGGGGTAACCGCTTCGTAGGGGATCCGGGGGCAGGAATCCACTTCGGGGTACATTCCCAGCGGGGTGGTATTGATCAGGAGGAGATGCCTCTTTATCAGACCGGTATCCAGGTCACCGTACCGGATCCGGTCGTTTCCCCCTGACCTGCTCACCCGCATGAATTCGATCCCCAGCTTTTCCAGAACGTATGCCACTGCACTGGAAGCCCCTCCCGTTCCCAGGACCAGCGCACCGGAATGCCGGTCCTGCAGATGTTCGCGGAGCGATTTTTCAAAACCGATCACGTCTGTGTTGTGTCCCAGCAGTGCCAGTCTTCCTTCCCTCCTGCAAAAACAGATGGTATTCACAGCCCGGATCATTCTTGCCGTTTCACTCAGCCCATCCAGGTAAGTGATGATCTTTTCCTTATAAGGCACGGTCACATTCAGCCCTTTCAGGTCCGGTTCCGATTTCACCAGGGATGTAAACCCTGAAATATCCTTCAGCGGAAAATTCCTGTAGACGGCATCGATCTTCTCTTCTTCGAACTTTTTCGAAAAATAGGCGACTGAAAAACTATGCTCCAGCGGGTACCCGATCAGTCCGAACAATTGTGTATCCATCCGTTCACTGATTATGCTCCCGTTACTTTTACATCTTCCTGTTTTTTCTCCCTGTTTCCCGAGAGGACAAGCTCGATGACCAGGATGATCCCGATGCCGACGGCCGCCATGAGAAGCGCCATCCAGAACCGGTCGCCCGGATCCCCGACAACCGGCAGGATGTTTTTTTCCACAAGCGGTCTGACTTCTCCCTCCACCAGGATCGTCTCCACCGTCTTTTTCCATGGCCAGATCTTGTTCAGTGATCCGATCATGAATCCGACCAGCACGGCAACGGTCACATCATGATGTTTATTCAGAAGCCATGAAAGCAGGTTCGCGAAACTGATGATCCCGATCACAGCCCCCGTTCCCAGCAAAAGCAGGTCCATAGCAACAGGTTCATTCACCGCGTGAAGGGCAAACGCATACTTGCCCAGCAGCAGCAGGATGAAACTTCCGGATATGCCGGGAAGGATCATGGCACAGCTTGCCAGTGCACCAGAAAGGATCACGAACCAGAAGGCATCCGTGGTCGTGGCCGGCGTCACGCTTGTGATGTAAAATGCCAGGCCGGTTCCGCCGACCAGGGCCACCACTTCAACATAGGACCATTTTTTTACCTTCCTGTAGACAATGTAGGTGGAGGCAAGGATCAGGCCGAAGAAGAATGACCAGATGAGGATGGGATGATTTTCAAGCAGATATTCCAGGACCCTTGCCAGGGAAAGAACCGAGATAAAAATCCCCACGAAAACCGCGAGCAGGAAGTTGCCGTTGATGTGTTTCCAAAATGCCTCCCATTTCCCGGTCAGGAACAGCTTCAGTGCCTTTGCGTTGATGCTTTTAATGGAGTTGACCAGTTCCTCATAAATCCCCGTGATGAAGGCTATGGTCCCCCCGGAAACACCCGGCACCACATCGGCTGCTCCCATACCCATTCCCCTCAGTACCAGGAGCAGGTATGTCCGCATGGATTTTTTCACAGTTTCCTGTCGTGAAATTTCTCAGGCAGAAAGTCAAAGAATGTGTCCCCGCGCATCCCCAGGCGCAGTGCCTCCAGTGCCACCACCTCTGCCGGAGCAATGTTCCCCAGGTTCACATTGGCCCCGATGAGCTTGATGAACATGGCCTGCTGGGCTTTGTTCGGGGCCTCCCAGAGCACATCATCCACCGAGATCTCCGTCATGATGGCATCGATCAACTCCCGGTTGGCTGAACCATCCGACTGGTAGATCCCGATGGTCCCGCTTTCCCTTGCCTCTGCAATGACCTTCCAGGCCCCTGTCTCCAGCTCGGTTTTCATGTTCGTGACCCACAACTCATTGGGGAGGTCGACTCCTTTCACCTTGCTGCCAACTTCTGAAAGAACCCGGAAATCCTTTGCCAGATCTTTTATACAATCCAGTTTCTCTGTATGCTCCATACGGATGGAACCGTCCGATACTTCCACCGTATCCAGCTGGCAGGAAGCGATAAACTTTTTGTAATCATCGTACCGGTCCCTGACAAAGAACATCTCAAACAGGGTCCCCCCAAAATATGGCTTCAGTCCGGCCGACTGGTACAAGGCCACTTTTTCTTTCAGCTTCTGTGTGATCAGGGCGGTCCCGAAACCCAGCTTCACCAGGTCGGTAAAAGGTGCGCTTGACTCGATGAAGTGCTCGGCCTCTTTCAGGCTCAGTCCCTTGTCCATCACCATGGTGATCCCGGAAGAACGTTCCCCTGAAGCTCTTTCAGGGATATGATTCAATTGAAAATTCATAGCAATGTATTATTTGATCGTTTATTATCCCGCGAGTGCTTATGTTCTGCTTTTCCGGATGATCTGCCTGACATTTTTGTCCCACGTGCCTTCAGGAAAGTACTTGATGAATTCTGAAAGCAGGTTTTTGTCCATGGCGAGGGATTCTTTCAGGAATTTGGTTGCCATTTCCATGTTGCCCTGCTTCAGGTGACAGATCGCTATTCTCATGCGGATTTCCCCGGCCCCTTGATGATGGGTGAATGCTTCCCCGAGAAAGTGAAGGGCGTTCTCATACAAACCTTCCTTCATCAGGATCCCTGTCAGGGCAATCCATCCATCCAGGTCATCCGCATCTGCCCTGGTCACATAGCCGTAGCATTTTACCGCTTCCTCGGTTAATCCGGCATCTTCATTGGCATACCCCAGGTTTATCCAGTAATCCAGGTTGCTGTTGTCGAATTCAATCGCCTTCAAGATGTAAGCGATGGCTTCCTGGAATTTTCCCATGCGGTGATAGATCATTCCGGCCCCGAACCAGCCTTCCGGATCGGTATTGTCTATCTCGATGACCTTTCGAAAAGACTTCAAAGCTTCGTCCAGCCTGTCAAGCTGTTCATAACAGTCGCCCAGGTAACAGTAGGCCTGTGTGTTCTCCGGCTCGATCTCCAGAAATTCTCTGTATGCTTTAATGGCAAGACCGTAGTTTTCGGCACTCACCCAGACACTGGCCTTGTTGAAATATGCCGATGCGTAATCGGGATTGATGGCAATGGAATAATCATATGCCTCCACTGCCTTCTCGTACTGTTCCATCTTGTGGAACACGATCCCCATGTTATACCACACATTGTCAGAGTAGGGATCAATGTCAAGATAACACTTGTAATATTTCAGGCTCTCGGCATACCTGTGAAGCCTTTCATAGAAATAGCCCAGATCGTAGAGGACCGATGTATTGTCGGGCTGTTGCTGGTGCGCCTGGAGCAGGTACTTGACGGCAAGTTCGAAGTGCCGCACATTTTCAAAGGCAATGGAGATATTGACCAGCGCATCGAATGTGTCCTCCGTGGAGATCCTGAGCGCCATGTCGAACTGGTGCTCGGCCTCCTTCAGCCGACCCAGCTGACAGAGTGCGGTACCCTTCAGGAAATAGCGTTCCGGATTGTTCTCTTCCCAGGCCGGAATTTCCTCAAGGAGAGCCAGTGCCTTTTTTGGCTGCCCCTGTTCAATATGTATGTGGATGAATTTATACTTGATTTCCACCGAAGCAGGATGCTGCCGGCTGCCCAAAACTGCTGCTTCCCGGGCCTCATCAAACTTGAAACCCTCCAGGTAGTATTCGATGATCTGTTCGAACTCTTCCACGTCGAAAAAAATCGACTGGACCCCCCTTCTCATGTCCTCATATTTCCTCAGCAGCACCTGGAACTCATTGTCCTCATGAATATGTTCCCTGTTTTCGCTCATTCACATGCAAATTCTGAAGCCGTAAAGATAATTGATATTTGTAAGATACAATAAATCCTTGTCCCGGCTCAGGCTCCGTGCTGAATAAGATTTCAACCATTTATCAAGAAAACTGCCGCAAGAAATCCAGTTAAAAATTCTGCTTAACAATTAAAATCACACACAGGGATATCGATGAATCATATCATGGCACATTAACCTGTACAGGATAAAAATCAGGCGATGAATCAGGCCAGTCATAACACAAATCCCGGAACTGTGATCAGGTTGGTCCCGGGATACCTGAATGGGAAACAGGTTGTCAAGATAAATTTTCCGTACAATCACAAAATTATACGGGTTATTCAATCCATGCCCGGCAGGAAATGGAACCAGGAAGCGAAACAGTGGTATTTCTTACGGGATGAGTTCAGACTGCCGCTCTTTTTATCCAGAATGGAACCTCACGCCAGCATTGACCTGTCAGCACTTAACTCTTCCGATGACAGAATCCGGAGCCACAGGGGTAATCGCAAATGTGACCTTCCGGACGGTTATCTGGAAAAACTTGTCATTAAACGTTACAGTCCCAATACAATTAAAATTTACACCCACTATATGCGAGATTTTATCTCTGAATTTGAAGGAACCGACCTCGGGGACATCAGCATGGAGCAGATCAATGCCTACATCCTGAAACTCATCCGCACCAGGCATATTTCCCGCTCGCAGCAAAACCAGCGCATCAATGCCATTAAGTTCTACTATGAAAAGGTTCTTGGGATGGACAGGCAACTCTATCACATGGAAAGGCCTAAAAAAACTAGGAGCCTACCGAAAGTACTCTCCAGAGAAGAGATATCTGCGCTTTTATCGGTGCTTGTAAATGTGAAACACAGGTGCATCGTTGCAACAATCTATTCCTCCGGTCTCCGCAGGTCCGAACTGATCAACCTCAGAAAAGAAGATGTGGATTTTGAACGCAAAATGATATTCGTCAGGGGTGGCAAGGGCAAAAAGGACAGGACAACCATGCTTTCAGATACCCTTGCGGTTGATCTGAAAACGTACCTCCTCCGCTGCAGGCCCAACTACTGGTTGTTTGAAGGCATGAACCGGAAACAATACAGCGCTGCATCCATTGCCAGTATCATTGACCGTGCTGCGAAAAACGCCGGAATTGACAAAAAAGTGACGCCACACATGCTCAGGCATTCATTCGCCACCCACCTGCTCGAACAGGGAGTGGATCTCAGGTACATTCAAACAATCCTCGGTCACGGCTCCAGCAAAACCACCGAGATCTACACCCACGTGAGCACCCGCTCGCTTGCAAATATCAAAAGCCCGCTTGACTCATTTTAATAGTCTATTTCCCGATTTATTAGTAACTTGTACCTTCTTATGATACATGAATTATAAACTCAATATAAACTTGCTCATACGTTAGGCTTAAGCTTGAAGCAACCAATATAAAATGACTTACATCTAAGAAGTAGAACCAAATAAAGCGGAATCATGAAAATCTCATATGTTGTGCTCCTTAGTATTCTAATTTTCGGATTCATAAGTTGTGAAAAGGAAAAAGAAAACTTAGATGTTGAAACATATATTAGTCTATTGAAATCAAATCAGTATAGTGAAGATGAGTTGCCAGACTTTGATCCTGATGATATTCCAGCTCTACTAGTTTATAGAAACGATACCATGATAATCACAGATTTTCCTCATAATATGATTTCATCATTATGGGCTCCAGAATGCAAATTAGGAATGTATGTCTTATGGACGATTGAATCAATCAGAGCCGTGACAATAGATAGCAAATATTTAATTGGAAGATTTCCTTCTCTAAATCCAATCTTAGCTTTAAGAGATGCTCCAGAGTTAGATTTAGTATTTGATAATAAGTCTCATTCTAAAGCTGCTGAAGCATATTATGATTGGTGGAATTCCATAGCATTATTAAGAAACAAGATGGAAATAGATCCTCTAGAAAATACAGAATATAGATGGCATTAAAAGAAATAAATAAAGCCTAAGCCTAACATGCGGTATAATCAATGCTCTTTGTCACGGTATTTGCACCGTTTCATATGAAAGGAATACAATAAAATAATTAATATCTTAGACCTAATAAAAGTCTGTAAAACCAAAACCTAATAGAAACCTTCAACGGTATGACAGGAACCCTGTTGTTAAGACAAGTACCTTGCAAATACGCGTGCCATAACGGCGGGAACGCCGTTACCGAGCACTGAATCATACCGCTGACCGTTATAGCCAATTTATTTGCTCGCATACAGAAGGTTTATCAACTAGACGAAATAAATGAAATGAAAAGATCTATTATCCTAATTGCAATCTTAATACTAGCGGGAAATCTCTG
>Ga0272443_10001537_pt1 | contig 33099 bp, 48 predicted proteins | sample SSMAcet12_FD_193581 | JGI IMG/M metagenome (GOLD analysis project Ga0272443, IMG submission 193581) | Marine sediment archaeal communities from Little Sippewissett salt marsh, Falmouth, MA, United States - SSM-Acet-12 | ecosystem: Environmental > Aquatic > Marine > Wetlands > Sediment ... | reverse complement strand
CAGAGTTTCATCGATTTACCAGTGCAATAAGTCCAAGGTCTGAGATATACTCTTCATTGAAGGCCAGAACAAAGTCTTCCAGCGAATAAAGCACGGTTTCATCGTGCTTCATCACTTCTTCCTGACGAATTCTATTCTCTTCCAGAATCTCTTCATACGGATTTTCAATCTCTGGAAGATCATACTCCAGATCCATTATTCCGTCTGGGTGCAGATAGGCGATCCTGGGTTTCGGCGCGGCATCACGGGTATGAAGCGGAGTTAGGATGGTTCTCCATTCCGCTGTACCTTCATCGTCCATACATGTTACATGCAGGTTTCCCTGATCATCCAGCTCCGGATTGCAATCGAAAGTGACTTCGACCCGATAATAGCAGCCCTCCACTTCATACTGCAGCAGGAACATGATGTCTTCCGGGTCATGGTCCGCCGGGTCCTCCAGGCCGCCGACAAAGGTCAACACCGTATTGTCGACGCACACCGCATAGGCATTACTCAGAAGCTCATAGGCTTCCTGAATGGTTAATTGTTTCATTGGTCCTCACTTCCTGTTATTGTTTAGGTTGACGGGTTTGTACAGCGCCATCTCAACCGCATAATCCGTATCGTCCGGCTGAATCTTGAAATGACCCCTATCAGTAAGGTGAATCGGTTCTTTTGCCGATGTATGCAGATACGATAAAATGAAATCATATCCACCACGGTATTGGAACTTCAGCTTACCATACTCGATGACCGCTTCATCGTAAAACGTGTCCCAGTCGATGACAAAAGCCTTCATACCATGATTGGTGATCAGCTCAACAATCTGGAGCGGTGTTATTGTGTTTATCATATTGTTTCCTTATAAAGCGGACCTCCCCCGCAAACGGGGCAGGGGAGATCCTATTTCAGCAGCCAGGGCCGCACCCGCTGCATCTGAGTCATTGCTACTCTTCCTCGGCCTGAATGGCAGAAGAATCGTAGTTACCATCCCTGATGGCTTCCTTAAACAACCGGATAGCTTCTTCCTCCGTTTGCGCCGGAATAACCAACCGCAAGGTGACTGCATATGTTTGTTCTTCCATCAATCTGTCCCTTAATTATCAGACATACCCTGTGTGCGTTTTGCTACCCGCACAACTCCAACCTGTTTCTGGCAAATCGAACATTCAATTTCCAGGCAACCGGTGTGTTTGTTGTAGAAAACTTCTACGCCGCCCTGTGGGTGGCAATTAGCGACGAGATAAATCCCGTCACTACTGTCACAGGTACATCCCGGTTCGTCACAAGTTGCTCCTGCCAGGTCTTCCTGGTAGATAACTGCATCCATATTTACTTTCTCCTTATTCTTCATGGTCTGGTGCCCGAAGCTGTTTGGGAACATAGTCCATTAGTTCCGGTAAGGACAGCTGGCCAACTGTTCTTCCGTTATCCAGAAGAAGAAACTCAAAGAAAGCGGCACGGGCACCGAATACGGCCGCTTTGAGTGCTTTTGACTTTACTTCATAAAAGAGCAGGGTGGCGGCCTGTCGCTCGGCCGCCTTTATATCCTCTCCTCGGGTTGGCAAAACCGGATACACAATCCGGAATGCATCCCCATCTATGGTAAAGTCCACCAGATATGCCCGATGTTCTTCCATCCGGCCGCTGGCCCGCAAACGCACCTCTCCTCCCAGCCTGGCGATAATTGCTTCCGCTTTATCAAGCCATGTATCCGGTGTGCTTCGGCTGGTTTTCCAGTAGTTGATGTCCTCGGCATATGGTAGCTTCATTTGTTTCCCTCCCACTTGAAATGATGAAAGGTATGGGTTTCTTCCAACACCGCATCGAACGGCATTTCCAATTGCCGGGCTGCAAGAGCAGCATCTTCAGGACTCTTGTCAGAACTGATGTAAAACTCCGGTTCACACGGGTTGTTTATGAACCAATACTCACCATCATTTACCTCAACAGGATAGTAAACAGTAATTGGTTTATCATATACAATATCTTCCATTACTTCTTCTCCTTTACATAATACCTATGTTCGACAATCCTTTTGATTCCGATCTCGAACTGAGCATTACATTCTGGGCAGACGGCTTGCTCTGGTCCATACCCAAAATCGTCGATTACGGTAAATCTGGCATTGCACTCAGGGCACCGGATATCGAAATCGTAGGCGGAACTCTTAATGAGAGTAAAGCGGCCCATTAGTCGTCCTCCACAACGGCCTCTGCGCCACAAAGCATACAATGGTAATAGTCTTCTGAATCAGGGTAGTGGGTTACCTCTAAACAGTCCTTTATGGTTCCCACATACTGACCGCACTCGTCAACTATCCAATCCTGCGTTACATGCGCTGTCACGCCGAACCTATTATGGGCCGGATCCTTCGGGCATTTAATCTTCATCGTCGTCCTCGTATTCTTCGGCAAAATCGGGTTCTACCTCATTAGGCGCATCTCTGTAAACCCAATTCTGGCTGGATAATTCGTCGCCAGCGTTTCTGGTGCCGTGAATGCAAATATCAACATCCCTTTCTCTGGCAATACACATCGCCTCTTTCTGAGATGAAGCTTCTACCAATGTTTCAACTTCGATGGTTGTATAGCCAGTCACAATGTACTTCTTAACATCTCCCGATATGATTAATTCAGTGTAATCGCCATCTCTTTTCAAAAAGCCCTTTGGAGTGTCTTGTTGGGGATAAATCCGTACAGCAACACTCTGATTAATCTCCGGATGATTGGTTAAACTTTCCGTCAAATACTGGGACGCTTCCTTTATCGATTCGGCTCTTAAAACACCGAAATCCAACAGTTTATTGTCGTCTAATTCATAGACTCGATACAAATACAGCTTCGTCATCTTTCGGTCTCCTCCTCTGTATACAATTCCAGATCATGATTCTTTAAATCGACCACGAATCCATGCTTATCAATTTGCGATTGCACCCGAGCTTCAGCTTCTTCCACGCTGTTTGCATTAACCTTGAAATCGACAAACAGCTTTGCTTCAACACGATACGTTAGCACGCTGTTTTTAGGCAACTCAAAGTCCCCAAACAGTTCAGCTGCCGGAGCATGTTTGTGATTGACCACAAATGTTGCCGTATGAGGTGAAATGATTCTCAAGTGGGCACCATCCAGTTCAGACTTCATCTCTTCAAATCCCGGATAATCCACCTCAAATTCATAGGTGAAATCGGTGAATTCTCCGGAATCTTCGCGGTTGGTAAAGAAAGCCGCTGCCCGTTCTGTGATTCTCCGCAGCGTACTTTCCGGAAGGGTAATAATAGCCGTTTCCGGGGTTTCAACTTCGTCGAATCCAAAGGACTCCAACGGTACTTCAATTGTGTAATTCATTATTCATCCTCATCATTCATTTCAACTTTGTCCGATACCCAATCCCAGTAACCGGCATTGGTTTCACGGTTCCGGACCTCAAACTCCCAGTCATCCCTGGGGTAGTCCGGGTGTTCGCCCCAGTAATCGCCATCGGCGTATATGTCCCAGGGTTCAGGTTCATTTTGATCCTTCTCATTTTGAATCTGCGCTTCCAACTCTTTTATCGCCTTACAAAGGTCACTGGTCGTGATATTATGTGTATACGCGGGTTCAATCTTTGCTGTTTCTTCGTTGAACTCCCGGATACCGTACTTTTTAAACAGATCGTTCATTTCACTGACAGTTAATTTCATTTACTTCTCCTTTTTATCAAACCGATAGGGGCGGGCGGCTCATTTCCCGGAACAACGGCCGCTTTACCAGGCAGGTGCGGCCGGACCTTGATAGGCTCATTTGCCCCTTAATCGGCTCATAATTGGCTCATTTGGCTTAGTGGGGGATATGCCCCACATTCGGTTTGGTTTACATAACATAAATTATGTTAATAATTGATATATTCATACAGCATAGACATTATTACACGAATATCTATAAAGTCCGCTTATTCTTCATCCGTGGATGTATCAATAAAAGACACACCGAGGGCTTTCTTGTCCGCGCTTTGGAAAAGAGCATAGATACCGTCGCCGATGCCTGATGTCACGGCAATTCCTAATTCATTTTGACCACACAATGTATCATTGAATATACTTTCAACCATGTGTTCATAATGCTTATCGTCATCCCAGTTCTGGTATACCTCTTCGGTAACAAAAGCGACATGCCCCGCATCGGTCGTAATTATCCAGTGATTGCTTTCTTCCTCCTCGAATGGATCATAATCACCATTCCAAATATCATCGAGGATGCTTTCGTGCACTACAAGTGCGCCTGAAATCAAGCCGTTCATATATGGAATGGGATCGTTCACCAGTTTATAAACTAAAATGGTATAATTACCCGCCGGCAAGTCTACAGCGGCAACATCCTGCAGGTTACCGTGTCTGTAATAGCAACTGTCTCCAACGATCATACGGCCGTTATCCGGAATATGAATATTCCCTACTTTGTTCATTTCCAACATATAAATCTCCTTTTCTCTTACCGACACCAACCCAAGGTTAGAGTCGATTTAATCTACATTTCCTGGTAGATCAATCTGCGTGAACCTTTGTATACTCTTCTGACAATCTGCACACTCCGGTGCAGTTTCTCATAGATATAGGCTTCCGCGGCTTCCATATCCGGAAAGATAATGTCCTCTTTTCCTCCGGAATCCAACCCATAGTCACAAGACGGCTCATACCGGGTTTCGGTCACCCAGAACAGCCAAAACCAGAGGGTCTGGACTTTGAACTGTCCGTCTTCTTCGATAATACGGTATTTCATATCATATCCCCTACCCGGCTTTGCAGCTGACGGATATAATTGCGATCTGCTTCGGCTGAGTCCTTGATCATACTTATAATGTTTTCCAACTCAACTGAATCTAAATCGATACGGGGGTCCACTGACCACAATTGGACGATTTCCACCAACTGCTGCCTCATACGATTTGCATTCATTGTTTACCTTTGTTTAAAAACAGGCAGTGGGAAGGACTCCCCTGCCCTACACATTTATGTGGATACCCGAGTTGCCAGGAACATCTTTCTCAGTAGTTTCCCGGCTTCATCAATCCGGATCCGGAGTTCTTTCAAAATCTGCTCCTTATCCGATAAAGGACTCGTATAGCCAACCTCCCATTCTTCGCTGTTAAACAGCGACAAATCCAGAGTGATTTCATGGGCAAATCCGTTGGTCTGTGTAGTAAACGGGGAGTCTACTCCTTCGTTCGGAAACAACCGGGCAAACTCCACGTTTAGTTCTTGAATTAGTTCGTCAAATACTACGTTCAAAATGACCTCACTTCTTTCATGGTCCAATCCACCTCAAGCTTTTCGTCAAAGGTGATGTGATCCCATATCTGATGATCTTCCTCGAAATGTTTCATCAAGAACGCAGCTGTCCCTATGTGGGCATCCCATATGTTAAACCCTGGGTTTCTATCATCGGATACTATAGCTCCTAAGATATAGGCCAGGTTTGTACCCACAGGATAGTTGTCATCCTGTAATGGAAGATCAAATGATTCGGTATTATCATAGAATACCTGATAAACTTCTTTTGCAAGGTTGCTTTTGTCAACAGTTGCAAGCCCTGCACCCTTCGCCATTGCTAATAGAGGCATTAAAACTCCTTTCTTAACTTTAACCGCATCTCCTCAGATGCAGTAATCCAGTACAACCCACAAGCACCTGAAATATACGATTCGTATAACCAATATTCAAGGGTTATTTACATTTTAACAGGTGTTAAAACGCATCTCATTTGGAACAATTTCACTCAATACTGTTGGCTTATCCCTGGCATCGTCCACCGGAGAATATCCGGCCGCCATGGGATCTTCCCACGGAATTGGAATACCGATTCGTAACAGTTTCTCTGTGAACTCCCGGCTCTCCCGGGTATGCTCTACCTGGCCATTGGTGCCCTTTTTAAACAGGCCCACCTTATAGGCCAGATTGACCACATCATCCATTCCCTTATTCAGGTTTTGCATGATGGACTGAATAACCAATATCTCGGTCTGAGAAAAGCTTAGACTTTTTAGTCGATAGTCCTCGAAAGCTTCCCAGGTAAGTGGCACCCATTTGGCCACGATTTCATTGGCAATGAGAGTCGCATACTGACGGATCTCATACTGGGCGCTCGATTCCATGCGAAGCTGCAGAAAGTGCAACAGGTTATGCAGATCGATCTTCCAGTAAGCTTCGGTATACGTCGAAAGTGGCAGGTCTTTGCGAGCCTGTTCACGGGCAACCCCGTGGCTGATTCGGTGATCATAGACTTCCCGGGCCAGTTTCTGGAACTGCACCTCTTCTTCGGAGAGTTTATACCCAATTCCTTTTGGCAATACGCCTTCACTCCCCTGACGGTTATTTTCGCTTTGAACCCGCCAGGCATCAGGTTCAGTAACCTGTCCTTCTTCGATAGCATTTGAATATCTCTGAGAATATTCATTCGTTGATGCAGTGCGATGACGGATCCACTGCCTCCAAACATCCATCGGCACCCGTAGGTGCAGTTTCAGCTCACACTGTTCAAAGGGAGAAGTGTGCCCCTTGCGCATCATATAGCGAATAAGATGTCTGTTCTCAGCAATACGGCCGGTTTCCAGGACGTAAGACTTGCGGGCTGCCTGACATATTGCCGCGTCATTGCCCATATAGTCCACAACCTGAACAAAACCACCGCTAAGCACCGGAAAGCGGCGCCCGAGCAAGTCGTCCATCGCAGGTGAAACTGCTTTCAGAAAAGGTTCGGTTTTCATCTTTTACATTTCCTTTCAATACAAATACGATTACTTTGCCGTCACTGGATGTTTTCACACAACCCAAAGGTCCGCCTGCGGCTATCATCATTAAACCCAACTGAGGTTCATTGAGAACTCCGGACTGGGTTGGAATGTCTGACAGGCTGTCTTCGTAATACTGGTATTTGTCCTTCATATTGTTCGGAATTCCGGTATGAAGAATCAAAGTATCCCTGTAAAGGCCTGAAGACGTATTTGATAGTTCAAAGAGAGTCGGCGCACCTTCACCGGATAAGTAAGCGTCTTTGATGGATTCGTGTAAAAGAAGCAAACCCGCTATTCGACCCTGCCGCCGAACCAAGACACTAAAATACTTACCGAGTTGGGTTTTCACTGAAAAAGAGGTATGACCTTCGTTTTCAAAGAACAACCCGTCCCGACAGGTAAATACCCCTGCCGGATGTAATGTTACTTTGCTCATAAATACCTCGATATAACGTAATAGTGCTGTTTATACTTGACTTTCCTGATACTGTATGCTATATTTATACATATGTATTTAGAATGCATACATATTAAACGGAACAACTTCAAGTTCTACCGCATTACCACCCAGCTTTCGCTGTTTGGATCTTTGCTGCTCATCAGACAGTGGGGACGCATTGGCACAAAAAGACCACAATACCTGGAAGAAGAGTTCTTTACCCTTCCCGCTCTTGTTAAACGGGTTTCCGAAGTATTGCGAAAACGACTGCGCCATGAATACCACCTTCTGAATGAGGAACTTATTGTTCAATTACCTTTGCAAAACTACCAGGAAGAGTTAACCATTCGATTACCACTTCCCGATAAAGTCATCGAAGCCAGGTTTCAATTAACCGGGCGTCTTTTCCACCACTTCAACACTGGCACTGAAAGAGCACCTAGCACGCTGGCTACTACGACTGCGATGCCGCCGGCGGTTTGACCAAACAATAAGGCAATACCAGCCGCGATTAGCATCAATACACACCAAATGGCGATGTATACGTTTCCCATGATTATCACTCCTTTTCTGTTTTACCGTTTCCCGTAACGGCTTTGATAATGGGATGATTCTGGGGAATCTGCATGAAAGCCCGTTGCAGGAGTTCCTCTTTATGAACCGGAGCATCCTTACCGTGTATGATACCCACAGCCACGCCGGCCTTTTTATACTCCCAGAGGGTGTATTCCAGGCCCTTATATTTATGCACCCAGAAGTGGATAATCATTCCTACATCCAGGCTGTTGCCGTGCTTGCCGAAACGCTTTTTATAGAGCGTCCGGATATGCTCCGTATAAGGCAACTTTTCATACTGCTCAACCAGGTTGTGCATTGTTTGCTTCAAATATCCCTCAAACTCTTCCAGCGAATAATCACTGATCAGGTAAAGACCGCCCTTCAGCAGTAGCTGGGGAACCTTCTTCTTACGAAACGGGTTCTGGTTTTCCTTCAGTGGTTTTCCGGTAATCCCCATAAATGTCACCGGTATTTCCTGTGTCTCGTTGAGCTTATCCCGATTATATACCGGTTCACTACTATTCATTGGTTACTCCTGTGGATCCGAATCCGCCACGATTGCGGTCAGACTCGTTCAGTTTATCAACCATTATGATTTCCGGATGCATGGTAAGGTTAAATACCAACTGAGCAATACGGTCTCCGGTTTTAATTACAAATGGTTCACTTCCATGGTTAGCCAGTATTACATTCAAAGGGCCCCTATATCCGGCATCAATAGTTCCCGGAGAATTAATCACCGTAATGCCTTTTTTGAAGGCTAATCCGGAACGTGGTCGTATTTGGGCTTCCCAGCTAATATTCAAATCAATACAGGCAGGGTGGTTACCGCTTATTCTTGAATAAACGGTGTGCTCCACGAACGATCCTGGCAGCTCCATTGTTAACCCAGTCCGCACTATTGCTCGTTCTCCGGAATATATCACCAGGTCGTCTACCGAATACAGGTCATAACCTGCATCAGTATCATGGGCTCTTTCCGGAAGCCGGGCATTACTATGTTCGGCAGTAAACTTAACAACAGGTCCGTTATACATCATATAACTCCCGATATTGGTTGATGGCTACCTGCCGGGCAACTGCATCATATGTCGCAGGGCAGGCCAGATTCGCCGGAATAAATGTTCCCGGATGATTGCGGTCTTCTATGACAAACTCTTTTGAAACGACACCCAGGGTGCCCTTGCTGTCGAGCTTGACAACTGCACTATCGTCCAGCACTTTGACTACTTCCATTGGAGCGTAGCTAACCCGGAGCTGAGTGTTATGCTCCTTGTTCCGGTTGGCTATTTTCGCCCTCTTCTTCGGTGCTGCCACTTACAGCCTCCTCTTTTGGTTCATCGGTAAACGGTTGTTCATCAAATACCGGCATTTCTTCCGGTTTTGGTTCCGGCTTCGGCATCAGTTCCGGTTTTGGCGCCGGCTTTGCCTTCGGCTTCGCCTTTTTGCGGGGTTTCACCGCTTTCTTCTTAGGCTTAGCCGGTTTGGAATTCTCCTTGGAGAAGCTGCCAGAAGGCAACGGCTCGTAGAGGTTCTCAGTGGCTTTCTTATAAGGATCTATTCGATCGTGTTGTGCCATGAATATGTTTCCTTTACGGTTTCGTAATCGCAAGCCCGGCACATAGCAACTTCACCGTGCTTACCTTTTATATGGATCAGGAACAGAGGAATCTTTCCCTCCTGATCTCCCTTTGCACAGGGATCGTTAATAAAAGCATCCCAGATACCAAGACGTTTCCATCCTTTTGAAGTAGGAGCGCTCAGGTCCAAAGGAAAGAAGTTGATCTCTTTCTTGTTGGTCTGGAAGGCAACAATCTTCTCATTTTGGTATGAAGTAATAATAGCATTGGCCTTTTTAGGTGCGCCCGGGATATGTTTGTGAAGCTCCCTTAGACGCAGAGCAAAGGTGCTGTATTTGTTTTTGGTGCCGGTCCACTTGTTCTCTGCATAGAATGTATCGGATAAAGAATCCGATGCAGTATCGTGTCCGGAGTTTCTTCCTGACAACGGTGTGCGCCGGGTTCCGGCACGCTTAGCGGTTTTCCGCTCAAATTGTTTCCACGGTTGGTCCATACTCTCTCCTAACAGGGATAGCAGGGTTCAGAAGTGTCTACCATGTTACCTTCTGTTCCGATAATACCGCCATCTCTGGTATAAGTTTGTCGAATCGATTCCTCCAACCCCCTGATACAGGATGAAACGTATTCCATCTTTAGCTTAAAGATGCTGGACAGTTCTTTAATAGAACGCCCGTAATACAAATGCATCACGAAAAACAGTCCGCTCAACGGATCTGCCTTTTCCAGTGTTTCATAAATGGTCGACCAGGCATTTGTGCTCATATCATCATCCTCAGATACTCCGGGCAGCGCCGACATACAGAACAACGTGTTTTAGAAGGGTTCGCATAGAACACCTCCGAATTGATAAGATCTGCAATGACTTCAAACCTGCCCTCTGTGTTGTATTGAAATTGTATACTCTCCCCTATCATGGGGTAGTATAGTGTCAGGTGGTAAGGACGTTGTTCGAATTTCAGTTCGTACGCCCTGGCATTCCACTGACAGTAGTGATACCAAACATCCTGCATTCTGATGTCAGGAAGCTTTGGTTCAAATACAAACCAGATCAATTCCAGCATCCGGTTCGGTTTTATCCGGGATAGATGAACATCTGCTTCCATGCCAGAATGAACAAACTCCCCTACCCTTTTTATGGGCACATCGGCGTGTTGGTTAATAAACAACGATGCCAACACGCCGGCACCCTGGAACAGTCTTATTTTCAGCTTTCGGTCATACACCCTTTCGTGTTCTTCGACCGCTTTCAGGCGTTCAGTAAACTGTTCAGAAGCCTTCAGGTAATCCCGATGCTCAAACATATCAACGAACAGATCCAGCATGTGGGTCTGAAACCAGGCAGCCAGCGGAGAGGGTTCGGTTGGATCCGAATCCAACTTGGCCAGCGGACAGCCTGTCATGTAATGATATGCTTTTGCAAAAGGAACCATAGCAGTCTCCTGTTTCGTTATAGTTATGTCACGCTTTAGTTGGGTAAACTCAAAGCAGATACAATTCCCACTACCAGGTTGGCAAAAGGATCACCATCCCGAGCAAAGGCATGTTGGCTGAAAGTATCCAATTTGCGTGCAAACTCGGTCAATTCCCTTGAATTGCCGCCCTTGGCCTTCTTATAAACCTGACCTTTGAGGAAGGCATTCACCGGATAGCTGATCTTGGTAGCATTGATTTTCATCTTATCAAGCTCTTCGAGCCGAGCAACGGCTTTTGCCAGATCGTTCTTGTAGAATGAGAAGAAGATATCTTTCATATGCGAGTTTAATTCTTCCGGGTAGTCAGCGATTACCGGAAAAACAGCCTTAACGGCTTCCAACGGAATCGGTTTTCCGTTTTTGGGGTCTGACTGTAGAATCTTTTCCAGCTTATTCAACGCCATACGGGAATTACCATCGCTGCTATCCGCCAGATAGCGCAAAGCGTCATTTTCTACCAGACTTCTTCCTGCGTGTTTATGCTCAGAAAACGCCACATCATATATCAGCTCGTAAACTTCATCCGGCGTCCAGTTTCGCAACCCTACTTCAGCTTCACGGGAATACATTGCCTTATCCTTCCGGAACTTATCCGGTAGTGAAGTAATGAAGAACACAAACGAGTGTTTTGGCTGTGTTTCCAGATTGATCAGAAAGGGCTGTGACTGGTCAAATGTCAAAGCATGACACTCATCCAAAATGGTTATTACCGCCCGCGGTCCATATATAGGCCGTGGACCCATGATCTCCTGTGAAGCAATACGCTTTACATCGTCTTTTATCAATGTTGGCGAATTGTATATCTTCACCGGACTATCATCCAGCTGTTTCATCGAACCCCTGAGAATACGTTTACACGAACTGCATTCAAGGCAGGGTTCTACCTTTTCTCCGCCCACTCTGGACGGCTGTGGGTTCTCGCAATTCAATACCAACCCAAGCAAATGCGCCAGTGTGGTTTTGCCAGAACCAGAAGGTCCGTGAAAGAAGCTGTTGCGCTGGTTTAACCAGCGCCATTCGTCTACACCGCCGCGCTTCTCCGTCATTTCACGGAAGAAGGGAACAGCGGCTTCAACGGTTCCTCCGTATAACTCTCCGAAACGGAGAGGGCGATACATCTTAAATAAACTATCCGAATCGCCACGACGGACAGTTTTGATTACTCTTTCCACTTTAAGCTCCTTTCCGCTTAAACTTCTTTGCATTTCGGTCAGCTCGTATGATCCACTCCTGAAGCATTGTCAGACGTTTGGAATAAGAATTATCCGTAATAGCCTGACTAACGCTTTCCTGTGGCGCCAGTAGCACACAGGTATTCTGTGCCCTGGTAATGGCGGTATACAACAGGTTTCGTTTCAGCATCGATCTGGCATCTTCTGCTTCCGGCAATATGATAATCACTGCCGGAAACTCAGATCCCTGGGCACGGTGTATTGTCATGGCGTATGCCAATTCGAGTCTATTGATTTCACTGCCCGAATAGATCTTGTTACCTATATCTCCGCCAAAGTCAACCTTAATCGAAACCAAATTGGAGTCCTGTGCGAGATCAACGATATATCCGGAGTCCCCGTTGAACACCATCTTGGAATAATCATTCTCTGTCTGCATCACAGGATCACCGATCCGGTATATCTTCTTGCGAAACTGAACCTCATTGCTACCCTTCTTGGGATTATACCGTGCCTGTAGTGTCCGGTTTAACATATTGACGTTCACATCTACCAGTTCACGACGAAAAGGGGTTATGACTTTAATATCCGCACGATTAAATCCGCGGTCATTCTCCAACCATTTGACTGCATTCAAAATGGTCGTAATATCGATCCGATGATCGTATAACCAATCTTCTTCCGGAGACAATCCTAAATCCAGGTCAACATCACCGGTATTCACCTTCAAAGCATTGGCAATAATTGGTGAGGTTTTTCCCTGGCGAAAGACGGTCCTCAGGTGAATGGCGGCTATCTTTCCGGAAGCAATACAGTCATTTAAGACATTACCCGGTCCCACCGCAGGTAGCTGATCCTTATCACCAATAATGATAAGCTTCGCAGTGTCCGGTATCGCCCGGAGCAGAGATGCCATCAACTCAACATCAACCATCGAGATCTCATCCACCACAACTACATCCGTATCCAGTGGGTTATCTTCGTTATAGAAGAACCCGTGGTTCAGGCTACCGTTTATAGGGCGTAACATCCGGTGAATGGTCTCAGCGTTAAAACCGGTTGATTCCTTAATACGTCTGGCGCTTTTACCAGTAGGTGAACACAGGTTCACTCTATACTTGAAGTTGTTGAAGAGTTCTACCAATGCACCAACAATAGTAGTCTTTCCGCTACCCGGATTTCCTGTTATTACCATAACACCTTCCTGCGCACTTCGCAGAATAGCGTTAATCTGGGTTTTTGTAAACTTGATTTTGTGCCGGAACTGGTAGAGAGAAACAAAGTCGTCTGTGTCTTTTCGTGGAATGGATACCGAACAGGTATATCTCATTCTTACCAACTGACTCGCCAGGTATTTCTCTGCAGAGTGCAGCGATTTGTGAAATACCTTATTCCCGGACTCCGTGACAATCTTTCCGGCCTTTTCCATATCTACCAGATACTGTTCATATGCCAGATCCGGTATATTATCCAGATCCAGCAGAACTTCAGACTGATCTTTAAGTACCGATTTCAGCATATAGGTATGACCACTTCGCTGGCTGGATAATACATGATAAATGCCGGCCATTACCCGGTCTCGGCCGTCTTTCTTCCATCCCATACGGGTGGCTACTTCATCTGCAACCCGAAAACCAATGTTATTAACTGACATCAGTTTGTACGGATACGCCGATATAATCTTCTCGGCATCCCGCCCAAACTTCTTGACAACAGCCCGCTTTCTTTCCGGCGAGGTAATGCCAATCTTATGCAAAAACACCCAGATGTCTGCTTTATAGCTGTGCTTGGTCCAGGAATCCCATATCTTGGCCAGAGTTTTTACGCTTATACCCCGCACCTCTGACAGGTCATCCGAACAGTCATCCAGATGTTTGACAAGCTGTTCTCGACCAAAATGCCGAATCAGACGCTGGGCTGTTACTTTACCGATTCCGTCAAGATGGTTGACCATAAAGTTGATCAACGACAGATCAGTATCCTTGAAGGATTCCACGACTTTTGCATCATGGATATCAAGGAAAGATTCAGCCCACCTGGGGTCTTGTTTTATACGGCACCGACCTTGCAGTGTATCTCCAAGCACTCCGGGAAAATCACCTTTGGCAGTGAGATACATAACACCGCGGGGTTTCTTTCCCTCAAGTTCCATGATGTGCATTTTTACAATCCGCCAACCCACCGGATCGGCGTCCCCTTTCTTCTTCTTGGGGAATATGGTTTGCTCCACCTTTGCGGTGAAGGTAACAAGATCTGCCATTAAACTTCTCCTAAAACCAGTTTAGCCATTTCCACCCGAAGCGCCGAATCAGATAACGGCGAAGGTGGTAAAAGGGCTTTCCGAGGTAATGACCATAGCTATAGTAGCCTGGGTCATTATAGACCCGCTGCAGACGATGCTGTCCAACGTCATCCAAAATCATCCAGGCGCCGATGTTGGTAAGGGCAACCCCTAAGCCTATACGGCCCGTGAGGAGCAGTGTAATACCGGCAATCCATAGAAGGATGCCGGTATACAGGTGGTGCCATTGGTGCGGATCAAACATAAAGTATCGATTGATAAATCTTATCATTCAGTCTCCTTAGAATGGAAGGTTGTCGCTCTTAATACTAAGTTCTTCTTCTTCATCAGAACCGACAATATCAAAGACCGTTTCCCACTCTTTAGCGTCAGACGCGTTGTCTTTCTTCTCTTTGGAAGCGGGTTCTGCTTTCTTCTCGGGTTTACTCTCCTGCTTTGCGGTATCAACCTCAGCGGCAGCTCTTGAAGATGCCACAGAAGGAAGCAGCAGGTTAGGAGCGATATCGAGAAAGTCGGCAATCTTTAAAACAGTGGTTACCGTAGGCACCTTAGCGCCCCGTTCCCAGCTGTTTACCGTTTCCTGAATGACCCCGGTTGCGGATGCAACATCTTTAGTGGACTTACCCGAAAGACGCCTGTAGTATGCCAGACGTTCATCGAATTTCGCATCCGGTTTAAGGCTGGTTAGTTTCTCTCCTGACGACTGTTCTTTTGACTGGAGATGCAGCTTATCCACATCTACGATGTGTGTTCCGCCACACTCCCTGCAAATCAGCTGGACTCCGACAGGAACATCAATAATACCAATCTCATCGACTTTGCGTCCTTTGCCGACCAGCTTCTTTTTGGCATCCTCAATCATGGTTGCCACCACTTTCTTGTCATCAGACGGGCAGAACGCACCAATGATGGTACCATCTTCCAGTTTAAGATTCAGTATGTTAGGCATTTGTATTTCCTTCGTGTTTTATCAGTTTCTTGGCTTCTTCCAGAAGACCAATAACGCGATCGATTAAACCCAGCGGTATCATAACCCCGCGATTGGTTTTAACCGTCTCGCCGTCTTTCCAAACCCATTCCCGAAGATCGAGGACTGAGAATCCTTTAAAGATCCTCAGCCTGGCCTGTAGCTGTACGCCCCGTTTCAATGTCATCTGGGCAAGCAGCTTTCCATTGTCTACACTCATTTCTTCACGTTCTTCCAGTTATCCGGCGTGCAGCCAAACTTCCGTTGAAACATCTCATTGACCGAATTCCGCTGATCGTCTTCCAGGTAGTTTCCTACGGATTTGATAAAGGCTTTCCCCGGATCACCAAATAAGGGGATACCGCGGGCCCAGGAAATGAGCCGGCGGATAGACATCGGAAAAGCAATCGCACCGTCGTTGGCTGCATTCCGAATCTCCCTGGTTATATCCTGCATCTTATCAATCAGGTCATTGGTTCCTGGGGATACCCTTCCGGTACCGCCAGTCAGGAGATTCAGCAGGATCTTCTTCTCCGTGGGATAGTCATAGTCCACGTTCATGAGATAGTCAAACCGATCCCGGGTCGCAAAGTTAACCGCATTCACTCCTGAGTATCCACCCAGGATATCACCGGTCCCGATGGTGTTATCGGCGGCAACCACAGTGAATAATGGATGCCCTTTAACCATACGGCCCCCGTCTGAGTCGATCACCAGTGTCTTTTCGGTTTCCATGACCCGCTGGAGAACAAAGTGGGTTTCCGGCGGTGCGGCTGCAAACTCATCGATGAGAAACACAGCCGGAGGGCCGATAACACTTCCGTCTTCATCAAGCCCGTGGGTCATGGCTTTCTCAAGCATACCGGTCATCCAATACATAATCGGCTGCTTGCTTTCGTCATCCGACTTAATACGGGGAGCCCCGACAAAACCCTCGTCGGTGGTATGGCCGTTCATATTAATCCGATAGAATCCCAGTCCCAGCGAAAGGCTGGCCTCTTTTATCGGACGTGACTTACCGGATCCGGCCGGACCGCCTACCCAAAGACTGCGATAATTCGATATAATCCGTTTGATATCGTGATAGTTTTGATTCTCCACGAACGGAATATCATCTTCTGCTTCATTGCCAACTTTGAGATCCCAGAGGTTGACCACCCGGGTAACCCCGGGGTGCAGAGACCCAGTCCAGGTGTCTTCAAAGACAATGACACTGGGATCAAATACTGTATTGAGGTCCAATTAAACCTCCTTTTGCTTTTTGGTATTCATACCCTTCTGTATAATCTTGGTGAAGTTCTTAAAGAACTGAAGGGTAAATTGGGACTGGTTTGTCATGGTCAACGTATACTCGTCTCCGTATAAGGGAGACGGATCATGACCAATGCCCATCCCATAAACTTCCATACCGGTGGCACGCATGCTGTTAATCACACGTTTCAAAAACCAGTTTTCGTCTATTCTGCAATTATAGGCCGGATAGCCGTCACTGAGAACACAAAGTATCTTGCGCTTCTCCGGCCTCTGTAAGAGCATCTTGCCCGCCCAAAGGACGGCATCCCCGTCGGCGTTACACACGCACCCGGGCATATGCCCCTCCATCGGGTAGACCTTTAGTCTCCCCAACCGTTCCTTTATTTGCCGGTATGATTCGTCGAACTGTTTGAAATGGACGTGCATTACACCCTCGTAGCGTGTGTAATTACCCCGCACTGATTTACCGTTTGTTGTAAATCCGCCTACGCCAAAGGGGATTCCCAGCGGATCGGAAACTTCAGCCAGCAGTATAGCGCTGGCTCTTGCCATCGCCACCTTTGGTCCATTCATGGATCCGGACAAATCGACCAGGTAATAGAGTGCGGTGTCCAGGTCTATCTTTGGAGATCGGGTTTTAAATACCCGCACATCACTTTGAAGGGTGGCCAGGGAACGGGAATCCAACTTTCCCGAATAGCGTTTCCGGCTAAATCGGGAACGGGTTTCGGTCATAATGGATGTTACAAAGAGCTGTTTTAGCCCGGTGATAAGGGATGCAATACTTTCTTTGGTTGTTCTGTAATTATCCTTAGCCGTATGATCTATAGGCGCAACCACTTCGGTATCATACTCGGGATTCCAGGTGTAAACCTCATTACAGTCATCGATCATCTGGCGAACCGGAGGTTCAAACAGCACATAAAGACCATCATCATCCTCATCGACATGCAATACCGGTGTCGGAGTGCCGGCCCCATATCCACCGCCGGCCATGTTAGAGGTTCTTTCCTCTCCGCTATCCTCTTCCTCATCCTCGTCATCAGACTCATCCTCTTCATCAGACTCATCCTCGTCATCAACTTCGGATACCTCCTCTTCGTCTTCTGAATCAGAGTCATCATCTTCAGAATCACTTTCTTCTTCACCTTCGGATTCGTCTTCTTCTTCATCTTCGGATTCTTCTTCGCCGCCAGAACCCTCTTGATCGTCTTCGTCCTCGTCAGTATCGCCGCCACCAGAGGATTCTTCTTCACCTTCTTCGTTATCCTCTTCGCTACCGGATGCCCCCTTTCCATCCTCTTCTTCTTCCTGATTCTGGTTGCTACCTCCACCCTTTCCGGATGAATCGTTTTTCTGTTCTCCGGAACCTCGGCTGCTTCCGTTGCCGTCTGAGGTAGAAGACTCGTTTTCACCCTGGGAAGATGAACCGGAACTGCCCTGACCTTGTCCTACGGACTGTCCCTGCTGCCCTGAACTGCTGCCGGATTGGTTCTGTTGGGGTTGTTCCGGTTCTTCCGGTGGATCCCCATACCATAGCTCATCCAACTCATAGGACGGTTTAATGAGTTCTTTGGCTTCCATTGCATTGGTGGCAAGCACAAAGAAGGGACGGCCTTTATCGACCAAATCCATTACATCATTGTCAACTAGATGCTTCATTGGGTGTGGGTGTCCGGCAAACTCTTCCATCAGTTCCAGGGCAGCAATATAATCCTTACGCAATTCCTGACCGGAGTCCACGATGTTCTGAACCCGTTTAAGAATCCAGCGATATAGCGCTGATTGGTTCATTCGGAATCCGATGCCTTCCAGTCGTCGGCGGCGATCGATTCTGGTGTCTTCCAGCAGATTAAACACACCATGAACCCGCTTATACTTCAGCTCCTTCAATACGGACATACTGTCATATTTCTTATGTGCAGTTTCATGGTCGAGAGCGCCACGAACTGCGTTTAATTCTTCCTCACCGGCAGCATCTGACATTTCCGCAGGCAGAAATATGTTGCTGCCATTGGTTGCCATCTTATCGTTCTTATCAAATGTGACGTGCATGTTGCTGCCGGATAGCATTCGGAGCACTTGCGGATCAATAAGTTTGTCTATTGACATTATTACCTCGTGCTTAATGCATCGAGCATTCGTTTGACCTGCAGTTCAATGTTCTGCAGGTCTATGACAAATTGCTTGAATGCTTTCTGGTCCTCAGAGACCATAAACCCAATCAGCCCGTTGACCATTTCAGTCATATCGGAATAATACCAGTTATCCTGTTTATCCGAAAACCGGACGATATACTGCAGTTTATCGCGTGAGATTGTGAACTTCTTACACTCATATAACAGTGTTTCGCCGGTAGGAATGGACGCTGATTGTTTACGGGTTATTTTAGTTTTCCTTGTTGCCATGTTATCTTTCCTGGTTACGGGTTAAAGTTCTAATTCACAGGCACCACCGCCGCAGGCTACCTGCTCGATGGTGTTGGTATTGTCCTCATCTTCATGAACATGGTCGATGTTGACAGTTCCCAGAGGCTTCATCAGCTTTTCATATTCTGCCTGTGTGATCTCTTCAAAGGGTGTCTGGACATACGTGTGATTGCTGAATGGCAACAGGGAAAGCCCGGTAAAAGTGTCCCGGTTTTCCCACATCCAGCGAAACACCTCTGACCATTCATCATCTTTGACAGAGACTGTCGCCGAAACATTGTTATAGTTGTTACCTTTACGGTGTCCGGCACGCACCCATTCCATATTTACTCTTTTCACCCGCTCCAGCAGTTGCAACGGGCTTTCATGCCGCGTGACTGCTCCTTCGGGTGACTTCTGGGCAACAGAGATGACCGCATCCAGAGTAGGTTTCAGAAAGTCATCTTCCAGTAACTGGGGATGCGTTTGCAACAGATAATCGTAAATGGATTCGTTCTTACCCACCCGAAGACGCCGGATGTAATATTCTGCATAACGGGCGTGAATACCACTGGCACATCCCAATACCAAAGACGAGGTACCGGAAGGCTTTACAGTTGTAGTTCTGGCAGCCTGGTTAATACCAATTTCCCCGGCAACCCGACGGTTTTCCTCTTTCACCTGATGGGCCGCTTCGGTCATGTTCAAATCAAGGACTTTGCCGTCTACAATACCGGTAATGCCCACACCGATGAGAGCATCCTTTTCGGTATTTCGCCGCCAGATATCCCGCAGATAGTGAAAGTCAGTATATCCTGCCTGAAGTGTTCCGATAAAAGCCGCTGCCCGGGCAAACTCATTAAATTGTTGCTGGGTCTGCACGGCCGAGCCGTTGACTTCAGTCAGGTTACAAAACTGAAAGGGACGGAGGGAAATCTCCGAGCAAGGATTGATTCCCATATCATGGTCATTGGTAAAGAAAACACCTGGTTCACCGGAACCGCTGGCTTCTACTTTGGACATCAGACCAAAGAAATCCTCTTCAGATACCCGATGGCGCACGGTTACAGCAGTATTGTTGGCCCTGGCTCGCTGCGGATTCAGCTCAAACCATTTTCCAAACTTGCATGTTTTCATAGCTTCATCATCAAACGAGAACAACGAAATCATAGCGGCACGTCGAATTCCGCCTGATAACACTGCGTCGGCAATATGACAGGCGATATCATGCACTTCCAGGGAAGTAAGCTTTTCGCCTTCATCCTTGGTGTCCATAATCGCCCTGATGTTATGCAAACAATCCTTGAGGGGCTGAGGTCCGGGTGCTTTGCCTCCGGATGTTACTAATAACGACCCTTTCGGCCGGATATCTGAAAAGTCAAAGACCGGTTCAGAGGTGCCAAAGAAATAGGATTTCATTAGGACCTTAACAGCGTCGGCCCAGCCTTCTATCGAATCTGAGACAAGAAAACGCCGGGTTCTCCGGGGTTTCCTGATTTCAGGGAGACCATCTATATGATGGTATTGCACAGAATACCCGACTCCTGTGCCGCCGAGTAACAGAAACATCAGTTCACTGAATCCCCGCCAGTCATCGAAGGGCATATAGGCGCAATTAAAGATACGGTTTGGGGAAATCTCAATAGGTTTACCACCAAACTGCAATGACCGCATCGAGGGAAGCACCTCTCTCCGATAAACATATTGATAGACATCCTCTATCTGCTCTTTGAGATGCGGATACTTCTTCTGGTGCATGTTTTTGTTTCTGGTTACCAGCTCTTCCCACGTCTCACGGCGCTTTAGTTCGGGTAAATAACGGGCATACTTCATGTGCACCGTTATATCAGACAATATTTGATTGGATACTTCCATAGTAATACTTCCTTATAGGATTAAGAGTTGGATTGTGGCGATCAGCATACCCAGGATTGCACCGAACCAGGTAATTGAACGCAGTTCCCTGCGGGCAACCGATAAGACCAGGGTTTCCAATTCCCGGTCCGAGTATGTATTGAGTTGCTGCTCTGTTGTCGATTCGAGGTCGATTTCCTTGAGGATTGCCGGGAAATGATTGATTCCCGCTTCAATAATACGCTCGAATACTGACAATCTGACCCCTTGCGGTACCATTGCCAGGATAAAACTGCCGTTGAAAATGGTGTTCAGACTCTCGTATAGAGATTCCAACACCTTTTCGTCCAGCAGCCGGTCTCTCAGGCTGTCGGGGCTTAATAGTTGTGTCATGGATTTACCGATGTTCCTGGCTATTCTGCTCTTTTCTGCAGGAATTAATCCCGGAGTAAACGGTAGCCGAAATCCGGCTATATAAATGGGGTTCCGTGGCCGGAACAGCATCTTAATTGCCACAAAGTTGGTGACATACCCAATCACCGCTCCGAGTGCTAGAATAAATACAGTATGATACATAAATATACCATCCTGGAAGGGCTTGGAACCTGCCCTCCCAGGGTCGGTTTACTAAAGAATGGCAGACACGTCTTCCGGCACCTCAGGCTTTTCAGGGGCCTTGGCTTTCGGAGTCGTATCTTCTTCTTTCGAAGGGGTTTCCTTCTCTTCCTTCTTGGCCGGCTTACCGTTACCTTTGCCATTATTCTTGGCATTGGCGGTCTTCGCTTTGGGCTTGGAATCCTGTTCGGTCTTCTCCTCGGCCTTTTCCCCTACCTTCTTGCCGAAGTTTTCCGGTTTCGAGTAGTGGTCGATGGTTGTCTTCGCCCGGTTGTACTCATAGTGCCCGGACTCGATAAAGTCGACCATATCCTTATGATAGACTTCCGGAATCGCGCCGGTTTCCATAAGTTCGATCAGCCGGGAAAGCTGGTGCTCAGTAGCCAAACGGAAAGGTTTGAAGTTGGGAGCCTTGTAGAGATCCCGTCCGAACCCAAACGAAGCAACCGTCCGTTTAAAGGCCATTGCAAAAGCATTGCTGGAGGTATCCCCATAGGAAAGGTCAGCAATCTCCTCAAACCCGACATTCTGTTTGGTAACTTGTTTTCCGGTGGCAGGGTCTGTCAGAGTAATACTAACGACCATTACCAGCTGTTTACCTACAATGTAGACGTTCTTGACTTCACTGGTCCATGATGGATCCACATCATCAAGGGCGTCCATGGCGGTCCAAACCTCGATGTAATCGAGCATTTTACCACCCTTATGGGCTTCCCGTTGCTGAATCAGATCTCCGGGCGTCGGCCGGGAGAGTTTGCGGGAGATTAACCGGAATCCGGTGTCAATACTGGGACGAATCTCATTCTTCGTCTTGGTTTTGGGCATCCTTTTTCTCCTTAATTTCATTATGATGAAACTTGACTTTTAATACAGTCTTATCAGACAGTATCTGTGTCGCAGTTCCATCCTTCTTTTCCTGCTTGGTCAGCTCATCCAGCTCATTTTTCTTCTTGTTATAGCCGTCCGAGAACTCCCAGGAACAAGGTCCGGGGACCATTTGCAGTTCAACCTTTTTACCCTTAACAGAACGCGCCTGTCCGAATACCTTTGAATATTCATTCATCGCTTCCTGCTGGATATCAGTCATCCGGGCTTTTATTTGCTCTACCTGGTACTTAAGGTTGACAAACTCTTTGAGACGCTTCTGTTCGCTAATAGCTTTATCCACGTCATCAGGACTGTCAATCGTCAGCACAATTTCGTCTTCTTTGATATCCACATTTACTCCTTAGTGATATTTACATTTAGTTTCTGTATAGAGGATTTATTATCCAGCAGTCCTCTTATTACTTCCCAATTACGGTCATTGGTGATCCTCTGAAGGCCGGCGGATAACACCCGGTATTCAATACCGGAGCGCTGCGCCAGTTTCTGCAGATAATTATGGTGTTTTACCGGATTGGTCTCTTCAATCTTCTTAAGGAACACCTCAGCATCCCCTAAGGGCTGATGAAAAGCATGTGTTACAATCTGCCACGAAAGGTCGTCCAGTTCTTCCAGTCGTAGGAAACTGTCCAGACCATAGTTACGAATGTAACTGTCCGGATCATGACCTTTTGGGATCAGAATACTCGACGCACTTTTAACCTCCTTTCGTATCTCTGACATCCGGGTAATTCCCGGTTTATCTCCGTCCAGCGCAAGAACCGCCTGATGTTTGGAAAGAATCTTCAGGTGCTGCTTGGTGAGCGAAGTTCCGCCTACCGCTACGACATTATTCATACCGTTTTGTGTCAAACGAAGAACATCCACATAGCCCTCGGTAACGTAGATATGGGTATGTTTCTTGGCGAACTGATAATTATACAGATAACTCGATTTGTCATAAAACTGACTCTTCATCGAATTAACGTATTTAGCCCGGCCTTCCGTATCCGACAACAGTCGTCCTGCAAACGCAACCGGTAATCCGTCCGCATTAAACAGCGTAAAGATGATCCGGTCGTTGAACAAGTCCGGATACACAGTATCACCGTGATAGATCCCGCTTTCTTTGCGGATCTCTTCAGTGTAGTTGCGGTTCAGCTTTCGGGACAAACTCTTGGAGTCTGGTATCATACCGATTCCCAGCCGGGAAAACAGTGCAACATCCAGTCCACGTTCCTCTGCCCACTTCTTAACCGTATCGGTAATCTGTAGCTCTTTACGCACCCGCATCAGCAGATCCCTGATTTTGCTGGATTTTGATTCCTGCGGTGTTCTGACCTTGGGAACATAAGTAAGTCCCAAAAGGTTTGCCAATGCCGGAACAGTGGTTTGGTAGAACTCCGACCCACCTGTTGGATAACCTTCCAACATACTGGCCAGCGTAAATATGTTTCCGCCTTTGTTACATCCAAAACACCACCAGGCACTGTCTCCTGAAGGGCCACCGAGGTGAAAAGACCTGGTCTTATTATCATGCCCCATCGGGCATAAAGCAAAACCCTTCGTATCAACTTCAACCCCACGGAGCTTTAAATACTCCGGAAGTCTAAGCGCTATTTGATCCACAATATCCATCTAATCTCCCTTTCGAGTATGTTCCAAGACCTTGGCGATTACTGTTTTATCTGGCGGTTTTCCCGTCGACAGATAGTAAACCAGGTCATCGAACTCCTGTTCGGTAAGGAACTCTAACTTTACTTTCATTATTGAAAGCATCTTCATCAATGGAGTTTGATCCGGATAGTGAACTTTCTGCAAAGAATAATCATTATCCAGAATAGGTTCAATTCTTATATCCGTGTATCTATCAACGGATTCAAGGGTTCGTGATGATACTTTCATATGCTCGGCAATCTCATCGCAGGTAGGTTTCCGATTTAGTTCCTGTTCCAATGCTTTAATCGCATTGCTGCGTTTACTGGCCAACCCCTGCAGATAAACACTGCCGTCAGCTATGCTTTTAGCATAGCGCATCACAAATCGTTGCATATGGGTTTTAACATCCCGAGTGTAAAATGTAATCAGCCGAACCTTTCGAACGGGATCAAACCGTGGTATCTTTTTCAGGAAGGTATCGATTCCTACCTGAACCAGATCCAAAGGATCCACTTTGTTTCCATTGGGAAACCGATGGTGTACTTCCAGAGCAATGCTGGCTATGGGTAACACGTTGTATTGCACTAACCTGGTTTCGGCGTCCTGCCTCTCTTTTTGAGACCCAAGCGTATACTTGGTCACCAGGTATATCTCTTCTTCACGGGAAATGCGACTTTTACCCTGAGATACTTCTTTAATCCATTTGTTTAGGTCCATGTATCATGCGTTTCCCTTAATTTATTAATTACATCCTCCGGAGGTGATTCCCCGGAGGCAAGCTGTCGGATAGTTTCTTCATATTGCTCATCCGACAGAATGTTTAAACGGTTCCGGAGCAATCCGTGTATATTATCAATCGGATTGGGAATGGGATCCGGAGGTAGGGCGTCTTCCAGATGCGGAACGTGATATACCAAAAGGTTGGAAGCAGTAAGTGCCTTCATGGCACTCTTTTCATTAACTCCCGCCTCTTTTGCTACAGCAGAAACACCATAGTCGGCGTGCTCCTTGTGCCTCATTTGATTGGCCTTTTTAGCCAGCTTGGAAGCAATGCCCTGTGAATAAACAGAACCCCTGGCAACGGTTGTTCCATGTTTTATAACAAACCGTTGTAATCTGGTTTTAACTTCCCGGGTATAAAAAGTAATCATTCTGGCTCTGTCCGGTTGATAACTCGGCAACAACTCCAGAAATCGCTGAACCGCCAGGGACAGCAAATCCATCAAGGAACACTCTTTACCATGCGGAAAGTGATGATAAACATCAAGTGCTATGGACAATAGCGGCCGGGTATTATAGGCCAACAGTTCTGCCTGAGCATAAGACCGGTTATCGCCCTCCATATATTCTTTAAATAGTCGATGTTCCTCTTCTTCGCTGATAGCATGTTTCCCATCGGAAACCTCTGCTACCCACCTGTTTAGATAGTCGCTGTCAATAGGTTCCTGCCGGTGAGGTAATAGCTTTTTACCGTTCACCAGTAGGTTAAGATAGTTTTCTGTAATCATGCAGCAGTTAATCCTGATTTTGCAAACTCGTCCATACTGTAGGACTTTGCTGCCTTACTGAGGTTAAACTTTGCTTCAGCAGTGGCAGTCAGTTGAATAGTGGCTTTGTCTGTGACTTCTACGTTCATGGCCCTTTCCATGATCTCGCCAACTTCAACAGCATGTTTCAGTGGCGTCTCTGTGATGATTTCATCATGGATTACAGAAAGAATCTGCGCACCAAAGGAGCGAACATTTCGATCTATCTCTCCTATTGACCTCTTCATCACACTGGCGCAGCCACCCTGAATAACAAAGTTGGTGGCACTGCGGATTTCTTCATTGCTCGGGTTACTGGAGACCCGGCGGATTCGTCCTTGAGGGTGAGTAATATACTTATGAATCTGGAGCTGCCGTTTACACTCGACAAACCAGGTCAACACCCCGGGATAAGTAACAAAGAAACCATCGAGCATTGACTTTGCTTCATCCTGACTGACCGTAATTCCGGCCATGGTTCTTAATGTTCCAATCAAACCGAATTCCGATATACCGTATATAGCACCGAAATTAACCGGCTTTGCCGCCTGGCGCTCTGTTTTGGTAACATCCTCAACAGACTTGCCGTAGATTCCAGCTGCTGTGACATAATGCATGTCGTATTTTCGGTTATCCGGCTCCTTAATTCTTCCCTGCATAATCCCGACCAAGGTCGGATCTCCGGAAACAGCCGCACAGTAGGCCATTTCCATGGAATCCCAGTCAGCTGCAGTAAAGACATAACCTTTACGGGCGATAAATGCTTTGCGGATATCCGCGGCATAGTTGGAAGTTTTACTTCCACAGCTTCCGCAGGTGTAAACCCGATTCAACTCGCAGGATTCACTCCACCAGTTCTTGTCATCCGCTCCACAGTGCTGACATTTCTTCGGAGGTTCCATTGCCATACGAGGCATGTTCTGGAGATTGGGATTCTCTGAACTCATCCGGCCACTGGAGGCACGGATGGTATTAAACAACCCATGAATAATCCAGTTACCGTCTTCATCCTGAACCGCGTTGGTAAGCAATCTTTCAACATAAGTCGAAAGCAGTTTGGTTAACCGGCGATGTGTCAGCAAGAGATCAATGTAGGCCTGGAGCTTTTCTCCACTCCAGACAAAAACACCGCCCTTCTCTCCTTCTGCTTTTACAAACTTAGTCAGGGTGCGGAGATGATCCTCATCCACCGCCCATCCAAACTCGTTAACATACTCCTCTTTCTGATCACTTTCTCCCAGCAGCTTTTTCATCAGCTTATCCAATTGAAAGGAACTGGTATGGTCGATGACATTGCATATGCCATCGAGCTTATCGTGAACTTCAGCGATATCCAGAATTAGTGACTTCTTCAGCTTTTGCAGATATTCCATATCTACGGCAATGCCGCGATCAGTGGCATCCGCCATGATACGGGCTGCTTCCAGCTCCTGAGGATAAATATCATTCAGGAGCTTACCCTTGGTCAGCTGGGTAGACAGTGGATAAAGATTGGTTTTCGCATCATTGAACAGCAACAATGTATTGCCGGCATCATCTCCGGCATAAACGAGAGCTTTATCCAATGGAACGAACTGAAACTGTTTGTCCAGAGAAACGCCTTTAAATGTAGCAGGCTTAATGCCAAAGCGGACATATACCTGGTCCTTCAACCCCTGACGTTCGTTTTCATTCTCCAGGTAGGCAAGCACCATCGAATCATGAAAATAGTATTGTGCTGCCGGGTCCACTGGTTTGATAACAAAACCGGTATGAAGTTGCTTCAATACCCGGTAATCATAGTAGAAGTTATGAAGAATCGGGATCAGCTTCTGGTCATAGATCAGATAGCTCAGGACTTTATGTATTTCTTCCTGAGTAAGTTGCTGAATATTAGGTTGCCAGAGAGTACCGGGACGATGCCGATGGCCGCAGGGCAGATAGTAACGAACTTTAGGGGTTACTCCAAGGGAAACCCCCACGATATCGAAGTCAGGTTGATAAAGATCCAGTCCGGTGGTTTCGGTATCAAGCCCCAGATACACCGGATCCTCACTTTGCATCTCAAGGACCATAGCACGGGCTTTAGTGATATCGTCAATCAACCGGTATTCTACGTCGATTTCGTCTTTCTCTTCCGGCGCCGCAAGTGCAGGCCGGCTTTTATAAAACGTGGTATACTTATTCAGCCAGCGGGCAATAGAACGTAATTGCTGGTTGATGGTCTTCTCTGAAGTAGGATCCCGTTGAATAAGACCGGGATTGTTCATCAGATATATCCAGCGTTTCTTACCGAATACCGTTGCCTGGAAGGGCTCGCCGGTTTCCTGGATTTCGTCTTCATATCCAATAAACCGATAGACATCTTTACCAAAGACGACAATTAAGAGCGGATCCACCAGTTCTACTTCTCTGGCCAGGTGCATTGAACACTTCTTCTTTTCGTCTCGTTGAAACCTCTCGACTCCTTCGGGATGGCACTTTATCAGGTTTGTAAGATAGCAATCGGTGTCGACATCCAATCCGACATACTTTTTCAACTTACTCTGGAGCACGCCACCGATGGTTCCCTGAAAGGGTGTTCCACCGAAATGCTCATCAGGGCTTGGCGCGATACCTACAAACATCATACGACCGCTGCCCCGGCTTACCACTGGGTTATATCCCTTTTCCCGAATCTGGCTATATAGCGGGCAATAATAACACCCGTCGTTCGATAGTTTCTCTCGAAACTCATTGACTTCCGCCAACTTCTTAATTGTCAGTTCCATTAATTACCTCGCATTGTTGTCCTCATTCATAACCGATGTCAGCATCCGTTCGATACGTTGGATGGCTTTCCTAACAGCATCCAGAGTAGAATCGATCTTTTGCTGAACCAGACTGTCGGCCAAGCCACGCATCTGGGTGGCCAGATCGGCCAACTGGGCTTCATAGATTGCCATATCGGCCAGGATACTACGAATGGTTCCCTGGTCCCGCTCCCGACAGGCATCCAGAGACTCGATGATCGCTGCTGAGGCTTTTTCACTGATGTCGTTGGCTTCCTGGGTGTGTTTTCGGGCGGCCTTCAGACCGCCGGTATAAAGCGTTCGTAAATCAAATGTTCCCACACTTCTCTCCTTTTGTTTTAGTAACCCGGATCCGATACCTTTTCATATCCCTTTCTTTTCTTCTGATGGAGAATTCTCCACCATTCCGTCGCATCGTAATCCTTTGTCCCGAGTCTGCTATGGCCAATACTGCCCCATTCTGCACGGAAAGTGCTGGGTGATGTTTTGGTCATACGATACCATTTGGAAGAACCATTCAAGGTATTTTCCAGGTAAATAGTTGTACGGTCGTGCACAGATTCGGGTTTAGGTTCTGGTTCTGGTTCGGATTCAGGTTCAGAATTAGACTCCGTTTTAATGACCACTATAGTTGTGTCACGAAGTTGCACAGCGGCCAAAACGTAGTCATCCGTCCAGGTTTCCAGGCAGGCATCACACTCGAAGTTTTCCCAGGCGATACAACTATCCGTTTTGATTCCGCCAGAGGTAATTTCTTCCGATCCACAGTAGGGACAAAAGCCGCCGCCCCGTTTGACATAATCAATCATACTATGGCTTCCTCTTGTAGTCGGTCTCATAGAAGCCAGACCCTTTGAAATGTGCTGCCGGTGTATAATTCGGCAGAGTTTCGGTGTTCTCGCTTCCGCAGTGTTCGCAGATTCGCGGTTCATCATAGGTACGCACAAACACATTGCGGGAAATCTCGCCACAGTCAAGGCATTTAAGGTCGTATAACATTACAATACTCCTGTTTTTAATCCCAAATTCAGTCCACCCCAACGGTAGTGTTTTGGGGTGGACTAAATCTACAGGATTGGATATTTAAAGTCACTGACTCTCGCGTCTGATTTAGACGCTTTTTGTCAGGTAGACCTATGCCTGGACAGATACAGGAACGGAATGTCCAAAGATGGACATTGTGGATTTACCGGGAGTTGTACGCGGAGCGGAAATCTCCTTGATCAATTCCATCTGTTGGTAATACGAACGTCTGACAGCACCCAGTGTACGGGTTTTAGGCAATTCGTCAATCAACCGAAAGTTGGGAATACTGAACAGCTTTTTTACCTCACTTGCGGTGTGTTCAGATGCAAACACCGTAAGCATGAAATAAAGGTTCGGAGAAAAGGTTCGTCCCTTAAAGTAGGGTAAATCCTTAATCGCCCTTATCACTGCCTGAAGCTTATTAACAGTATGAAGTATTTCATCGTCCGTGTAGGTATTGATTCCTTCCCAGAGACCATCAACCGCTTGTCCACACTTGTTATCCTTATTAATCATCAAAACGAAGCGGGTTAGAGATGATACATCTTTCAGTATGGACTCACCCTGTTTGCGTGATAAGCAATAAAAACCACTCTTCAACAGATTGGCATTGAGATCATCAAGAAAGTCAGCAAGACCTTCCCGGAGTCTTCGGCCCGTATCGATCATATTAAACTTACGACGTTTGATACTGGTTTTAAGCACATACTCCAGATCACCGTCTGCAATGGGTGTGCAAAACGCATACTTGATTTTAGCACTCTTTGCCGCTTGGTTGTTGAAAAGCTTTACGGCTTCCATCGTGTGTCCGCCTTCGACGGAAAGGAACTTCCCATCGACTACTTGACCAATTACGCTATCGACCGGTCGATATCCCTTTTTAAAGTAACCCAAATACTTGTTTATCTCTTTCGATTCCGTACCCCGATTTAGGGAATTATCGATGTTGTCCAATTCCACCAGCATCAGATTAGCGAGATGGCCATTCATAATCTGGCTTACCGGAATATCGACTTCTTTACCTTCTGAATCCGTAAACTTGATAGTCTTCGGATTAAGCAACAGCTTATCCGTTTTCTTACTCATTACTTACTCCTTACATTACGTTATTTGCCAGATAATCATGTCCGGCTTTGGTTAGCGTATAGTGACGGACCTGATATCCGCCCGTCCAGCCTCCAGCTTTCGCTCTTTCCATATTACGATTATAAAGTCCGCGGCTGGATGTTCCTTCCACGTACTCCATCTTTTCTAAAAGATACAATGCATCCTTTACCTTGTTGGCCTGTCCTGGTAATTTATATCCAAGCAGAGAAGCAATATGGCTAGTCTGGAAATATGGATTAGCCTTAATCCATGATAACAAGATTCGATTCTTGTCAGTAGTGCCTAATTTAAAACCTCTCTTTGGTGGAAGATAAGGTAACCGTTTCGGTAACTCCATTGTTTCTTTGGTACGGTTGTACTTGGTAGAAGCTACAGGCTTAATACCTTTTTTAGTGCAGGCCATTACAACATAGTGCATGGGTGCACCTTTACTGGTTAACTCATCCGAAAGATATCCGTCAGCATTGCCACGATACGAAACCGGTCCATACTGGTCTAATACTTCGATATTGTAATATCTAAGACCAATATTTGAAGTAACAAACTCATCCAACAGCAACTGTTGGCGCTTACTTCCTCCAGCAACCCGCAAACAAGCAGTGATGCTAAGCAGGAAATAATCAGTTCCATGTCGGTTAACCAATGCTGCAATATTGGCAACTGTCTGTGGATTGACAGTGGTACACATGTCCAGATTGAAGATAGAAACGGGTTGAAGCCTGGATTCAATGGACTCAAAAACATCCATTACCCGTTTCTCTGCCGGTGCCCCTGTTTTCGGCTTGGTAGGATTGATAATAACGTGCTTCGCCATCCGACCTGAAAGGCCGGAATACTTCTGAATCATCCTTTTCCTATCTTCAATATTGAGTAGGATATTGGGATCTTTTTCAAAGGTATAGTAATTGTCTAACGGTTTACCAACCAGTCTGCTCCAGTATTCTATGGAAGCAGCCAGATTTACGCTCGAAAGATCAATGACACCGATCTTCTTCTGAGTCACAATATGCTGGTTGATAAATGGTTGTAACTGATACATCGCCATACTGCGATGCTCGTGCTTTAGTGAGCCGACTTTTATCATGCTATTTCCTGACATAAATACAAAAGCCGGACCCATAATGGACCCGGCTATTAAAAACGTATCAGTCTGATTAACTGATATTAATATGTTACACTAAATTCCTTCTCGATTTTGTCATCCTTATAGAAGATCTTCTTGCTCTTCGGATCAAACTCGATGATGAATGGTGAGCTGAGATCCGAAAAAGGAACGCCCAGTTCCTTAAGTAAGAGTAGAGGATTAACTTTGCCAAAATGACGCCTCAAACGCTTTGTAATATGCCTCTCATACTCAAAGGATTGGGTGTCATACTGATCACCGTCCTCATAGTAGATAAAGTGATCGAACACGAATTTGGTAACTTCTTTTATGCTGTTCTCAAAGTCTTGACCTTCCTCTACCAGTATAGATACACAATTATCAGCATCCGCTATCACAACCGATGATTCCGCCAGAGACGTTCTTCGTTCATCACTTCCGTCCTGAAACTGAATGTCAATTTGAACATTACTGATTTGATAGGCTCCATCCGGACCTGTGTATGAAATATCAACCTCATCAATAATGTCAAAGGTAAGAGACACCCGTTCTACGATTTTGGAAGATTCGATCCTATCATGAATATAGGGATGTGGAAGATAGAATACTTCACCAATGATATCAAACAGACTATTAGGTTCCATTTCTTCACCGTCTACTACTAAACTTACAGCATTCGAAACGTATAACTGTGAAGAAACGTCACTAAGCGGTATTTTCTTCGGGTCTTCCTCCCGGAATTCAGAGTTATCTATTACTACCGGTTTTAGATAAACCGGCATATTATCTGGTAGTATCTTCTTATGCTCTTTGGCATAGCCGATCATCCAGACGTATATACCGGCGAAATAATCATTTATGATACCCGCTGCAATCTGTGCCTCAACATAACTATACAGCTTTTCTTCAACAAAGTCGACAAACTTTCTGGTTTTATCGTCATTGAGAATGGCATCCCTTGTTGGCAGTTTAGGTGTCAGCGGGGATCCTTTATCTACCAAAAGGTAAACTTCAATCGGCGGTTCGACGTTCCCACGATGGACATGCGTTTCTATTAACTGACCATACCAGTTAACTTTAATTGGCATAGCATACGAGTATCGGCGTAATAAACAATAACCGCGGCATCCCTGGTATTCAAACTCGAAAGCATTTTCCGGTGGAACACTGAAAATATGGCTACCAAAGTTATCACCATTGTAGACGATATCTATCAGAGACCATTTTGCAGATTCCTTCAATTCATCCTTCAAATAACTTTCATCTATATCATTCTTCAAGAGCATGGAAATCCAGGTGCCTTTGATACCGGCACAGGTTTGAATGTTGCCGGGCAGTTTGGAACGATAGTCTTCCGAGTTGAAGAACTTCTCTGTATCAATCGCCAGACGTTGCGTTCCAGACTGTATATTTATACGGTCTGTTTTGGAGAACAAAGACAACAGGCCCATGCCCGCCGGGTCCTGGTCTTCCACATTATCGTTTGCCCAGTCTGAGTTTGCCAGGGTAATGGCGCCAATAAGGTCTTTGATACCCTCGCCGTCATCCTCGATCAGCAGAACACGGCTTTCAGCGGTAAAGGAGAACTTAATGTAGGACGCACCAGACCGCTGTGCGTTTTGGATAGATTCCGCAATCCAGTCACCTTCCTGGAAGTAGCGGGTTATCTTTTT
>Ga0272443_10001536_pt1 | contig 33099 bp, 20 predicted proteins | sample SSMAcet12_FD_193581 | JGI IMG/M metagenome (GOLD analysis project Ga0272443, IMG submission 193581) | Marine sediment archaeal communities from Little Sippewissett salt marsh, Falmouth, MA, United States - SSM-Acet-12 | ecosystem: Environmental > Aquatic > Marine > Wetlands > Sediment ... | reverse complement strand
TTCCAGTGCGCCAGTTCGTGACAGACGACGCTCTCCCAGTCGATATTGTCACTATCCTCTGTCTCTGCCGGGACGAGCAGGACGGGCCGCATACCCCAACACCAGATCACCGGGCTGCGCGTATCGGCGCTGCGCCGGACTTCGACAGCGCCGGCAATTCCGAGCCTGAGCTTGGCGCTCTGAATGGCGCGGGCGATTCCTCCGGCGTCGAACGGCAAGGATCGTCTGGCCAGACGATAGCCCAGCAGGAATCGAATCGCCAGTCGTACCAGTAAGAGGCCGCTGAAGGCGAGCCAGAACGGAATCGCGAGTCGCGACCATTGAATCTCCACTGCCAGTTGCGCTGGCGCCGACACAGACGGCGACGTCGTATTTGCGATCGCACTCGCATGTGTACGTGGTTGCGTTGTTTCGGATTCCGCGCGTTCATCCATCGCGAAGGCGGGACGGTTTTCGAGCGCGGAGACCGCCGCCTCAGCGCGCAGCAGTCCCCAATGACGCTGTTTCACTACGGCGCTCAGGACCGGCACGGTCAGTGCTGCGACCAGCGCCAGGAGCAGAAGCTGGTGGGCACGAACGGCGCGGCGGCGCAGGACGAAGCTGCCGAGCAGCCCCAGAGCCAGAATGATGGTGCTCTGCCATACGACGGGCCAGAGCCAGGTATGTTGGGTCAGAATTTCGCTCATCATCATTTCCCCTCCGACTGTTCTCTCTCTTTCTTTTCGATCATCTTCCGCAGCTCGCCCAGTTCGTCCCTGCTCAAGTTGCCCTCCTGGATCAGGTGTTGGAACATCGCGAGGGCATCGCCCTCGAAGATGCGCTTGACGATGCGGCGGACCGAGCCGGTGCCGGCCTGCTCGCGCGTCTGGGTCGCGAAGTAGATGTAGCTCTTGCCCTCGGCGCGATGGTCCAGCCAGCCAGCCTTTTCCAGCTTCTGCATGGCCGAGAGGACCGTGGTATAGGCCAGTTGCTTCGTGCGGTTCAGACGCTCACGCACCTGATGCACGCTGGCCTCGCCCAAGTCCCAGACGCTTTCCAGAACGCTACGCTGAAGCTCGCCCAGATCGTCCAATGGTTTGCGCTTCATGATGGTTTCTCCTCCTGCACATCGCTCGTTCTCCTTAATACTCCATTACAAAGTACTCCGGTTCGTAGTAGATGTCAACCGGAAAAACCAAAAAATCTTTCCCATCTTTACATCTGTGTGGTGGTCGGTCGCGGAGGTGCAGGTACACGCACCGCGAAACGCGGGGCGTTCTCTCTGGTCTGGCTGCGAGGTAAGTTCTTTTATATCAGTAGCTTAGTTCGCGAACGAGCCAAAGTAGGCCAGGCAGGTGTCGTGCCAGATCGTGGCGTCCTGGAGTTGGGTCTCCAATTTGCCCTGAACGTGGGAAAAAATCTCGGGATCGATGCGGCCCTTCAGTGTTTCCCACGTTGTCTGCATTTGTTTGACGGTCTCGATGCCCGCGTCGTAGTGGCGCTGAATCTCTTGCCAGAGGGTGCGGCCCGAGGCCATTTTGTGGTCCCATGGCAGGTGATGGAACCAGAGCAGGTACTTCTCGGGGCAGGTCGCGACGTTGTCGAAGCGTTCGCGCACGGGCGAGAAGTACTGACTGGTGGCGTTGCTGCCGGTGGAACTGCGGTCGAAGCCGACTCCGTGCTTATCGGCGCGGTGGTAGTAGACGCTGGTCCAGTCCTGGCGCGGGGCGTTGGCGTAGCTGGGTTGCGGACCATAGTGGAAACCGGCCTGCATGATGTGGTGCAGGCCGAGCGGTGTCATGTAGTTGATGCACGCTTCCCAGGAGCCCATCATCATCGCATTGACGGTTCGCACGACCTGTTCGTCACGACTGAGCGTCATGCAAATCCACTCGTCGGCGATGGTCTCGGCCGAGAGTTGATGGTCCCACGCCAGGCGACCGAAAGCGTACCAATTGGCTTGAGCGAAAAAGTGGCCGCACCAGTTTCTGTCGGACCCGGTATTGGCGACGCCCGCAATGCCGGTCATAGCATAGTCGTGCAGCGAACCATCGATCACTGTGGCGACGGACGAGCCCGACCCTTTGGCGTGGGTGTCGAAATCCAGATACTCCTTCCACATCGGCGCCAGGTAGACGAGGTGCTTGGAATGGCCCAGGTATTCCTGTGTGATTTGCAGTTCCAGCATCAAAGGTGTCTTGGGCATGGCGCCGAAGAGCGGATGGACGGGTTCGCGCGGCTGGAAATCGATCGGGCCGTTCTTGGCCTGCACGAATACGTTCGAGGCGAAAACGCCATCGAGCGGGACGAACTCCTTGTACGCGCGTTTGGCCCGGTCGGAATCGGTCTTGGCGTCGTAGACGAAGGCCCGCCACATGACGATGCCGCCGTAGGGTTTCAGTGCGCTGGCCAGCATGTTCGCCCCGTCGGCATGGTGACGCCCGTAGTCTTGCGGCCCGGGCATGCCTTCGGAGTTGGCCTTGACGAGAAAGCCGCCAAAATCGGGAATGACCGCGTAGATCTCTTTGACCTTGTCCTTCCACCATTGCCTGACCTCGGGATCGAGTGGGTCGGCGGTTTCGAGATCGCCGATCCCGCCGCGGCGGCTGCCGGCCTGTCGGGCGGGACGCAACGGAGAAGAGAAGCGGATCGAGAGGAACAGCTTGATACCATAAGGCCGGAAAGTGTCGGCCAGCGCTCGCAGCTTCTCGAGGTACTCGGGCTGGAGGATGATCGGATTGGCGTTGACGTTGTTGACCACGGTGCCGTTGAGGCCGAGCGAGGCGTTGGCGCGCGCGTAGTGTTGGTAACGCGGATCGATCTTCGCAGGCAACTCGTCCCACTGCCACAGCGATCGGCCTGCGTAGCCGCGCTCGATCGACCCATCCATATTGTCCCAGTGGTTCAGCAGGCGATACTGAACATGCGGACGCGACGCGATGTCTATCTTGTCCAACGTACGTTTCGTCTGAATGAGGCGTAGGAGGTGGAACGTGCCGTAGAGCAGGCTGACCTCCTCGTTGGCGGCAATCACGGTAGCTCGATGACCATTGACTTGGCTCGATCGAATGAGAAAGCCCTCCCGGCCCAGTTCTTTGAGTTCTGTGTCCCAGCCCAGCGATCTAATGGCGGCAGAGGTCCGGAGCGTGCCGACGAGGATGACGCCGTTGTGCGCGACCGTTTCGGCGAAAGACAGGTCGATGCCCAGGAGTCCGTCCAGCCCGCGCTTGATCTCTTCGCGCACGACTCGCAGAGTGGCAGAATCGCTCGGGACCACCGCGGCAGAGAAGATCTCCCGGCCCGTCTGAAGTCTGGCTGGGTCGGCCAGACGGTCGTAATTCAACCAGAGGCCGTAGCCATCGTTGGCTCGCGCGGCCGAACCGGTGAGAGCGAAGAAAACCGCAACAACACATAAGACCTGGAACGCGTGTCTGGAGTTCATGGCTGTCTCCTCAGCGTACGTCTTTCTCAGTCAAATCGGTCGGTTGTCCGCCCGGCGCGGACTGACAGTTGAGTCTATCACGGCGGGGCTCATGGCGGAAATGAAAACGGGCCCTGAACTCCAGCAGTTCAGGGCCCGTTGGGACTTCAGATCGATGATACGGCTACTCGGTCTCTTGCGCCTTCTTGTGCGCCGCGACGATCTGCTGCTGCACGTTCGGCGGGACCGGCTCGTAATGACTCAGGGCCATCGAGTAGCTGCCCCGGCCGCCGGTGACGCTCTTGAGTTGGCCCGTATATTGGGTCACCTCGGACAGCGGGACTTGGGCCTTGATGACGATGAAGTTGCCCGGCAGCATCTCCTGCCCGATCACGCGCCCGCGCTTCGACGACAGGTCGCCCGTGATGTCCCCGACGTTGTCGGCCGGGATGGTCACTTCCATATCGACGATCGGCTCGAGCAGGGCGGGTTTGGCCTTCTGCACGGCGTCGATGAAGGCGCCCTTGCCGGCGGCGCGGAAAGCCACTTCCTTCGAGTCGACGGGATGATGCTTGCCGTCATAGATCGAGACCTTGACATCCTGGAGCGGATAGCCGGCCACGACGCCCGACTGCATCACGTCGTTGACACCCTTGTGGATGGCCGGTTCGAATTGGCCCGGAATGGTCCCGCCGTAGATGTCCCAGCTAAACTCGAGCGACGGATCGCTGTTGCGTTCGGCCGGCTCAACGCGCAGATAGACTTCGCCGAACTGGCCGGCGCCACCAGTCTGTTTCTTGTGGCGGTAGTGACCTTCGGCCTTGCCCGTGATGGTCTCGCGGTAGGGGATCTTCGGTTCCTTGGTGTTGACGGTCAGTTTGAATCGGCTTTCCATCTTCTCGAGGATGACGCGCAGGTGCAGTTCGCCCAGACCGTTGGCGACCAGCTCTTTCGTTTGTGCATCGCGGCTGATCCTGAAACACAGGTCCTCCTCGCACAGCTTTTCAAGCGCGCCGCCGATCTTCTGTTCGTCGCCCCGAGAGGCGGGTTCCAGCGCCAACGAGAACATTGGTGACGGAACCGGCGGCATGGCGAACTTGCCGGCCACGCGGCCGTCATGCACGAGGTCGCCCACTTTCAGTTCGTCGACCTTGGCCAGCGTGACGATGTCGCCCGCCACGCCGGCGGGAACCTCGTCGTGCTCGCCGCCCTGTTCCTTGAGGATGTGACCAGGCCGCAGGCCCTTTTTCTCGTCGTTGTGCATCAGGTTCGTGTCGGACTTGAGCGTGCCGCCGAAAATACGGATGGCGGAATACTTCATGTTCGACTTCGGATCGAACGTAACGCGGAACACCAGGCCGGCCAGGGGGCCGCCAGCGTCGGCTTTCAGCTCGGCAGCGGTTTCACCGTCGATCAGTTGGGTCGGCGTGGCCTCCACCGGGGAGGGGGTGCACTTGGCAATCAGGTCCAGCAACTCGTCCACGCCCACTTCCTGTTTGGCTTCCGTGAAGACGATAGGCATCAAGGTGCCGGACTGGAGGGCTTTGACGAACACCGAGGCCACCTCGTCGGACGAAATTTCCTCGCCACCCAAATACCGTTCCATCAGGGCGTCATCCGCTTCGATGACGCTTTCGATCAGATCGGTGTGGGCCTGGGCGACGTCCATTAGCGGTGAATCGCCGCTGTCGTTGGCGATGCAATCGATCACAGACGCTTTGTCACCACCGGGCAGATTGGCACACCGGCATTGGGCTCCGAACGTGTCCTGGACGGTCTTGACCAGTTCGGCCATGTCGACATTGTCGGCGGCCATCTTGTTGATCACGATGATAACCGGCTTGTTTGCCTCGCGGGCCAGTTGGAACATCTTGCGCGTGTTGGTCTCGATCCCGGCCGTCGCGCTGATGACGATGATGGCGGTTTCTGCTGCCGGAATGGAGGTGATCGCCGGCCCAGTGAAGTCGGGATAGCCCGGCGTGTCGATCAGGTTGATCAGCTTGCCGGCGTGTTCGACGTGGACGATGGCCGACAAGATGGAGTGCTGATGCTCCTTCTCTTCGTCGTAGTAGTCGCAGACGCTGGTCTTGTCGTCAACGGCTCCCAGTCGGCTGACCGTGCCGGTCTTGTGGAGTATCGATTCGGCCAGCGAGGTCTTGCCGCTGCCGCCATGTCCCAAGAGGACCACGTTCCGAATGTCGCCCGTTGCTGCCACTGTACAACCTCCAAAAAGGTTCCAGACCGCTTATGTCTTCCTGCCTCCGAAACCCGCTATGTTATAGGCAGTGCGGGGCCGTTCTCAAGAGGTTTTTCGTCAAATTGGCGACTTCGGCCCATCTTGCGGGCGAAAACCGGTTCCAGCGCCGTTCTGGCACATCCGGGAGGGGGTACAGGGTGACTCAGTATTGGCAGGTGAGTTGGTGGAGCCGCTCGTAGAGCGGCGTCAGCAGCGGGGTGAGAATGCAGCCTTCACAGGTCCAATGGAACAGGATTTCGCGTTTCTCGGCCGGGAATTCGTTCGGTGCATAGGGATGCTTGATGTATTGGGCGACGCAGCAGGGCGGGTAACCGAACAGGAAGCCTTCGATACGGACGGTCTCGGCGGACTTATCCACGGGCAGGTTCTCGAAGTGCCGGGCGTAGATCTCGAGATAGGCCGGGGTGCGGCCGAAGATCGTTTCGATAAAGGCCTGTCCCGTCCGGACCCTACGGCGTACGGGTCGAGTCAGCAAGCCGAGCTGTTGGAAGGCTTCCAGGGCCGGCTCGTCCAGAGGCTTTTCCCAGCGGCTGATCGGTTTGACCCCTTCCCGGGTCAGCAGCGCCAGGTAAGCCAGCTCAAAGTCAATGGCCTTGAGGTGCCGGATCGCGGCCAGCGTCGCAGGGTCCGATTCGATTTGTATAGCGTCCTTTGCCACCACGAGGAATTATCCGTCCGTCGGCTCGACGGCGTCAAGCCACCGCTGCGCAAATTCCGTGAAATCTTCGATGTCGATTTGGCAATCCCGATTGAGATCGGCCGGTGCGTAGGGCATGCCCAGATCGCCACAGGCGGCGGGCAATCCGAGAATCTCCAACAGGGCGGCCACATCGGTGCGGCCGCGGCCGTGCACGTCACCCAGATAGTTGAAGGAACCGTGCTCCATGAAATGCCGGGCGAGTTCGGAAACCTCCATGGAGGTCCCGACCTCGGTGTTGACGATTTGCCAATATCCCATGTTGACGGACGCGCCACAGATCTCGCACCACTCCAGGCCTCGCATCATATAGGAGAGCTTGTAGATGCCCTTGGCCTCGCTGCCATCGCTCGGGTCGAACGTGGGCAGGCTATCGATGGCCGCGGCGCAGCGCTGAGCCAACTGAATGCCGTCCGGCACGAGGTTGTCATCCTGGTCCGCGTCGTAGAGATTCAACCCGGCGGCCAGTTCCTCGCGGTCGGACAGGAGGTCGCCATCGAGATCGTTCACGTCCGGGGCGATCTGTTCGGCGGTCTCGACGGTGTATGGCAGTGGCGCCTGATGATCGTCTGGCTCACAAGGGAACCGCAACTCGAGCACGCGAGCCAACCGGGCGATATCGGCGCGTCCCCGGTTGACTTGGCCGGCATAACTAAAGGCGCCGTGTTCCATGTAGTGAGTTGCGATAACCGGAATCTGAATGTCGAGGTGCAATCTCGGATTGACGATGCGAAGCGCTCCCATGTTGACGGCTTCTCCGCAGACGTCACAAGTTTCCAGTCCGAACGTCAGCATCTCCACTTTGTAGATCTGGTCGCCGCTCGTGACCTCCGTATCCAGGGGCAGCCCGGCGATGGTCTGCGCGCAACGCGAGGCAAATTCCGCGCCGTCCAGACTGCCATTGCGGTTCTGATCGTTGCGGAACGGCAGATACCCCATCGCCATTTCCTCTTTATCGGTCAGAAGGTCCTGGTCGGCGTCCGCACCCACCACCGCCTGGTGTTTGTCGACAGGGGACAGCACGGGGGAATCGCCCAGGCCGGCCTGGGCCGCCAGCGAAATCACGGCCGTAGCTCCCGCGGTGACAACGCGACGTTTGAAACGCCGGTTGGCCCGGGCATGTCTTATCCTTGTTCTTCTTAGTTTTCTCATAGCGGTTCTCCCACCACAGCATCTTCGACCAATCTCATTGTCTACTGAAATATACCACAGGGGCAATCTGCGATCCAGAGGATGCGGCCAGAGCGCCCGGCGGTTTCGAGGTGTCGGTCTGGGCAACGCGTTGTGTCGGGAAGAGAGCTTTGCCACAAAAAGTCGTGACCGGGCCGAAATTTTCTGCCGCGTTGCCAACTTATGGCACGTTTGATTTTATTGGACAGTTGCCGAACCCATCGCGCGGCTGTGATAGGGCGGTCTGTATGTTGTGGTTTTGTTGTGTGTGGCCTCCTATGTTGTGTGTTTCGTTATGGGGCGTTGCACGGTCGTGTGACGGGGCCACTAAAGAAAAGGGGAGGGTCCTGCCGATATGCCCCAAGTCTTTTCGGCAGAGTTTATTGGGCTATTTAGGATGCATAAAGATGGATAAGAAGGAACTGATGGACCGCATCTGCGAAATCAACAAGAGCGCCAAGATCGAGTTCCTCGCCAAGTTCTCGGAAGAGGATTTGGGCGCCTATCTCGACCACCTGCTGGAATTGGATCTGGAGGAACTGGTGGTTTGTAGCTGACGAGGTGAACTTCGTTCGCGGCTTCATGTCTTCCGTGTTTGCAGGTGACATGAGGTCGCGACGTGCGGGAAGCGCAGGTGAAATTCCCGCTGGGTGACATTCCTCACATGTGTGCGAAGCCGAGTTGCCTTCCTGTCCCCGGCTTCATCCCTCCCCAAATGTGTGGTTCTTAGTACTTGCTCTGCGTTGCTCAGTTTTCTTGAAGTGCATTGCCCGTCAGGGCGTCGCCCACCGGGCTAAGCCCGGTGCCGCTTCGCTCTTCTCTGCTCGATGACTGTCGAGCATCACCCCTTGACCGTTCACGTCGCGTTTCGGGTTGGGCTTGGCCCGCGGATGACGGCGAGCCGCCGCCGAAGAAGACGGGAGCGGGAATGTCCTCGCCGGACACCACGGCCGAGACCTTTTCCAGGTTGTTGCTCTTGAAGCCGATCAAGGATGGTGTCAGGCCGGTGGGCACATAGAAAGCGAAATCGATCTCCAGGGTTCGGTCGGGGACCTGTGAGGCCTCGATGGTAATGAGATCGGTCAACGATTTTTTCTCCAGGCGTCCGCCCGGGCCGATATAGCCGATGGGGTACACCGCTTGTCCCTGGCCGGCGAGCGCTGCGGCGCCGCTGCCTTTCGCCACGCAAATCAAGCGCAGTTGCGAGAAGGTGAACTTGCCCGCATCCTTGAGCGCTTTTTTCATGATTCCCACACGCACCAGCATAAGGGTTTCGCCGCTGCGGGCTGTCAAGGTCTGGCCTTCGGCGTCACGCAGGCTGGCGGGGGCTTCCCAGACGCCGGCCTTGGTCGGCATATTCAAGGCTTCGCTGGAGGTCATCAGCGGTACCTCCTGCGCGACAGGGTGGCGGTTCAGATAGGCCTGATTCAGGAAATCCGCATGGATTACTGCGAAGCTCTTCGGACTGCCGATCGCGGCGAAGCTGCCCTTACTGATCGTTCCGAACAATCCGGTGACAAAACCATCCGGGCTGAGCATGGGCTTGTTCGGTTTGGACGGGTCCGGACTGCGTTCGGCGAAGCGCGCGTAGGGCAGGTTGTTGGGCAGGGGCGCCAGAGCCAGGGCGGTCAGCAGATAGCCGGTGACGAGGTAGCCGAGGAGGATGCCGGAAGCGATTCTGCCGATGCGCTCCGGCCATTGGCCCAGGTCTGTTTTCTCCTTGCCCAGTTGCATGATGACGGTCTGGAGCACGGCCAGGACCAGAACGAACAGCAGCAGGAAGCAGATCATCTGGGCCCATGGAGCGATGCCGGCGGCGTACTTGACCAACAGCCCGCCCACCATTTCATAGAAGCCAAACGCCACGAAACCGGCGATCAGGGCGTTAAAGACCAAAGTGAGTCCCTGGATGAAAGTCCCCTTGAGGTAAAGGGCCACCGCACAGCCGGCGATGATTGCGAGCATGACTAAGCTGACCATTCCACGTTCTCCGTTTCTCTAGAAGGATGCCGAGATTTCCTGCCTGGCACCGATACGTTTTTATTGCGAGGCCGAGTTTCCTTGTTTCTTGCCAGCCGAGAAGACCCGAAGGACTTCGTTGATCGCCGTTTTTCCGGCAATCACTTTTCTGAGGGCCTGCTCCTGCAGATACAGCATTTTTGCCCGCCGGAAGTGCATGCCGAGTTCCGGCAGTTGCTTGACCTGGCGAATGGCCTTGCGCAGCTCGTCGGTCAGCACGACCATCTCGAAGACGCCGGCCCGGCCGACGTAGCCGGTGCCTTGGCAGTGCTCACACACCGACGGCTTGCCGCGCTTGTCGTAGACCTCTTTGCCCGGGCGGTACAGCACCTTGGCTTTCTCGGCCGGGAGGTTGAATTTTTTCAACAGTTCCTTGTTGGGGGCATACCCTTGTTTGCATTCCTCGCACAGGGTTCGCATCATGCGCTGGTTGCTGATGCCGACGAGGGTTTCAGCGATCAGTTTCTTGTCGCCCACCATTTTGATCCAGCGGCCCATCGCCTGCAGCACGCTATCGGCCCGCACGACGACGTAGATGAGTTTGCCGTCCTTGGCGGCGGCGCTGGCGATCTTGGCCGTGTCGCTGTCTTCGCACTCGCCGATCCCGACGACGTCGGGCCCCATCCTCACCATGGACTGCAGTTTCTGGGCGTAGGTACTCGTTCCGGTGTCCGTGGGGGTGAACGTGTGCTGCGTGATGTTGAGCAGTTCGGCCGCCGGTTGTTTCTCCAGAGTGTTGATGTTGTTCAGGAAGGCGTCATGGTTGCGGATCAACGCATACAGCGTCGTGGTGACGCCGCTCTTGCGCGGGCCGGTGACCAGGAAGAGCCCTTGTGATGCCTCGGGCAGGCGCTCCATATGGTTCAGTTGGTCCGGGGCCAGCCCCAGTTGGCTCAGCCGCAGGTCGTGCTCCTTGGCCAGTTGTTTGAGACGAACCTGTTCCCCGGCGGTCGAACCGGCGGTGGTCACTTCCCAATCGACGTTCACTTTCTTGTGGGTCGTGCGAAACTTGCCTTTCTGAGGCTTGCGTTTTTCGTTGGCATCCAGCGCCGCCAGCTCCTTGACGAAGTGGATGAAGTATTCCATTTGTTCGCGGGGCACCGTCGGTTGCTTGGTGGCGGCCCCGTCGATGTAGTAAGTCACCTCGTAGCTGTCTCCCTTGGGGGCGAAGGTGATGGTGCTGGCGCGGCGCCACATGGCGTCGGTCAGCACATCGTAGGCCGTGCGATAACCGAAGAACATCGGGGTTCGTGGTTCCGGAGAGGGCACTTCGTTGTTGTTGGCCGTGATGAAGAGGAAACTCTCCATCGCTTCGAGTTTCTCCGAATGGGCGAAGAGGCTCTTGATGTGCTCGAACGTCAGTACCCGGTCGAAATCGAGTACCCGCGTGTTGCGATGCTTGACGTAGACCAGGCCGGTGCCGCCGACGGTCAGGAGAAAGGCCAGCAGGCCCACGATGAAGACCGGAATCAGCCACCAGAGCAGCATCCCCAGCGCCCCGGCGCCGACGATCAGGCCCATCCAGAGGCCGACGTTCGTATCCACCGCTTTGGCGTCTTTGTGGGCCCAGGTCACCAGCAGGAACCAGAGGAGATAGAGAATGAGAAAGACGATCAGTTTGACGATTGAGATATAGCCGCCGTATTCGATGGACATCAACAAGAGACCTGGCATTGAACGCTCCGTTACCGTAAAGTTATGAGCCTGCGATCGGCCGCACATAAGGCCTTCGCGCCATTGACTAAAGAATTCCCCCTGCTGTGGTTCGAATCCCCTTGAGTGCCATCTTCAGCTCCTCCGTGTTGGGGGCCATGGGATAAGCATCCTTGGGATCGACCCATCCGTCCTCAATGAGTTTGCAGAGGCTGTCCGTCAAATCGATCATCCCTTCCCGTTGCGACCCGCGGATCACGTTGGGTAGGTCCGCCTCGCGGCCTTCGGAGATGAGTTTCCGCACCGAGGGGTTGGCCAGCATGACCTCGATGGCGGGAATACGACTGATGCCCTCGCGAATGCAGGGCAACAGGGCCTGGCTGACGATGGCCTTGAGGGCCAGGGACAACGTCTGACGCACCAGTTCGCGCTCTTCCTGCGGGAACAAGTCCAACAAGCGGTGGACCGCCTGCGAGGCGTTGGACGAGTGCATCGTTCCCATGACGAGGTGTCCTGTTTCGGCCGCCCGCATCCCGGCCGTCACCGTACGGGCGTCACGCATTTCACCCACGAAGACAACATCCGGGTCCTGTCGCATCAGGTAGGTCAGGGCCTCGACGAAGTCCGGAACATCGATCCCGATCTCGCGCTGCGAGACAATGGCCTTGTTATCGTTGAACAGGTATTCGATCGGGTCTTCCACCGTGACGATATGGCAAGCGCGGGTGCGGGTAATGTGATCCAGCATGGAGGCGATCGTGGTGGTCTTGCCGGAGCCGGTGGCGCCGACGACGAGGACGAGGCCCTGATGGGCCTCGGCGATCTTCTCCAATACCGGAGGCAGATGCAGACTCTCGAACGAGGGCACGTGGGCGCTGACGCGCCGGGCCACCAGGCTGACCAGACCGCGCTGGCGAAAGACGTTGATGCGGAAGCGATGCTCCTTGCCGATTTCGTGCGCGAAATCGAGGGTCCCATTCTTGGCGAAGAAGTCCCGCTGGGTCGGGCTCATGATCTCGAAGACCAATTCCTCCATCCGCTCCGCCGTCAGAATCTCACCCGTGGTGTTCTTCAAGTTGCCGCGCAAACGAAGCTTGGGGGGCTGGCCCACTTTCAGGTGGATGTCATTGGCTTCTGTCTTGATCGCGACCTTGAAGTATTTGTTCAACTGGGGCTCGTGGTCGAGCGTTTGATGGGCGTCCAGGGGTTGGTCCGGTGTCATAGTTCAAGTAACTCCAATAGTGAAACGACCGGTGCCGCAGCGCCGGTTGACATACCACGAGCCGACGACAACCCGGCCCTTGTGCGTAAGATTTGCAGTAACAAACCCTTGCCGTACTATTTTATAAGACAATGGCCGGGTCTGTCAAGCTTGATACTTTCCCGATTTGCCTGGATTGCCACCCCTCTTAACACTGTCGTTTTGCGGGTTTGTTGCCGAGGTTGCCTGATCCGCTCAAATGCCTCGGTACAGTCCTATAATTCGGGCGGTGGGGCGTATCCCGTGGGATCGGTTGCCCTTTTGCTTTGCCTGTCACCAGGCGTCACGCTATAGTCGGCTCCCAGGCCCCGCGCGGCAGATGTGCGGAATGCCTGGATAAACGATGATAACTCGATGGTGACGCAGGCAGATGGCAGGCGGTTTGTTCTACAACCTGGGACGCAAGGTCGGGCCGAAGGTTCGCAAGGCCCGCTGGGTCTGGACGTCCGTGACGGGTACCGAAGCCGAGACCATCGAACTGGAGGGGGGCGTCGGGGCCGATCTGGCCGAGGAGGCCCGCTTGCAGCTCGAGTGCGACACCGATCCTCAGGCCAGGCGTCTGTTGGATCGGGCGGGACGCCGGCTCGTTGACCGGGTCGCCAACAAGTTGCGGACCTTCCACTTCGAGCCGTTTCTGGCGGGCGAACCGAACGCGTTCGCACTGCCGGGGGGGTATATCTTCGTGAGCCGTCCCATCATGGAGCTGTGCCGCTGGGATGAGAGTGAGGTGGCCTTCATCCTGGGGCACGAGATGAGTCACGTGATCAAGGGGCATGCCATCGAGCGCATCGTCATGAATTCGGCGATCTCGACGGCGTCCCGGGCGGCTCCGGTACGGGGTGTCTTCGGGCCGTGGCTGAAACGCGTGGGGGTTCAGTTTTTGGAGACCGCTTATTCGCGGGACCACGAGTTGGAGGCCGACCGCTTGGCGGTCCGCCTGACCGCGGCGGCTGGTTACGAGCCGCTGGCCTCGGTGAAACTTCTGGCGCGCCTGGCCGAGTTGAAGACGGCCCCCGATCCACTCAACCTGGGGGAATATTTCTCGACCCATCCCACGTTCGACTTGCGCATCCGGAGCATTCGGCGGTTTCTTAAGAAACGGTGAGGTAGTGAGGGCAGGCCGCCGTGCCGTCACGCCGCCAATGCGACGGTCAGCGCCATGTAGATCGCGACGCTGATCGAGTCGTTGGCGGTGGTGACCAGCGGGCCGGAACTGATGGCCGGGTCGATGCCGATCCGGCGGAAGACGAAGGGCAGTAGCAAGCCCAAGGTGGTCGCGACCATGATCGCTGAGAACATGGCCGTGCCGAACGCGAACACCAGACGGATGGGTTCGACGGCCTCTTCCGGAATCCTCGTGTGGATCAGAATCGTACAGGCGACCGCGCCGAGCAGTCCGCAACTGAGGGCGACCAGAAAGGCAATGCGGACTTCGCGGGTGAACACCGTACTGAACTTCAGTGCGGCAAGGTGGCCGGTAGCCAGGCCCGAGACAACAATGGCGGACGTCTGAAGCCCCGCGTTGCCGCTGATCGCCGCGATCATGGGGACAAACGCCGCCGCGGCGACGAAGACGATCTGGTTGTGCGTTTTGAAGAACGTCATGACCATCGCCGTCACCGCCGTGCCGATCAGGCAGGGCAGCAACCAGGTCATGCGAATCCGGGCGGCGTGAAAGGCGGAGAAGCTGTCCAATTCGTCCGGGTCCGTACCGGCCATGGTGTAGAAGTCTTCGGCCGCTTCCTCTTCCGCCACTTCGATCACGCGGTCGGCCGTAATGCGGCCCACGAGTCGCTGATCCGCGTCGAGTACGGGGACCACGATCAGGTCATTCTTGCTGAACGTGTTGCGGACCTCCTCCTGGTCCGTGTCCGTTTGTACCGTGATCGTGTCGGGATCGATGAGATCGCCGATACGTGTGTTCTCCGGCCGCGTCAGCAGCAGACGCAGACGCACATCGCCGACGAAACGCCCGCTCTCGTTCACCACGTAGACGGAGTAGAAATCCTCGTCGATCTCCGCGGCGCGAATCTTATTGACGGCCTGCGCGATGGTCGCGTCCTCCGAAACGCTGATGACCAACGGGTCCATAATGCCGCCGGCCGAGTCCTCCGAGTAACGCATCAGCTTGTCGATCTGGAGGCGATCCGTTTTCGGCAGACTGCCCAATACCCTGTCGGCGACCTCGTCGGGCATCTCTCCCAGCAGGTCGGCGGCGTCATCGTAGTCTAACTCGGAGATGATCGTGGGGACTTCCTGGTCGGAGAGCACTTCGAAGAGCTGTTCACGCGTGGCTTCGTTGACCTTCTCCAGAACCTCGGCGGCCACCGTGGTTTCCAGAACGTCGAAAACCAGCCGGCGCCAGTCGTTGTCGAGGAGCTCGACCACTTCGGCGATGTCACTTTCCCGCTGGTCCTCGAGGAGCGTGCGCAGAGCGTCTCTGTCCTCGGTTTCGAGCAGGGGCTCGATTTCTTCCAGCAGTTTTTTCTGTTCTTCCGGCATATGCAGGCGCACCGTTTCCCGTTGCCCACGTTATGAATGCTCTGTCACCCTAACCGGGTTGCGAAAGGCAAACCCAACTGCCCTGCAAAGTAATCGAATTGCCGGGAGGCGGCAACTGTTTTGTCCTGAGTATTGGTCGTTCGGTCGGCCGCGGTGGAAGTCTCTCGATTTTTCCGAGGCCATCTGCTATACTTAGATAGTCGCCCAGTTTATCGGTGGGGAGTGATGATGACAGGACGAGGGCAGATAGGGGGTGTGTCAAGTCATCATGGTCGCTTCCAGAGATGGTCTCGGAAGTGGCGTAGACGCGACATGGTTGGTGCCGAAGTCCGGACGGTACAGAGGACGCGTGATGCGGAAAGCAACGGTTTTGTGTTTCGCCTGTGGATTGATCTTCTCGGCGGCCATCGGTGTGATTGGGGCGGCTTGCCCGCCTGAGGATTTGACCGGGGACTGCCAGGTCGATCCGCTGGACCTCGAGGTGCTGGCAGGGCAGTGGCTGGCCGAGATCGAGACGAAGGCCGACTTCAGCGCCAATGGCGCGGTGGATTTGGAGGATTTCCAGGTGTTGGCTCAGGCCTGGGGCGCTACGCAGACGCCACTGGTCATCAACGAAGTCATGGCGGCCAACAGCACTTTCGTGAAAGACCTGAGCGGAGATTTCGACGACTGGATCGAAATCCACAACGCCGGCCGCCGGGCGATCGATCTGGCGGGGATGTATCTGACTGACGACCCGACCGAGCCCACCAAGTGGCAGTTTCCCGCCGACAGTCCTGCTTTGACGACGATTCAGCCGCGAGGCTATCTCATCGTGTGGGCCGACGAGGATGCGACCGGCATCTGGCTGCACGCCAACTTCAAGTTGGATGCCGATGGTGACGAGGTCCATCTGTTTGCGGCCGATGGTGTGACTCTCATCGACAGTCTGGTCTTTGCCGAGCAGACGCCGGATGTCTCTTTTGGACGCCACCCGGACGCCGGCAATACGCTGCGGTTTTTCGGCATCCCGACTCCGGGGCAGCCCAACAACGATGGTTATCTCGGGGAGATCGAACCATTGCGTCTCAGCCATGAACGCGGTTTCTACGATACCCCCTTCGCGCTGACGATCTCCTGTCCCACGGACGGCGCTGAGATCATCTACACCACCAACGGCAAGCGGCCCGACGACGAGAGCGGTCGCTTCCGCGCGGGCCGGACGTACACCGCTCCGCTGGCGATCGATGACACCGTCGTCTTACGGGCGATGGCGGTCAAACCTGGCTACAAGCCCACGGCGGTGTTGACCCATACCTATATCTTCAATGCGTCCGAGCGAATCCGCTCGCTCCCGGTGATTTCGCTCGTGGGCGATGCCGGCAAGACCTTCTACGAACCCGACGGCGTCATGGCGATCGTCGGAGGCAGCTACGAGGGCGGCGTCTGGACCTCCACCGGCGCCGGCAGCTACAACAACGTGATGAACCGGGGATTGGAACGCCCCGTCTCGTGCGAGTGGATCGAGCCTGAGGACAGCAGTGGTTTCCAGATCGACTGCGGACTGCGCGTGCACGGCAGCAATTACATGCGCCCGCGCTATGTGCGCCAGAATGGCACCTGGAACGGCAACGGCAAGTTCAGCCTGCGTTTGTACTTTCGCAATCAGTACGGCCCCGGGCCACTGGAGTTTCCGCTGTTTGCCGAATCCGACGTCGAGTGGTTCAAGAGCCTCGTCCTGCGCGGCGGTCACAACGATCGGACGAATCCCTTCATCAAGGACGAACTGCTGCGCCGCCTGAACAAGGACATGGGCCAGCGCGCCAGCATGGGGACGTTTGCCACCCTGTTCATCAACGGCGAATACAAAGGCTACTACAATCCAACCGAACACATCAAAGACGACGCCTGTCAGCAGTGGTTCGATAGTGACGCGCCCTGGGACGTAATGACCATGAATGGCATTCGCGACGGCAATTCCCAGTCCTGGAACGACATGCTCAATTACGCGCGCTCCAACAACCTGGCCCTGGATGCGAATTATCGGGAATTGTTGGGCAAGCTCGACGTGATCTCCTTCATCGACTATCTGATCATTCGGCTCTGGCCTAACGATTGGGACTGGCCGCAGAACAACTGGGCCGCGGCTGCCGAACGGTCCGCAACCGGTCAGTGGAAGTTCTTTGTTTGGGATGCGGAAGGGACCTTCGAATCGAACCAGCTTTACCTCGATCGGTTTGGCGAACTCAACAGCCAAAGCAATGCCAACGCCCAGCTCTATCGTGCCCTCAAGGTCAACCCGCAGTTCCGCCAACTCTTCGGCGATCGGGTGTACAAACACTTTCATGACGGCGGGGCCCTGAGCCTGGCCAACATCAGCGCGCGGTTCTCGGAGATGCAGCGCGCGTTGCAGGGTGTCATTCCCAACATGAACACCTATATGATGGACACCTGGATACCGAACCGCGAAGAGGTGTTCATCGATGCCTGTTTGCGGGAGGCGATGTACACCTTCGACGGGCCGATCTTTGCGGTCAACGGGGTTTACCAGCAAGGCGGACATGCCGCCGCCGGCGATCTGTTGTTCATGGGCTCATCGCGGGCGGGGGCACAGATCTACTACACCCTGGACGGCAGCGACCCGAGTGGATTGCAGAGCTCAACGGAAATGCCCATCGTGGCACTCGTCGGTGCGGATGCGGCCAAGTACGTCCTGGTCCCGGAGGGCCCGGATGTGGAAGACTGGATGGATATCCGAGGGTTTAACGATGCGGGTTGGCTGCACACCGAGGGTTTTCCCGGTGGTGTCGGCTACGAACACAACACGGGCTACGAGGACTATCTCAACATGGACCTCGACCGGGTGATGTACGGCGTCAATGCCTCCTGCTACATCCGGATCCCGTTTTCTTTCTCGGGGGACCGCGACAGCCTGGAATACCTGACCCTGAAAATGCAATACGACGACGGGTTCGTCGCCTACCTCAACGGCAGCGAGGTGGCCCGCCGCAATTTCGAGGGCACGCCGGCCTGGAATTCGACCGCCACCGGCTCGCACAGCGACACCGACGCGGTGGTCTTCGAGTCGATCGACATCAGTGCGTCGCTCCCGAAGCTGCGCAACGGGGCCAACGTGCTGGCGATTCAGGGGTTGAACACCTCGACGACGAGTTCGGACCTGTTGATTCTGCCTGAGTTGACCGCTATGCGTCGGACCGCTGTGACGGCGCCGGAAGGAGCGCTGCGCTATACGGAGCCAACGGTGCTGACCAGGAGCACGCACGTCAAGGCGCGCGCCCGTGACGGCAATACCTGGAGCGCGCTGGGCGAGGTGACGTTTGCGGTGGGGCCGGTGGCCGAGAGTCTGCGTATCAGCGAGATCATGTACCACGCCGACGATCCCAACACCGAATACGTCGAGCTGACCAACATCGGGGCTGAGACGATCGATCTGAACCTGGTCAAGTTCACCGACGGTATCGAGTTCGCCTTCTCTGAAATCGAACTGGCGCCACAGGCATTTGCCCTGGTGGTCAAAGACCTCGCGGCCTTCGAGGCCCGCTATGGTGCGGGGCTGCCCGTTGCCGGCGCCTACACCGGCAGCCTCAGCAACGCGGGCGAGCAGATCGAATTGCGGGACGCAGCCGGTGCGGTGATTCAGAGCGTCCGCTACCGTGACGCGTGGTACGGCATCACCGACGGGGCCGGCTTCTCGCTGGCGGCGCGAGACCTGAGGCATCCGGGTCCGACGATTTGGGGACAGAAAGACGGGTGGCGGCCCAGTGCTGCGGCAGGGGGATCGCCCGGCTTCGACGATGCCGGCCAGGTGCCGGAACCGGGCGCCGTCGTGATCAACGAACTGCTGGCCAATTCGGCCGGAGGGGTCCCCGATTGGATCGAACTGCACAACGTCACCGATGAGCCCATCGACGTGGGCGGCTGGTTTCTCAGCGACCAGGATAGCGCGCTGGACAAATACGAGATTGCCGCCGGGACCGTCATCGCGGCCTACGGTTACCTGGTTCTCACCGACGATCAGCATTTCGGCAACGAGGACGACCCCGGCTGTCACGATCCGTTCGGGCTGAGTCGAATCGGTGAGACGCTCTATGTGCACTCCGGTTCCGAGGGCGTTGTGACCGGATACAGTGAAACGGCGACGTTTGGCCCCTCGGACCCAGGCATCTCGCACGGCCGTCACCAGACGAGCACGGGGCGTATCGATTTTGTGGCACTGACGGCAGCCACACCCGGCGCCGAGAACGCCAGTCCACGTGTCGGACCGATCGTGATCAGCGAGATTATGTATCATCCCCAGGAAGCCGGCGACGCCGAGTACGTCGAACTGCTCAACGTCAGCGAGGCCGACGTGGCGTTGTATGATTTTACCCACGCGGCTCCCTGGCGTTTCACTGACGATCCCGACCATCCAAGCATTGATTTTCTTTTCCCCGACGATCCGCCCGTGACGCTGGAGCCAGGGACGCGGCTGGTCTTGGTCAAAGACCGGGCCCTGATCGAGAGCCTGCATGCGGTGCGCGACGCGGTTCAGGTCTTCGAGTGGCCGATGGGCAGTCTTGACAATGGGGGTGAACCGCTGCAACTGAGCAAGCCCGGCGCTGCCGACGCCGACGGGCACCAGCCTTGGATTGCGGTGGACCGGGTGGTCTACAGCGATGGGTCGCACGGTGTGGATCTGCCTGATGGTGTCGATCCGTGGCCGATCGGGGCCGATGGTTTCGGATTGTCGCTAACGCGCATCTCGCCCGAAGGCTATGGCAACGATCCGAACAACTGGCAAGCCGCGGCCGGTTCGCCCGGAGCAATACGATACCGACCCAGTCGGTGAGATGCCGCGTCGATTTGCAGCGGTTCCTCAGATCTTGACGAAGATCTTCCTGCGGTACATGTGTAGGAGGATCAGCCACAGGACCAGGAAGGCTGCGACCGCAACGGTGGTCTCGTACCAGGGACCCAGGCGGGACTCCAGGCCGGAAAGAAACACCTTGGCGACGCTGCGAAAGACGGGCCACATGAACAGCGATGCCGCGACGTAGGCGAAGATGGCGTTCATGCCAATAACGACGAAGGGAAAGGCCAGGAACCGCAGGCGACAGACGTCGATCAGCAGATAGAAGATGCCGAGCAGGACCAGACTCCAGCCGCCGGCATAGAGCACCATCGAACTGGTCCAGATGTGTTTGATGATTGGGAAGATCATGCCCCACCACGACCCCAGATAGATGCAGGCGACGCCGGCGGCCAGCAGAAAGAGCGTCTTCCTGGCCTTGTTCAACTCCGACCGCAGCAACTGGCCTGCGAGGGCACCCATCATCACGGTGGTGGCGAACGTCATGCTGCTGAGGATCCAGGTGTAGGAGGTGCCGTCCTGGTAGGGCCCGAGAATCAGCTTGTCGAGGTAGATGGCCAGGTTGCCATCCGGGGTGAGCTCTCCGGCTCCGAATCCCGGTACGGGAACCAGCGCCAGCAGGGCCCAATAGAGTAGTAGCAGAACGACGGTGACGACCGCCTGCCAATGCACGCGCAGGTTCAGCAGGAGAATCGAGGCAATCAGATAACCGGCCGCAATCGCCTGGAGCGTGTTGCTGTAGAGGCGCAGCGACGAAAGCTCGTAGTGCAACAGCCGGCCCTGGACGATCATGCCCAGAATCCACAGAATGATGACGCGATAGAGGATATGCAGGAACAGCCGGGATTTGCTGGAGCCCCGGCCGAGCCGCTTGGCGAAGGAGAATGGCATTGCCGTGCCGACGACGAAGAGAAACAGCGGCATGATCAGGTCCCAGGCCACGAAGCCTTCCCAGGGCACGTGCTCGGTGTGAGGCACGATGACCTGGTCGACCCACAGGCTTTGCAGCGTTTCGGCCAGCCGCCCGAGGATGATGCCACCGCCGACGATCCAGAACATATCGAAGCCGCGCAGGGCGTCGAGCGACATCAGGCGTTCCTGGGGCGTGACCACGGGCGTTTCAACCGATGTGTCCATTCCGAATTCTCCTTAAAGGGCAGGCACAAACGGCCTGGTTTCAGCCTCGCGCAGCCGGTGCCTGCGCCGGTTCATCAGGTAGGCCACGCGGACCCACCATAACCGCAGGTCCACTTCGATTCAATCCCCTTGCATCCATAGCCCTTTTGTTGGTGGGGTTGTCCAATTGAGTGCAACCGCTTGGCCTCGGGTGTCCACCAAGCTCTATTGGGTGTGTTCAGGCAGGCGCCCACCCCCGAGTGAAAAGCCGGGAAACGTCGATTTGGCTGCAATGACCCACGAACGTGTTGCGTCTGTACTTGCCTGAGGGGTCTGAACAAGGCCCGGTCCGGGGCCATGACCGTTGCCGCACGGGGTTTTGTTGTTGACTCAGGCAGTGTGATTAGAGAAAATACAGTATTTGGGCATCTTCATGAAGACAAGTGACCTTGGAGTGGTGAACCGCAGGGCGGTTCAGCCAGGAGCAATCCTTCTGGTCGGTCTATTGCTGTGCGCCGGGATTGGCCTGGCCGGTTGTCGATCCCCCAAGCAGCGTCGCGAGAGGGCCGACCAAGTGGCGGCCAAGATCATCAGGCAGAAACAGGCCGAGGCGCTGGGTAAGACGGAACCGTTCAGCATCGAACGCCCGAGCGATATCCTCCGGTGGCGGCTGCTGGACGAGCAAGATCTACCTCGGGCCGGTGAAGCCTCGCTGGGTACCAGCCGGCTGACGCCGATCGCCCATTGGCCGGAAGACGACTATCCGCCGGCGAGTGCTTCGCCGGACTCGGAGATTGCCATCGAGCCGAACAAGCCACTGAAGCTGACGCTGGTCGATGCGCTGCAGGTGGGCGCGCGAAACAGCTTCGAGTACCAGTCCCAGAAGGAGAGCGTGTTCCAAACGGCTCTGGCCCTTGACCTGAGGCGAAACGACTTCCGCAACATCTTCACCGCGGGGACGGACAGCCAACTGAGTGTCAACACCACGGGCGATGAAACGATCACCACCGTCAACAACAGTGGAGACCTGAGCGTCACGCGGACGCTGAAGAACGGGCTGACCCTCAGCGGGGCCATCTTCGTCGACCTGGTGAATCTGCTGACGCAGGGCGGCGCTTCGTCACTGGGGCTCGGCGGCGACGTCAGCGTATCGATGCCTCTGCTGAGGGGAGCCGGAAAGTACATTGTGGCCGAACCTCTGACCCAGGCCGAGCGCGACGTGGTCTACGCGATGTGGGATTTCGAGCGGTTCAAGCGACAGTTCGCCGTCGATATCGCGCAGAATTACTTCGATGTCCTCAGTCAGATGGATTCGGTGGCCAACGCGCGGGACAATTATCGCAGTTCGATTACCTCGGCACGCTGGTCGCGCCGACGGGCCGACGCCGGTCGTATCCCGGAGATCGAAGTGGATCAGGCCGTTTCGAGCGAACTGAGATCGCGTAACAACTGGATTTCTGCCCAGGAGCGGCTCAAACGTGCTCTGGATGAATTCAAGGCCTCGATCGGACTGCCCCCGGATGCCCTTGTTGATTTGGACCCCAACGATCTGGAGCAGTTGCGGACCCGCTCGCAGAGCATTCTCGAGGAGATGAGGTCGACGGCTGAGCGCGAGGTGTCTGAGACGGCCCCACCGGCCGATGCTCCCGTTGAGTTGCTCCCGGCCAGTTACGAGGATGCCGGTCCCCTGGAGATGGATGAGATGGTTGCTGTCGAACTGGCACTCGACAACCGCTTGGATTTGCGGACGGCCATTGGCGAGGTCTATGATGCCCAGCGGCAGGTGGTCGTTCGCGCGGATGCCTTGCGAGCCGAGCTGACGCTGGGTGGCTCGGCCGGTGTTTTCGATGACGACGACGATGGCAGTTTGAGCTTCCCCGGGGCGAACTATGCGGCCTTGCTTTCGATGGATCTGCCGATTGAGCGGACGGCCGAACGCAACGCGTACCGCAACAGCCTGATCGCTCTGGAGCGAGCCACGCGAAACGTTCAGTCGTTGGAAGACGATATCAAACTGTCCATTCGCAATCAGTTGCGAACGCTGCTCGAATCGCGCGAAAGTGTCAAAATTCAGGCGCAGTCGGTGGTGGTGGCCGAGAAACGGGTACGCAGCAGCACGCTGTTCGTAGAGGCCGGGCGCAGACAGATTCGTGATTTATTGGAAGCCCAGGACGACTTGCTGGCGGCGCAGAACTCACTGACGTCGGCGGTCGTACGCTATCGTATCGCCGAGTTAGCGCTACAGCGGGATCTGGGCCTGCTCAGCGTTAACGAGAAGGGGTTGTGGCAGGAGTTTTCGCCCGAGGAAATCGATCATGACAGCTAATAACAGCAATAATTCCAAAGGTAGCCGGAAATCGTTGAAGGTTGCCGGTGTTATCGTGGTGCTCGTGGCCATCGGCTTGACCGTCGTTTGGCTCAGAGTAGTTCGCGGCGGTGAGGCCACTGGTGCGGAGATGGCTACCTTCGTTGCCCAGCGGGGCCCCTTAACGATCAGCGTGTTGGAATCGGGGACGATCAAATCCCGAGAGCAGGTGATCATTAAGAACGAGGTCGAGGGGCGGACGTCCATTATCTCACTGATCCCCGAAGGAACACGGGTCAAGAAGGGGGATCTGCTGGTCGAGTTGGATGCGAGCACGATGGACGACGACAAGATCGAGCAGGAAATCCGGACGATGAATGCCGAGGCCGCCTACATCAACGCCAAAGAGACCCTGGAGATCACGAGGAATCAGGCGGCCAGCGATGTGAACGTGGCGGAACTGGATTTGGAGTTTGCCATCCAGGATCTCGACCAATACAAGGTCGGACAGTTTCCCAACGAACAAGTGGCCGCCCAGAACGAGATCGAACTGGCGCAGGAGGAACTGACTCGCGCTGAAGAGACCCTGACGTGGTCGAAGCGGCTTTTCGAGGAGAAGTACATCTCCCAGACGGAATTGCAGGCGGATCAATTGGCGGTCAGCCGCGGCAAGAACAAACTCCAACTGGCGCAGAACGATCTCGAATTGCTCCAGGACTTCACCTACAAGCGTCAGATCAAGCAGCTGAAGAGTGATGTTGAGCAAGCCAAACTCGCCCTTGAGCGAACGCGCGCCAAAGCCCGGGCCGACGTGGTTCAGGCGGAGGCCGACCTGAAGGCCAAGGAGCAGGAGTTCGCCCGGCAGGAAGCCAAGTTGAACAAATTGCTGGACCAGATCAGTAAGGCCACGATCTACGCGCCGGCCGATGGCATGGTGATCTACGCGACGACGGCGCGACGGGGTGGCTGGCGTGACAATCGTGAACCGCTCGATGAAGGTGTCGAAGTGTGGGAGCGTCAGGAACTGATCTATCTGCCGACGGCTGACTCCGCGATGGCGGAGGTGGACATCCACGAGGCGAGCCTGGAAAAGGTGCGCGTGGGGCTGCCGGCCTTGATCACGGTCGACGCCTTGCCGGGGCAGAAGTTCATCGGGACGGTGGGTCGTATTGCCCCGCTTCCCGATTCGGCGAGTATGTGGATGAACCCGGACTTGAAGGTGTACAATTCGGATATCTATCTGGAAGGCGAAGCGCCGGACCTGCGCACGGGCATGAGTTGCAAGGTCGAGATCGTCGTCGCGCAGTACGAAAACGCGGTTTACATTCCCGTTCAGGCGGTGATTCGAGTGAGTGGCCAACCGACGGTGTACATTGTCAAGGAGGACGGGACGGTCGAGGAACGTTCTGTTGAGATCGGACTGGACAACAATCGTATGGTGCATGTCACGAGCGGGCTGGACGAAGGGGAGGTGGTTTGGCTGGCTCCGCCGCTGGAGTCGGCCAGCGTAGAGTCCGGGTCGGAGGGAGCTGATCCCGATGGCCAAGCCGATGCCACCATGAGACGGATCAACCAGAAGTTGGAGGAAGCCAATCGATCGCTTCCAGTCGACGGCGCTCCGGGCAGTTTCGGGCAAGGGCGCCCGGGGATGTCCGGCGACGGGCCCGGAAGAGACCGGGACGATCGGGAGCGGGACGCATCAAAGCGGCCTTCGTCGGATGAAATGCGGCAAACAGCCGAGCGGTTCCAGAGCATGACCCCGCAGCAGCGTCAGGAGGAGTTGGAGAAGGCGAAAAAGCGCCTTGAGAACGTGACGTCCGATCAGCGCGAGCAGGTGCGTCAGGGGGGGGCAGAGACGAGAGCGCGGGGTGACGAGCGCGGATCTGATGGGCAGGGAGAGCGGCCCAGGTCTCAGACGCCGACCGGCCCGAGAGGGGGGCAATAGATGGTTAGAGAGACCCTGCCTCAACTTAGCCGAGAGATCGTCAAGCTGGCTGACGCGCGCAAGATCTACCAGATGGGAACCGAACAAGTCCGAGCGCTGGCCGGTGTGAATGTCGCATTCGAACAAGGCAGTTTCTGGGCGATCATGGGGCCCAGTGGCTCGGGTAAGAGCACGATGATGAACGTGCTGGGATGTCTCGATCGTTTGACGTCCGGCAGTTACTATCTGGATGGCCAGGATGTTGGTCAACTCGACGACGATGCGCTGAGCGAATTGCGCCTGAAATACCTGGGATTCATCTTCCAGAGCTTCAACTTGATTCCGCAACTTTCCGTCCAGCGCAATATTGAGTTGCCGCTCTATTATCTGGGGTGGGACGCTGAGCGCAGCGCCGAGCGTGCCAAGGAACTAGGCGAAGAGGTGGGGCTCGGCAACCGCCTGAATCACCGTCCGACCGAACTATCCGGCGGGCAGATGCAGCGCGTGGCCGTCGCCCGCGCCCTGGCCAATGATCCACAGATCATCTTTGCCGATGAGCCGACTGGAAATCTGGACTCCGCCACTGGCGTGCAGATCATGGAGTTGCTCAACAAGCTGAACCAGCAGGGTAAGACCGTCATCATGGTGACCCACGAACCCGACATTGCCGCCTACGCCGAGCACCGTCTGCACATGAAGGATGGTGTCATCGACCGCATAGAGACTGAAGGCTATGAGACAGACGAAGATTATCAGGAATATTTGGCTCGGCATTGAGAACCTGCTGCTCCACAAGTTGCGCTCCTTTCTAACCATGTTGGGCGTGGTCTTCGGGGTCGGCAGTGTGGTGGCTATGCTCTCGGTGGGTGAGGGCGCCAGTCAGGAGGCTCTCGAGCGGATTCGTAAGCTGGGCAGCAACAATATCATCATCACATCGGTCAAGCCGGCTGAGGATGAACAACAAAGCACGCAACGCTCCCACATGAGCATTTACGGACTGACGTACGATGACCACGAGCGCGTGAGCCAGAGCTTTGGCCGGATCCGCAAAGCCGCTCCCGTCAAGCTGATCCGTAAGGACACGCGTCTGCGGGAACGGGCGATGGAGTTGCGGGTCGTCGGGACGACGCCGGAGTGGTTCGAATTGGTGCCTCGGGAAGTCGTGGCCGGACGGGTGATTATGTCGGCCGACCAGGCCAAGCAGTCCCCAGTGGCCGTGCTGACGGAATTCGGGGCCCGCAAGATCCTGGCCACGGAGGGGACGGTCGGCGAGACGGTGCGCATCGGGGGCGATGAGTTCGAGATCATTGGTATCGTCAAGAGCGAGACCGACGATGGCGAGACGGGGAGCATCCAGATTCCCGATCAGCAGGTCGACATCTACATTCCCATCGAGGTGGCCCGCGATTATTTCGGCGACATGTTCACCAAACGTGCGTCGGGGTCCTTCCTGCGCGAGAAGGTAGAACTACACCAGATTATCGTACAGGTCGACGGCCCGGTGGCGGTGGAACCGACGGCGATCGGTATCGAGCGGATGCTGGCGCGGTTTCACAAGAAGAAAGACTACACCATGAGCGTTCCTCTGGCGTTGCTCAAGCAAGCAGAGGCAACCAAGCGGACCTTCAATATTGTTCTCGGATCAATCGCCGGCATCAGTCTGCTGGTCGGTGGCATTGGGATTATGAACATCATGCTGGCCTCCGTGACCGAACGAACCCGGGAGATCGGCATTCGCCGGGCGATCGGCGCCAAGCGGCGCCAGATCATCACCCAGTTTCTCATCGAGACGGTTGTGCTGTCGACGTTCGGCGGGTTGGTCGGCTTGGGTGTCGGCACCCTGATTCCCTTCTTGATCACCTATTTCTCGGGTATGGCCACCGTCGTGACCCTAAACGGGATCCTGCTGCCCTTGGTGATCAGTATGGCGATCGGCATTCTCTTCGGTCTCTATCCGGCCATCAACGCCGCCAAGGTCGACCCCATCATCGCGCTGCGCCACGAGTAGAGGCTGGCCACTGTGCCTGCCCTGATCATGTGACGGCCTCGAACCATCCGATACGTGCCGGGGAAGTTCGTACCGGCCCAAACCCGGGCAAGCGCAGTGGCCTGCCCCTACACATCCTTACAATCGGAAAAAATCGCGAAAACCCTGTAACCGGTACGGGCCCGGACTCACTATGCCAACAAAAGGGGCTCTTAGAGGACGGGGGGGACCGTGGCGCGCCAACGTAGGGGCGATGCATGCATCGCCCGTACCGCTTTGAAAGGAGCAGGAAATGTCAAGAAAGACGGTGTTCGGTACGGCCGTGATCTGCATTCTGACTGCTGCGGGATGGCTCGTTGCGCAACCAGGGGGCAGACGCGGTTCGCAACCCATGGGGCCGGGCGGCCCTAGGGGGCAGTGGCTCGACGATCTGGAGCAGGCTTACCAGGCCAAGGACCTGGACAAGATCGGCGCTCTGATCGACGGGATGAAACAGCAGCGTCAGCAGTTTCAGGCACGCCGAGGCGGCCGGGATTTCGGCGGTCCTCCGCCAGGGATGCCCGGTGGCGGCATGCGTGGTCCGGGGCGGGCCGGGGGTCGATTCGGCAGCCAGGGCATTGAAAATAAGCCGCCGGTCGGCAAGACGGACTTCGAGACGAAGGTCCTGGCGATTCTGGATGATATGGACCGGAACCAGAGCCGGGGCATGATGAACGTACCGCCGGTGGATGGCCGACTCCTCCGCCTGCTGGCCGAGGCGACGGGAGCCAAGCACGTCGTCGAGATCGGCACGTCCAACGGCTACTCGGGGATATGGCAGTGTCTGGCCCTCAAGGCCACCGGCGGCAAGCTGACGACTTTCGAGATTGATGCCGGGCGTGCCGCCCTGGCCCGGCAGAACTTCGCCAAGGCCGGCGTCGACGATATCGTCACCCTCGTCGAAGGCGATGCCCACGAAAAGGTGGTGGACCTGACCGGGCCCATCGATATCGTCTTCGTGGACGCCGACAAAGAGGGCTATCTCGATTATCTGAACAAATTGCTGCCCAAGGTCCGTCCGGGCGGGTTGGTTATTGCCCATAACATCAATGCCGGTCAGGCGGACCCGCGCTATATCGAGGCGATCACCGGAAATGCCGATCTGGAGACTGTCTTCTACCAACAGGGCGGTGGTGTCAGCGTGACCATGAAGAAACGTGCGGGCGAATAGTCATTCGCTCCTATGGGAGTTTCCTTCACGAGGGGGTGCCGGCGTGATGGTACGCGTGCGAGAAAGTACCTTGGAATATGCCGCGTCGGCATCCTTATTTTCTTCTTCATCGGCTAGGGCGGTGCGAGAGGAAGACTTGGTCCCCGGTAGCTGCGTGCCCGGTCGGTCGTGTCGCGTCCTGGACGGGTCTCTAAGGGAACATCAGACGCTGTTGGGAGGAGTATCATGAGAGTTGCACCCCTAATCTCATGCCTGGCGGTTCTCTGCATTCAGCCTGTTCTGGCTGCCAAGGAGGATTTCTACGACGAAACTGCCTTGCGGACCTTGCGATTGGAGTTTGCTCAATCCGACTGGTGGAGTCAGTTGACGGCCAACTATCAGGCGAAAGAGAACATCCTGGCCACGCTGACCGTGGATGATGTGGTCTGCGCAGACGTGGGTGTGCGTTTTCGCGGCAACACCTCCTACCAGATGACAGGCACTTCGCAGAAGAAATCCTTCAACATCGAGATCGACTACACCGACGAGGACCAGCGTCTGGTGGGCTACAAGACGCTCAACCTGATCAACTGCATGGGCGATGCCACCTTTATGCGCGAGGTGCTCTACTCGAACTTGTGTCGCTGCGTGATCCCCAGCGCCAAGGCCAATTTCGTGAAGCTTGAGATCAACGGTGAGAACTGGGGCATTTACGCCAACGTCCAACAGCTTAACGCCGAGTTCATCGAGGATTGGTTCCCCAGTAACAATGGGACGCGCTGGCGGGCCGAAGGCAATATGGGGGGCGGTGGCATGCCAGGCGGCGGTGATGGGCGCGCGCCGCGCAGTACTGAAAATGACACGACAGGCGAACGCGTGATGTTCGCTGAGGTTGCGGAAGGGGGCGGTGTCACGTCGGGAGCGGCCGCGCTGACGTGGCAGGGCACCGATTCGGCCGCCTACGAGGCGGTCTACGAATTGAAGAACACGAAGCAGGACGACCCTTGGGCGCCGCTGATCCACACCTGCGATGTTCTCAACAACACGCCGCTCGACCAATTGACGAACGCTTTGTCCTGTGTGTTGGATGTGGATCGAGCCCTGTGGCTGTGCGCTTTTGAGATCATCTTCAAAGACGACGACGGTTACGTCAACAAGCGGGGCAGCGACTATTGCCTCTACTACGAGCCCGAGACCGGCAGGTTGCACCTGATGCAGTATGATGGCAATGAGTGCATGTCGAGCGGGCAGTGGGCGCTATTCTATCGTGAGGATGAATCAACCGTGCCGCTCATGAATCGCTTGATGGATATCGACGCCTGTCGACAGCGTTATCTGGCGCACGTCCGCACGATTCTCGACTCATTTCTCACCGAAGAGGTGATGTTCGAGAAGATCGAGGCATACCGCGCCCTGATCGAGGAGGAAGTGATCGCCGACGAGAAGAAGTTGGAGTCCTATGAAGCCTTTGTCCGTGAGATCGATGACCTCCAGGACTTCGTTACGGAGCGGCGCGACTACCTGCTGAGCAACCGAGCGCTAGCCTGGCCCGCGCCCGAGATTATCTCCGTCGGCCAGGAGGCGGTTCAGGACGATGCGGGCGAGAGTCTTACCGTGACGGCGACCATGGGTGATTCTGTCGGTGTGGCTGAGGTTCAGTTGTACGTTGCGGCCGGACCGTTTGCCATCTTCGAAGCGATGCCCATGGCCGATGACGGTCTGCATGGTGACGGGGCTGCGCAGGACAGCACCTTCGGGGTGACACTCTCGGGCTATCCGTCCGGGACTGCCCTGCGCTACTACGTGCAGGCGACGGCCGACAACAGTGCTGGAACCGTGACTTTCAGTCCGGCCGGCGCCGAACGTGAAGTCTACACGCACGTGATGACCTATACCGAAGCCGCGTCGTCCCCCATCGCCTTCAATGAACTGATGGCCCGCAACGAAACGACGATTGCCGACCCGCAGGGGCAGTACGACGATTGGATCGAGTTGAAGAACATCAGTACTGACCCCGTCGATCTGGCCGGAATGTATCTCAGCGACAATCCGGAACATCCGCTCAAGTGGCAATTCCCCGAGAATACCGTGATCGAGCCGGGCGAATACCTGCTGGTCTGGGCCGATGAAGATGGTGGCGATGAGCCGGGCTTGCACGCCAACTTCAGGCTCGCCTTCGAAGGCGAAACGATTTGGCTGTTCGACAGCATGGAAGGCGGCCATGCGCTGCTCGATTCTGTCACCTTCGTTGATCTGGGGGAAGACCGGGCTTTCGGACGCTACCCCGACGGCGAAGGTCCCATGCAGGTCTTGGCGGTCCCATCGCCCATGGGGCCCAACGGTGAACCAGTAGCTGCCGAAGGTCAATGATACGGCGGTTGCACACATGGAGCGGGTCGTCTATGATCGTGTGTAGGGGCAAGCCACGGTGCCTGCCCTTTCCCCGGATTGGCGTATGCCGTGGGGCCGCGCATCGGATGGTGCGACCGGGGCGAATGATCGGGGCGGATACCGTGGTCCGCCTCTACGCACAACGATGGTAGATGGAAGGGGTCGGATTGTGATGCGTGCAATTGTGGTGTTCTGCGTCAGCGTCTTGGGTGTGATGGTTTCGTGGGCGGGGGCGGGTGAGGTGGCGGATCCGGATCCGAACCGGTTTGCCCAGGACATCGCGCGTTTTACTGCCTGGGACAGTCAGAACGCGGTTCCCGCCAATCCGATTCTGTTCGTGGGCAGTTCCAGCATTCGCATGTGGAAGACGCACGAGTCGTTCCCGCAGTTGCCGGTGGTCAATCGGGGCTTCGGGGGTTCGCACATTTCCGATGTGATCCATTTCTCCGACCGGATTGTCCTGCCGTACGCGCCGAAGCTGATTGTTCTCTACGCCGGTGACAACGACGTCGCCGGGCGCAAACCGGCCAGTCAGGTGCTGTGCGATTATCGCCGCTTCGTGGAGTTGGTTCACGCCGAACTGCCTCAGACGCCGATCGTGTTCATCACGATCAAACCCAGCGGCAGCCGCTGGTCGCTCTGGCCCGAAATGCACAAGGCCAACAATCTGATCAAGTCATTTTCGGAGAAGAGCGGCCGTTTGTTTTTTGCGGACCTTGGCACGCCGCTGCTCGGCGCCGACGGCAAGCCGGACGATGGCTTCTTCCTCAAGGATCGACTCCACCTCAATGCCAAGGGCTATCGCGTCTGGACGAAGACGCTCGAACCGATCATCGAGCGGGCCCTGCAGTCTAGACGTTGAGAAGGCATTTCAGCCTTCTCAGCGTCCGGAACGCCGAAGGCGTTCCGAATAGGTCCTATAGGTCCCATAGGACTTATACGACCTATGGCTGTCACCGCGTTTTCCCTGGACAAAGAGGGGGGAAATCTGCTACAATATCCACCTGGGTGTGGGTGATAATTCCGCGTACGTAGGGCGACGCATGCGTCGCCCGTACCGTATGGAGTGGGGGCCAAGAAACCTGGGTGATTGACGTGCCCAATGTGTCTCTGGCGCGGGCTCTGGTTCCATCGACAGGGGCGGAAAATCGCGGAAAAATCGTTACGAACCGCCCATGGGGTGGCACTAACCTGAGACCGTAATTCATACGACCTTCAGGAAATCTTCTTAGGAGGAGAGCAGAGCATGTACTGCCGGACCCAATACTTGTGTGTGCTGATTGTTCTGATCGCTTTGCTGCTGGGCCCGAGCCTCACGCCGGCCGCGACGCTGGAAGTGGCCGCCGATGGCCGGGGTAGTTATCCCACGATTCAGGCGGCGGTGGATGCGGCCGCCGACGGGGATGTCATCGTCCTTCTGCCTGGTACGTACGTAGGGGCAGGCAATCGTGACATCGATCTGCGGCGTAAGGCGGTCACCATCGAAAGCACGGATCCTGAAGACGTCGATACGGTCACGGCGACCGTCATCGATTGCCAGGGAACCGCCCGTGAGCCTCATCGTGGTTTCTACGCGGCCGATTTCAGCGGCGCGATTCGCGGACTGACGGTCATCAACGGTATGGCCTCCGACGGTGGTGCGGTCTATTGCCAGAACAGTGCTCTGGTCCTGGCCCACTGCCGGCTGCTGGACAATGCTGCGCTCTCCGGTCAGGACAAGGGGACCTCTGATGGTGGTTTCGGCGGCGGCGTCTATGGTCTCGATTCCAGTGTGGAGGTCGTCGATTGCCTAATCAGTGGCAACGCCACGGGAACCGGCATGGATTCCCGGGAGGGTACTGCCGGTGCGGGTGGCGCCGGAGGCGGCATCTATGCCATGAACACGGCGCTACACGTCTCGGATTGCACCATCGCTGATAACACCACGGGCGCCGGCGGCAGCGGTCCGGCCGGTGGCCAGGGAGGCTCCGGCGCCGGTATCTACGCCGCGGAAGCGACCATCGAGAGGTGCATCGTGGAAGGCAATACCTGCGGCGATGGAGGCGCCAGTACCGACACATCTCGGGGCACCGGTGGCGCCGGTGGTAGCGGGGCCGGCATTCTCTGCCAGGTCTCCGCGACGGTCTCCAATACGCTGATCGTCGGCAACCGGTGCGGCGCCGGGGGCGATGGGGTCACCACCGGTGACAGTGGCCGGGGCGGGGGGCTCTGGTGTGCCGCCGGGCTGATCGATCACTGCACCATTGCCGGCAACGCCGCGGTAAGCAACATCCCGTCATATATCATCATTAAAGCCGCCGACCTGGGGGCGGGCATCTTCTGCTCGACCGATACCCAGATCACGAATGCGATCCTGTGGGGCAACACGCCCGACCAGAT
>Ga0272443_10001535_pt1 | contig 33108 bp, 28 predicted proteins | sample SSMAcet12_FD_193581 | JGI IMG/M metagenome (GOLD analysis project Ga0272443, IMG submission 193581) | Marine sediment archaeal communities from Little Sippewissett salt marsh, Falmouth, MA, United States - SSM-Acet-12 | ecosystem: Environmental > Aquatic > Marine > Wetlands > Sediment ... | reverse complement strand
TATCTCGCTCGGATCCAGGCGATAGAGTTCCTCCGTGAGGAGCTCATCGTTGGGCCGGGACGGAAGGGTCCTGACGGCGCACTCCCCCGTGGACAGGTCGATGTAACAGAGCGACAGCCCGTTTTTCATGGCGCCGATGGAGACAAAATAATTATTTTTATGCTGATCGAGAAAATCCTCTTCCGTCACAGTACCGGGAGTTATAATCTCGACGACTTCACGATCGACGATTCCTTTTCCTTTCCCGGGAATACTCGTCTGTTCGCATATGGCAATCTTTTTCCCGGCCCTCAAGAGACGCGGTATATAGGAGTTGGCTGCGTGGTAGGGAATCCCGCACATGGGAGTTCCGTTTCTCTTTGTGAGCGTAAGGTTGAGGAGATGAGACACTTCTTTCGCGTCCCGGTCGAACATCTCGTAGAAGTCACCGAGGCGAAAAAAGAGGACCGCGTCGCTTTGCTGCGACTTAATCCTCCTGTACTGTTTCATCATCGGAGTGAGATCAGACATCTACTTCCGTAAATATTCCAGTACTTTGTCCGTAATATCAACCTCGTAGTTATAGTACAGAATGTTCGGATCCTTCTTCCGCAGAACGATTGAAAAGCCCTCCGTCTCGGCTATATATTCAACCGCGCTGATGATCTCCCTGGAAAAGTCCGATGATGTCATAAGTCGGTTCTTCTTGCTCTCGATACGCTCGGTCATGATCCGGTTGTATTCCTTCATGTACTCCTGCTGCTTGCGGATCTCTTCGTCGAGCTGGAGCGAAAGACGCTGATTGTTCTCTTCGATGGCCGTCATTTTTCTCTGTTCAAGACGGTTGATCTCTTCCTTCTTTTCCGTGAGGGTCTCTTCCGTCTTCTCTATCAGCTGATCTATCTCTCTCCATGCAGCGGATTCCTGGAAGTAGTCGGATACGATCTTGGTAAGATCAACCACCGCTACCATCGTCAATTTTGCTGCAAACGCCGAACCGGCGAGCAGGAATAGTATCACTGCCGTCAGTGTAATTTTCTTCACGATTTACTCCTTATGGCGCTCCGGTTAATACCGGGGCGCGTCTAATTCTCTTTCTACATAAAATCAATGTTGATCGTGAGGACCAGCCGCATACCGGATGTCGGATCATCAGGATCGCTGAATATCGGTCCGCCCTGGTTCTCTATGTTACCATCACTGTCCAGTTTGAACAACTTCGTCAGATACAGGCCGAGGGGCAAATTCGGGATGGTGAACCGTATGCCCGCGCCGTAGCTGAAGTAATAATTCTCCGGACTCTCGGTTATAAAACCGAACTGCTGCCGGTCGTCCCAGACGCCAGTACCGCGGAAGAAGATGTCCGTCCAGAGGACCTGTTCGGCAATCGGTATTCTCAGTTCGAACCAGTTGTCCCATAGAGCCTCCTTGTCGTACATCCGGGTCCATCCGCGGGCCACATTCATGCCGTCCGTGTAGAGCAGATAGCTGGTGGTCGCTTCCACCCCGGTTTTCCATTCACCATCGTCGCGGTAGAACTGCGGGAGTATGAATGAGAGGGAGCTGTGCAGGGCCAGAACGGTCTTGAGATTCCAGTTCTCGAGAACGGGATAGTCGAGCAACGTAAAGAAGAGCTCTCCGGTGCTCTGGGTCTTCAGATAGTGGCTGACACCGCCGAGGAGACCTCCTCCGTATGTGAAGGTCTGTCCGAGGTAAAAGCCCTTCGAAGGTGCAAAAATGAAATCACGTCTGTCAAGTGAAACCCGGGACCACCAGCGGTTGTTGAAGCGCCACTCGTAAAGGTTGTTCCTTATGCTGGGATTGTAGGGCCGGTATTCGGTGGGATCGTAATCGATGTACGAAAGACCCGTACTGATACCGGTGGCCGCGCCGACCCTGCCGAGATCGGTGTACCATGTGTAGCCTGTCGAGAAACCGAGTGAGAATTCCCACTGGTCGTACTCCATGAGATAGGCATCGTCGATAGTCTCGCCGTCCTCCAGGGCCTGCTGATATTCTTCGTAGGAGTCATACGGGTCGGGGGCAGCCTGGTCGTTCTCGTACTGTTCTTCGGTAAATCTCTCATCGAGAATGTCCTGAGTTACACCACTGTTTTTCAGATGTTCGATGGAAAAGTTGACGCCGCCCGACCATCTGCGGTCGAGGAGCCAGTTGGTCTGATAAGAGAAATCGAGACTCTGTCTGGTCCCGGACAGCTCCGTGCCGACCGATAGACTTTCGCCCAATCCGCGGAAGTTGTTGTCCGTCCACTTCAGAAAGCCGATGATCGGGAACTGTCCTGCCTGCCCGGTGAAGGTCAACCCGAAGTTGATGTTGGTGGTCTTGGCCTCTTCTACGGTGAAGACCAGGTCCATCAGTCCGTCCGCGCTTCCGAAGGGAGTCTCCGGAACAACGTTGGAAAAGAGCCCGGTATTGTAGAGATTCTGCATACCGTTGATGACCTTCTCCTTGCTGAAAATCTCTCCGACTTCGAGAGGAATCTCGCGGTAGATGACCTTATCTTTTGTCTTTTCATTTCCTTTGATAATGATATTTTCGATATGAGCACGGCCCTTTTCGACGATCGTGATTTCGAAGGAGATCGACCGTTCTTCATCGCTGCGGGTTTCTCTCTGGGATATCGAGTTGTAGATGTAACCGTCGTTGTAATAGAGATCGCTGATTCGGGTGAAGCTCTGCTGCAGCTTGTTGAGATTCAGGAGCTCTCCCTCCTCCAGGCTCACTCTGGACTGCAGCTCCTCGTCGCTGAAGAGCTGGTTCCCTTCGAACTCGATACCTCCGAAGGTCCATTGCTTGCCCTCTTCGATAAAAAAGGTAATAGCGAGGAAATTCCTGTTCCCCTCGCTTTCAACTACTTCACGGGTGACATCGACGACTCTGGCATCGATATAGCCCTGTTCATGGTAGTATTGTTCTATTTTCGCCTTGTCTTCTTCCAGCTGGTTCTGTTTGAAGATACCGCTGTTGAAAAAGGTCTGCTCCTTGGTTACGAGTTGTTTCTTGAGCGCACTCACCGGGGCAAAGCTGTTGCCCGAGAAGCTGATCGACCGCACCCGGGTCTGAAATCCTTCCACAACATTGAAGACCACTCTGACGGTGTTCTCCTCTTCGTCGGTTATAGTCTCCGAGGAGATTTCGATGTTGGAAAAACCTTTTTCCTGGTAAAGGTCCCGGATGGCGCCTTCGTCTACATTCAGCTTGTTCTTGGTAAGGATGTCATCTCTCTTGAGAAGGATCGTATCCAGTATCTCGGAATCACGTACGTTGCGGTTCCCGTTGATTTCGATCTGATCCACGATAGGCCGTTCACTGACCTTGAACAGCAGAATCAGATCTTCTCTCTGACTTGTCCTCGGTACCGCCTCGGCTTCTATAAGGGAGAAATAGTTCAGTGCATACAGCTTGCTCTGCAGATCCATAAACAGACTGTCCGAGAACTTCCTTCCGATGAAAGGTTCCACTATCGGATCGAGTTCAGATTGCGAAACGTGCTGCAGTCCTTCGAATTCTATTTCAACTATCGGTTTATCCAAATACCAGACATCATTCTGCTGAGCAAAGATGCCGGTAGAGAGAAGCACAATAACAAGTACAAATAGGTAGCGAATACGCATAGTATCTCCTTAGTGATCAATGTATCAGTATGAGAAGTCCCAAGAAAACCCCAGGCTGGTGTTCTGAAGGCTGTTCATTGGTTCTTCAAAATCAGGGCTTACAGAAAAATTGAGGAGGAAGAATGGAGTTTTCCATTCCAAGCCGACCTCCATTGATAAGTCTAACTCATTTTGTCCGAATTCTCCTGCTGTAATAGGATCTTGCTGTATCTGCACCAGAGCCTCCAGAAAAAGATCGTTCCCCAAGTACTTTCCCAAGAACAGGGTCGTGTTGTCAAGATATCTGCCGACGGTTCCCTCTGATTCCGGGTCCTGAGCTATCTCCTGGTTCAGCACCCTGTCGAGTATCACATTCTGGATCATCTGGGTGCGTATGGAGAAGAGGTCGAGATTGAATACATCCTTCATCTGCTGTTCGAATGAACGCACGATGCTGAACTGGCTGAAAATATCCCCTGTTATGAGGAGCGCGGATGTCAGCTCGCCCTGGGTCTGGTCGAACTGAGTGTACAGGTTCGTCCCCAGAATGCTTGCAATCTCAGTCGTACTGAGGGTCGGGTTGGCCTCGAAACGGGGAGTGAATGAGCTGAGAGGTTCGTTATCCACGATCAAAGAGATCGTGACCGGGCTTCCGCTGTTGTCGATTTCCTTTATCTGCGCGTCTACTATGAGCAGTGGATCGAACTTGTCCTCATTCTCGTTGAATGTGATTATCCCCTCTTTGATGTAAAAACTGCGCTGAAAGTAGTAGATTTCCCCGCTCTTGAGGTTCATCTGGCCCCTTACCTGGAGAGAGTCGGTGATATTGTCATAGTAGACCGTCATCATCTGCTCCGTGTCTGCGTTGGCCTGAATTATGGGAAAATTCCTGCGGGGCCAGAGGAATTCCACCCTTCTTCCGGTCCGTATCTTCAAGTCGACCACCAGCGGATTGGCCCGCTGCGGAAGCGCTCCTTCCTGCCGGTCTTCGAGGGTGATTACACAGTTGTTCGCTGTGAGGTCGCCTGAAATAGTTGAAGTCGCCGGCCGTAATGTATACTGAAAGGTCCCGGTTGCAAAACCATCGATATTCAGGCCCGAAACAGTGTCGCGGAACAGTACGGGAAGACCATTTGGAGAGAGGGTGCGTACATTCACATCGATTGTCTCGAGGTTCCACCGGTCGAAGGAGAATCCTCCGCTCAGCACTGCATTCCGGTCGCCGACCTGTACCACCACCGGTTCAACCACGGCCGTCTTCTCTTCTATCGAGACGGATGTGTTAAAAGGCTCCACCGTCCCGTCTACGTACTGCACACGTCCCGAAAAGCGGTCGACATTCAGGCTGCCGTCAAAATTCGGATCATTGGGTGCTCCGGTAATTTTCAAGTCTCCAATTATCCTGCCGCCGTAGAAGTCGACGACCTTTACCCCCAGAAGCTGCAGGAAATCCGCTTCAATGAGAAGATCATCGACATCGACGCCGAAGTTCTCTGCATTCCGGTTGCCCTCGGCTTTGAACCGGACCGGCAGCGGGTCCGTCAGTCCGAATTCGAAATCCCCGTTCCGGCTGAACGATCCTTTAAGCGCGTTATTCGGGCCGCCTTCGAAGGCGAAATTTTCTGCACTGCGCACCACTGATACATTCCAGTCTTCATGCTGCTTGCCGAACATCTGTATATTTGTGAGGAGTACTTCTGCATCGAATCCGGATTGCGGCAGCTGTGCAAATGTGAGGGGTTCCGGACCTTTATCTATTTGTCCGCGAACGGTAAGCTCCGCAGAGGACTGTCTCTTAACAAAAATACCGCGGTACTGTCCCTGCATCTGCAATAGTCCGGTTCCCAGATCGAGCGTGCCCTCACCGCGCTGCAGAATATTGCTGTTGTATTCGGCATGCAGATAATCCACATCGAGTATTCCGTCTGCATAGGCGCCGACACTTTCCACCTGAACGAGGTTCTGCTGATACTCTCCTTCATCGAGGTTCAACGTATAGTTGATTCTGGGAGATTCCATATCACCGCCGATAACAGCTGAACCGCTCAAACGGCCTTCTATCGGAAAATTTTCAATTCTTGACAGCGGGGCGTTACGCAGCCGAACATCTGCTTCTATCTGTGATCCATTTCGTGATGCCGTCAGCGAGTAGAGCTCCTGGCTGTTCCGGCCTGTCAGGGTAAACTGTACCTCACCCTCCAACGGGTCAATTGACCGATAAAAACCCTGTCCGCTGCCGGAGAGTTCTGAGATTGGATCTGAGTACGTTACTCTGTTTAGCTGCAAAGCTCCAGGCCTGAAGCTGCCCGACAGTGAGATCCTGTTCTCCTCGAAAAGTCCCGGCGCGTTATTGAGGGTGAAGTCCGGCAGCTGAACACTCCACTCGTACTGGTTCCTGAAAGTACCGCGGCTGACAAGGCTGAGTTCGCTTATTCTTCCAGGTACGAGCGGAATCGGCATATCTTTTGCCTGTGCAGAAAAAGCTGTAAGTCCGGGTCTCAGCATCAGGGTCACAGCAAGATCGTGATTCCCCCTGAGGATGAGTGTAGAAGGCTGGTAGTACATACCCTCTATTTCGTAATAGACCGAGTTCACCGTTAAAGCGGTACTGAAAGAATACCGATCGTCCGCGTTTTGTGTAATCTCGAAATCACCGCCGGCATCGTAGTCTTCTATCTGCAAGCTTATATCGGTAAGTCGGAGACGCTCGTTATTTCCGTTAACTCTGCAGGAAGCCACCTCCGCTCCTTCACCATCTTCTATTCTGAAGGGAAGCAGGGAGAAGGAGAATCGGTCGAAGTTCGTCGTAATGTATGCGTCGGTATACATGTAGAGATCACCGAAGCGGGAAATGTATCCGGGACTATCAGGTATGAACTCACTCAAAACGGGTAGTATCGGAATAGTTTCTGCCGTCAGGGACAGTTCAAGGAAACTGTTCCGGCCGAAGACGAATGTACCGTCTGCAAGAATGTTGGGAGCACGATTCTCGCTTTCCGGTTCTCTGTACAGGGCCTGGAAGTTGAAACCGGCCTCTTCGTTCCCGAGGGATCCTCGCAGGCGTATGTTTTCTATCGGAACCCTCCCGACGGAGACCTTGTTCGAAGAGATGAGAAAGTTGCTGCGGGTCCCTTCAATGTTCAAGCTTCCGCTCAGAACGTTGTCCTCACTGAATACATACCGGCGGATGGTGAGATTCCCGACGGCGAAGGGATCCCGAAGCATAACCTTCCCTCTGAAGAACCCTGACAGCTTGTCAGAGACTACGGAAAGATTGTCAAAAATAACGTAATCCTGAGTTCCGGAGCCTTTGATTCCGGCAACAATCGGAAAAGGAAGAAATTCATTGTCTGCCTCTATTTCAAGATTGCTGCTGTATGCAATATCTCCGGTGCGGGCCATGTAGCGGAACTCAGCCTCTCCGCTGATCTCTGAATTGAGCCAGGCGGAAACCGGATAGAGATCTTCATTGGGCTGAATGTTGTCGGTCGGGACGAATCCATCGGAGGCAAATCTCGCGTGTACTGTCGAATCCCCGGTAAAATACTCCAGAAGGAAGTCGTAGGGAGAACTGTCCTCTATCTTTCGCAGAACAACTGTGTCGGGTGTACTGACGGCCTCGAGCGTAAGGCCCTTGAAGTTCAACAGATTTGATTCAAAATTTTCCAGCTGGATCCGCCCGGAAATTTCACTGCGGCTGCTGAAGTACTGTCCCGTTATCTCGAATCTGCCGGATGCTTCGTTCAGGGAAAGATCTCCGATTGCACGGGGTTCACTGAAAAAGGCCTTCCCGTCTCCTCGTACGCGCAGGTCCGTTCTGTTCTCCCGTATGTTGAGCTCGAAGAAGAGACGGCCGAGGCTGTATTCCTGTTCGGCGGTTGAATATTCGACGGCGATATTTTCCCCGATGACGTCGAGCTCCTTCGGCAGAAACCGGTTGTCGGCGATGCCGGACCTTCCATCACGTCTGCCCTGATTCCTTATCAATTCCACAAGCTGCCTGTCGCGTACCTGGTCGATGCTGAAAGAGGAATTGATCAGTCTGACTTCCTTTACGGCACTTTCTACATTCCCCTGGATGAGCTGTCCGAGTTTGTAATAGATCCTCACTTTGCCGATAATGACGTTGTCCTGACCATCAGGAGTGAAGGTGGCTATCCGCACCTCCCGGACCTCGAGATAGAGAAGTAACGAAGGGGATATGCTTTCGTACGCTATGGATCTGTCGATGAGTCTTTCAAGAGATGAGATAGTGCGTTCTTTCAGCCGGGTCATGTACTGATCGATCGAAGTCTGAACGGGAAGAAGCAGAACGACCGTAGCCGCCGTCAGGAGTACGAAGATGAGTATTTGAACCGGTTTTATAAGTCTTGTATTAAGATTCAGTTAAGCCACCCCATAGATTGAAAAAACTCCATAGCTACACCATAACAAATTTAACGTGAAATGTACTTTTTTTACAATAAAAGATGACAGAATGAAGTATTTTGATTACTATTATCCAAAATAGTGATGAAAGAAAACCCTGATTTTACAGTACTGAAAGGCTTTATTGTATTTGAGGGCCTCGACGGCGCTGGTACGACTACACAGAGCCGTATCCTTGCAGAAAGGATGCAGCAGCACGGTCAGCCTTCAATACTCACCTGCGAGCCTACCGATTCCTTTATCGGCAGAGCGGTCCGGCACATCCTGCAGGACAAAGAGATTGTTGCAAAGGGAACGCTTGCGAGGCTCTTTGCGGCCGACCGCAACAACCATCTGTATCATCCCGAAAACGGAATTACAGAACACATCAGGAATGGCAACAAAGTCATCTGTGACCGGTATCTTTTCAGTTCCCTCGCCTATCAGTCCATCGACTGGGGTTTCGATGAAGTGTGGGACCTCAATTGCGGATATCCCCTTCCGGAGCACCTGATTTTTCTCGATGTCTCCCCTGAAGAGGGGCAGCGCCGTATTCTCAAGCGGGACACGCCGCAGGAGATCTACGAGAAGAAGGACCTGCAGGATAAGATACGGGCCAATTACTTCCATACATTCACCCTCTTCGAACACACTTCGATGGTGCTTCACATTTTCGACGGCACCCTTCCCGTAGATGAATTGCAGGAGATGGTGTGGAAACGGGTAAAACCTTCCGATACTAGAGGGTAATGAGGGTTTTATCAGAATTCACATCCGCAAAATACAGATCGATATGGATGTCGGCAGTTCTATTCGTTCTTACAGCCGCTCCTCTCTTTTCCTACAATATCTATTACGCCGAACAGTACTACAAGCTCTACCATCAGAATTTTTACCAGTATCCGGAAAACTTTGAGGAAAATATCTGGTATCTCGAACGGGCCCTGCAGCGGCCCTTCATGAATCCGCTGAATGCGCTGGCACATATCGAGGACAAGTCCGAATGGAGGAGGTACCAGGCCCTCTTCTACCTCCATGTGAATCTCGAGATGGTAAAACAGTACCGCCTCTGGGCCGCGGAGTACGACAAACGCGTGGCGTACTTCTACAACGAACCGTGGAAGGATCAGAATCTGGAAAGCCTCGAGATAGCCGAACACTACTACCGCACGGCCCTCTACTACTGGGACCAGGCCCTCAACTGGTGGGCCCGTCTGAGTTCATTGCCCTATCAGCATCTCGATGAGATCCAGTACTGGGAGGATGAGAGAGTCCGGATAGAATCGGGAGATCTCGATTACGGGGATATCATTGAAACGGACCTCAAACGTCTGTCACGTGTGCGGAGAGATTTCGAGTCAATGGATGAAACCACCTATTGAATCCTGTCTACTGAATCAGCATAGCGTCGCCGTATGAGAAGAACCTGTAGCGCTCTTTTATCGCTTCACGGTACGATTTTTCAATGAGGTCCTTCCCCGCGAACGCGGACACCATCACCAGCAGCGTCGATTCAGGGGTGTGAAAATTCGTCAACATCATGTCGACCGCCCGGAAGGTGTATCCCGGATAGATATAGAGATCCGTACTTCCCTCTCCGGAGATGATTTCCGATTGCCTGCATGCCGATTCGAGAGTTCTGACGGAAGTGGTGCCGACTGCACAGATCTTCCGGCCTTCCCTTTTTGCCCGGTTGATCCTTTCCGCGCTCTCTCCGGAAATGAAGTACTGCTCGGTGTGCATCCGATGAGTCTCCACTTCTTCGGTGCGGATCGGCAGAAAGGTACCGATGCCTACGTGCAGCGTAATATGGACCACTTCGATTCCCCGATCTTCAAGCTGTGATATAAGCTTCCTGGTCAGGTGTAGCCCGGCTGTCGGAGCGGCAACCGAACCGGGTTTGACTGCGTAGACCGTCTGATACCGTTCGTAGTCTTCGGGAGTGTCCTCCCTGCGGATGTAGGGAGGAAGCGGGAGATGTCCGTACTCTTCGAGATATTCGTCATCGATGCCCGGATCGAATTTTACAATCCTGAATTCACCTTCAATGGATTCTACCGCCGCATGTACGTCTCCCGGCAGTGTATAGGTCCGTCCCGGCTTCTGGCGTTTCGCCTTCGAAACCATGCATTTCCAGGATGTCCGGTCGACAGGTTCCAGGAGGAGGAATTCCACTTCGCCTCCGTACTCGGTCCTCCCGTAGATCCTGGCCTTCCTGACCCGTGAGTCATTGATAACGAGAACGGTCCCGGCGGGCAGAATTTCTGGAAGGTCGGTAATTGAGAAGTGTTCCACCGCAGCGGACTCTCTGCGGACCCGCATGAGCCTGCTGGTACCGCGCTCTCGTACAGGATTCTGGGCTATTAACTCTTCGGGCAGTTCAAAAGAGAAGTTCTTGGTCTTCATTACGTTTCTTTTCGATCTTCAGGTGTTTGTAGGCCATATTGGTGGCCATCCGTCCCCTCGGGGTTCGCTGAAGGAATCCTCTCTGGATGAGATAGGGTTCATAGAAATCCTCCAGGGTCTCGATTGCCTCCCCGACCGAAATGGCAAGGGTTTCGGCGCCCACCGGTCCGCCGTTGTATTTCTCGATAATGGTGAGCAGAATTTCACGGTCCTGCTTTTCAAGACCGAATTTGTCGATCTCGAGACGTCCGAGTCCTGCCCTGATGACCTCAGTGTCGATCCTCCCGTCGCCGAGGACCTGGGCGAAGTCTCTCATTCTGCGCAGCAGCCGGTTCGCCACCCTGGGAGTTCCCCGGGAGCTCTTCGAGAGCAGATCTACAGCGTCAGCTTCTATTTCGATACCGAGAATCGAAGCGGTTCGCCGGATAATCCTCATTATGTCTTCGGCGGTATAGAAATCAAGACGAACGGAGATCCCGAAACGGCTGTACAGCGGTCCGGCTACCTGTCCCGCTTTGGTTGTCGCTCCGATGAGGGTGAACTCGGGAATCGGTATCCTCATGGTGCGCGCTGAAGGGCCCTGGCCTACCACCCAGTCGATCTCGTAGTCCTCCATGGCGATATAGAGCATCTCCTCCATGTTGGCTTTCAGACGGTGGATCTCATCGATGAAGAAGACCGATTTCTCCGTCATGGTGGTGAGTATGCCCGCAAGGTCCTTCGGTTTCTCGAGTGCCGGAGCAGAAGTGACTTTGAAGTCAACCCCCATTTCATTGGCCATGATACCCGCAAGGGTTGTCTTTCCCAGCCCGGGAGGACCGCTTAAAAACACATGGTCAAGGCTCTCCCTTCTTTCCAGGGCGGCTTTGATGAAAACGGCCAGGTTTTCCTTTACGGCGGTCTGCCCCTGAAAATCACGGAGGTAGTGCGGCCTTACGTACTGTTCATTCGAGTCTTCTTCCTGGCTGTATGCACCTGACAGGTACTGTCGACTTTCCATCTCTTTTTCAGCTGTTCGAACTCAGGTATATGATTGCACGGCGGAACAATTCATGTTCGTGCTCATGTACCGGTAGTGTATCAGATTCCAGCTGTTTGGCAACCTCCTGCAGGGCCTTGCGGGCCTGACGCCGGTCGAATCCCATGTCGTTCAGTGCGTTGACCAATTCGGGATATCGCTCACCCTCCTCCTGCTGTCTGGCTGTGAGGAGAGTGCCCCGCAGGGCCAGAATGATCTTACCGGCGGTCTTTTTGCCGACCCCTGGTACATGCGAGAGCATATCCACCTGTTCCTGGTCGACCGCCTGCATGAACTGGTCCGGAGAAAGTCCGGAGAGTATACGCAGGGCCTGTTTCGGGCCTATGCCTGATATTTTTATCAATTCAAAAAAAATATCCCGTTCCTCGATGCTTGAAAACCCGTACATGACCATAATGTCCTGCCGGTGATGGAGGTAGGTGAATACCCGTATCTGTCCCGTCTTCGATGCCAGGTCCTGCATCGTATGCTGGCTCACTTCGAGGGCCCACTCGATTCCGTTGTTCTCGATATAGAGTGAATTGCCGAGTTGTCCGGTCAGCCTGCCGGATATACTGTGTATCATCCCGCACCTCCCTCAAGGGCGTTCGAGAACTGGTACATGTGAAATGCGCAAATTGCAGCGGCCAGTGCGTCGGCCGCGTGGTCCGGATCGGGTATTTCCCTCAATCCGAGCATTACCCGGACCATCTCCTGTACCTGCTGTTTTTCCGACCTTCCGCTGCCGGTGAGGGCCTGTTTAATCTCGAGAGGCGTGTATGAAACGCATTCAGCTCCGCTCTGTGCGGCTGCCAGGAGGATTACCCCCCTCGCTTCGGCGACGGGAAGAGCGCTGCCTCTGTTCCGTGCGAAATACAGTGTTTCTATGCCCACCAGCTGCGGCGCGTGAACGGAGAGTACTTCTCTCAAAGCTTCGTAGATCTTCAGAAGCCGCAGGGCGGGAACTTCACCGGCTTCTGTATTGATTGTTCCGTGAGCCACATGGGAGACTCTGTTCGGGCTCCCTTCGATCACTCCCCAGCCGGTGTGTGCTAATCCTGGATCAATCCCTGCAACACGGATCATTCGATCGCATCGGGATCGAAGTCGTCGGGGATGTCCAGATTTGTTGAGACGGACTGTATGTCATCGTGGTCGTCGATCATTTCGATCAGCTTCACTGCTTTTATAGTCGTTTCCTTATCGAGACTCACGGTTGCGTCCGGAACCATGGAGATCTCGGCCCTCAATGGAGTGAATCCGGCTGCTGTGAGGGCGTCGGAGACGGCGGAGAAGTCATCCGGATTGGTCGTGACATCGATCTCATCGCCGGTGCGGGTGACATCTTCGGCGCCGGCTTCCAGGGCCGTTTCAAAGATATCATCCTCTGAGAATGCTGCTGCATCGAAGGAAATGATCCCTTTGCGCTGAAAAAGATAGGAAACACATCCGTTCTCACCCAGATTGCCGCCGCGCTTGGTGAAAATTGACCGTATATCGGCGGCGGTCCTGTTCTTATTGTCAGTCAGAGCTTCTATCAGTATGGCGACACCGCCGGGACCGTATCCTTCATAGGTGAGCTCGAGGTAGTCGACGCCTTCGAGTTCGCCTGTGCCCTTCTTGATTGCCCGTTCGATATTGTCTTTGGGCATATTTTCGTTCTTCGCCTTGGTGACGGCGTTTCTCAGGGAAGGGTTGGTGTCGGGATCGCCTCCGCCGTTCCGGGCGGCAACGGTGATCTCCTTGATGATCTTGGTGAATATCTTACCGCGCTTGGCATCCTGAGCGCCTTTTTTATGTTTGATTGAAGACCATTTATTGTGGCCGGACATGGGTTCTCCTTCTTCCGAAATATAATGGAAAAAGTATCATAATGTTATTTCTCAGTCAAGATTGGCGGTGTTTCAGGGTGTTTCAAAGGGCGGAGTGCGGCGGCGTCAGAGCAACTCAGCGATCTGAAGGGAGCGGCCATTCAAGGTCCGGCGTGCACTTCTCCGCTTCGACTGCAGCCTGCAGAAGGATGGTGTCGAGGAGCAGCATACCTGATTCGGTGGGGCTCAGATACTCCGGTTCTTCCCGGCTTCCGGCGCCGTGAAGAGTAAGCAGGCCTTTGCCGAGGGCCCATTCCATCGTACGGGGGATTATGGCTTTCAAGTCCGTCCCGAATATTCGGTAAAAATATTTCAGCCTGATACCTGGTACAGTTCTCAGCCCCATCATCAGGAACTCGAGAAGGAATTCATTTTCAGACAGTATCTCCGCTTCCAGTGCATCCCAGGTTTTGTCTGCAGCGGGGTCCAGTTCATCGATAGCTGTTTTTGGAAAAAAACTTCCCATCAGAAATCTTTCGAAATTCCTGCTTCCCGACAACCGTATCGGCAGATTCCCTCCCGCGCATCCTGCGTACGGCAGGGTCGACACCGCACCGGGACCTGCACCGAGGTATGGATGCATTCTCCAGTAGTGAAGATTGTGTCGGCTGGAGCATCCCGGTCTGGCGAAGTTCGACACCTCGTAGTGCGAGTAGCCGGCCGCCCTAAGCATGTCCCAACCGCGTCTCAGCGTCACGGCGGACTCTCCGTCGTTTCTCCGGCGGAAACTGCCGGCTGCTTCCCGGTACGCCAGCGGCGTATCCGGCTCGACAGTCAGATGGTAGAATGAGATATGATCAGGACCGAAGGCCGCAGCTTCCCGGAGATCCTCGAGTGAGGATTCATCGGTCCGACCGGGCACGGATGTGATAAGATCGATATTCCATCTGCCTGCCCAGATGTCGCTTACGAGTTCAACGGCGCTGCGGGTCTCGGCGGCGGAGGCGTTCCGGTTGAGGAAGCGGAGCACTTCTTCGCTGAAGCTCTGAACGCCGACACTGATGCGTGATACCCCGGCTGCCTGCAATTCGGAGAGCTGAGAGGATGTTACATATTCAGGGTTCAGTTCGACGGTCCACTCGCTTACATGTGTCCTGTCGCAGAGAGCGGCGCATTGTTCCAACAGGTCTGTGAAGATCGCAGGATCGAGGCTGTTCGGGGTTCCTCCGCCGATATGGACCGTACCGATGGTCTCCGGGGCGATCTGCCCGAGAAAGCAGTCAATCTGTTCGAATGTCCGGTGCAGAATCCGGCGTTGGACTTCCGGCGGCTGTCCCGCCAGCGAATAGAAATCGCAGTAGTCGCATTTCGCCCTGCAGAAGGGTATGTGGATATAGAGGGCCGGTAAATACTGCATTGCAGAAACATATCGTTTCATGGAACTGCTGATCAGAGAAGAGAAAATCCGGGCCAGAAGGAGAGCATCACTCGTGCTTTGATACGTGAAAATTCGGTTGATTTCCAGTGTACCGAAGCCGCGAGACCGGTGCGGTTGTCGGGAACCAGCAGATACTCGCCTTTCTTCAGGACCATTTCCGGCTGGTTCCCTGAAAACGGCAGCTCCGCTGATACGAAATCACCCTGTTCGGGTACCTGAATTACGTATTCATCCTGAATCGCTTCGAATTCATCGATGAAATAGTTACTGTCGGATGATTTTATCTTGACCCTGAAATTTTCCAGCTTCACGGTATCTCCGGGCACGCCTATGACCCGAAACAGCTGATACCGTGATCCGTAATACGGATTACGGTCATCGAAAATTGAAAGACGGTTGAAGGTGAAAAATCGGGAGAACGAATTCAGAATTATGGTGTACCATGAGGAACTGCGGTCAGGGTTGTATGCCGCCGCCGCCAGATCTCCGCGTCCCGGACTCCTGAACGCAGGGAACCGGTAGTTGAACAGGGGTAATTCAGGACCGTAGATCAGAGGGCTGGCAATGTACCGTTCAGTCTCACCATTCTGATTATTACGGGTATAGACCTGGATGAAAAAAATACTGACGATCTGATAGAGTAAAAAAACTACAACTATCAGGCGCAGCAGGTACAGAAACAGTTTCCTGAGCGCACTCTGGGGCTTGTAGCTGCGGTAATACCGCAGTGCTTTCGATCTCTTCGACATCTAAAATCCCCGCATTCAGTGGATGGCTCCCATACGGCCGAGAGGCCAGTAGATGAACATCGCCCTTCCCAGGACTTTCTTGAGCGATACCGGACCGAAATAACGGCCGTCACGGCTGTTGTCCCGGTTGTCGCCAAGGGGAAGAATGTAACCCTGTCCTATATACCAGCCGGTATCGAATTTTCTCCATAGACCGCCTGCCCGTCTGTCCTGCGGATTGAGTCTGTAGAGCATTTCGGTACGGTATTTCATCCATTCAAACATATCGGTTACGGAAGGCATCCGGCTTCCCTCTGCAAGAAGCTCCTCCGGAGGATTCAGATTCATGGACAGATAGGCGTCGCTCCACGCCGATGCCTTGATCGACGGGTAGGTCTCCTGTTCGATGATTCTGCGGGTCCTGTCCTGCAGTCCGGCCATCCGCCTGAACTCGGCTTCTCTTATCCATGTCTCGAAGCCCGGAGGACTGATCTCCACCTCCCCCCGAACAAAACGGATCCTGTCCTGCTCCATTCCAACCGCACGCTTTATCAGGAAATGCGGACGCGGGTTCCCGTTCTCATCCTTGTCGATATCAACCAGAGAGAGGGTGAGCATGTAGATCAGCCGCTGGAATGTGTCGAAGAGCGGGCCCTTGGAAATATAAGTGGGGCTCTCGAAGATGATGATCTCATCCCGCTCCGGCGCGGTGAAACCCGGCAGCTTGACTGCTCCCGGCACCAGTTCCGGTCCGTAGATCATTTTGTTGACGAATATCCGGTCCGTAATCTGGAGGGTGTTCTTCATCGATCCCGAAGGGATCTGATAGGCCTGTGCGGCATACTGATTGATTATCAGGACAACGATAGCAGCCCAGAGGAAGGCCTCAATCCAGTCAACAATCGGGTTCTTGGCCTTCTGCTTCGCTCTTATGAGTTCCCGCTTTCTTTTCCTGCGGGTAAGATAACTTTCCGTTATTCTCTGTACGGCACCGTACCACTTTTCCATGCATTCTCCTCGTCGACAACACAATATGTACCACAGATACGTCACATTGACAAGTTAAGTCCTTCCCTGTACATTTTTCAGCATGAAAAAGAAAAAAAAGAGCATTGAAATCGGTGAGGTCGAGCCTGTCAGGCTGAAGCCCTTTCTGGGTATGCAGCCCGGTTTGTATCTCACTATTGCATATACCATAGCGTTTTTGTTTCTCCTGTTTATCATCCTGATACTGCCGGGGATCCGGCGCAACGGTTCGCTGGTCAGCTTTGAGACTACACCTGCAGAGGCCTCCGTATTCGTCGATGGTATCTATGCCGGATCGACTCCTTTTGAGGCCTTTATCGCCAAAGGCAGTCATGAGATACAGATCGAAAAGCCGTATTTTTCAGCCCGGAATGTTACAATCCGGACGCCGGGCAGAATATTCGGCACCCTGCTTTTTCCCAGGAAAATGCGGTACGAATCAGCCCTTGAAATCGAAGATCGGCAGGGCTTTCTGAACTGGAGATTCCGGCAGGTGTCCGGCTGGGCGCTTGTAGGCTCATTCTACGAAAGCTACACCTATCCGCGGAGAAGCCGTTCGGCCGTGGAGGAGTTTATTCAGGGTACTGGTGAAGAAGGCAGTGAAGAGCTGTATTATTTTCTATACATGTTGACAAACAATATGAGCTCCCCCGAGATATATAACGATATTCAGGCTGCTTACAGGCGTGCCGGTTCATCGGATGCTCCCGCGGAAGCCGGCCTTACTTCCCTTTTGAGTGGCATTCCTTTCGCAGACGAACTGGATACGGACCTTATTGATCTCTACTCCGTTCTGCTGTCAGAGGAATTCCAGGACAGCGGCCGCCTCAGCCCTCGGCAGGAGGAGATTTTCGATCGTCTTCGGGACCGTATCAGCGCCCTTCCCTTCGACGATACCTATTCCCAAAGAGGCAGCCGGGGAGATTCGCTCCGCGTCGAGGGAGTCTCCTTCCTGCGTATGGATCCTCCGCGGACCATTCCTGTAGGCAACCGTGGTCTCGTATTGTCTCCTGAAAGTCTCGACGTCGAAGGTTTGAATGCTTTTCCCCATATGGAAGAGATCGGACCCTACTATCTGAGTGTATCCGAAATAAGCCGTTCACAGTTTCAGGACTTTATCGGAGATGAGCCCTCCTGGGCTCCTGAAAACAGGGAGCTTCTTGCTGAAAAGGGACTTGTGGATGGGGGATATCTGGCGTTTTTGGAGGAAGATGATGCCGATCCCGGCCTTCCGGTCACCCAGGTATCATGGCATGCGGCTGCAGCCTACTGTGAATGGCTTCAGTCAAGGCTTCCAGCCTCTCTGAAGGACCAGTACACGGTACGACTCCCGACTGAAGCCGAATGGGAATACGCAGCACGGATGAACGGAGAACCGAAAACCGTTGACCGGAGTACGGCAGTTGAAGGACCGGAGTCTGCGAGTTATCTTCGCGCCGGCGATGCAGGATACACCGATCTCGTCGGAAACGTTTGGGAATGGAGCGCCAACTGGTACTTCCCCTCCGATGTGGTCGACGGTCAGTACGGGTTGAGCAGACCGATATTCGGCGGAATGGAGAAGGCGGTCCGCGGCGGAAGCTGGATTCAGAGCCGGGATGAAGTACCGGTGTGGCTACGTGCCTCTCAGCCCCCCGAATGGTGTTCGGAATTCGTCGGATTCAGGGTCGTCCTGGTTCCGGCCGGGGAGTGACGGTTCGGTATGGCAAAGACAGAAGACGAAGTCGGCATTAAAGTCCTCGCGGACAACCGTAAAGCCAGGTTCAACTACACGGTTGAAGAGAAGTTCGAATGCGGAATCGAACTGCAGGGTACCGAAGTGAAGTCCATCCGTATCGGCAAGTTCTCCTTCGGCGATTCATATGCCCGGGTGATCAACAACGAACTCATCCTCTGCAGTTTTCACGTCTCGCCGTACGAGTTCGGCAACATCTTCAACCATGATCCCGACCGCGACAGACGTCTGCTCGTACATAAGCGGGAGATAAAACGGCTGCAGCGGAAGATCGATGAACGGGGATACACCCTCGTTCCCCTCAAGGTGTACCTTAAAAAAGGGATCGTAAAAGTGGAGATTGGTATCGGCAAGGGGAAAAAGATGCATGACAAGCGGGACGCAATCAAGAGCCGCGATCTGAAGCGCGACGCGGAGCGTGAAATACGCGACCGGCTTCGATAGGGAAAGCAGCAGACGGGGGCCGAAAGATCGGCAACCCTGCAAGGCAGTTGATTTTACATCTCTTACATGTTATTTTTTACACAGACAGGGGGTGTACCGGATTCGACTGACGGATCGCACAGCCGCTGGTTGCAGGTGGAGCTGTCACAACTCCTAAAAAGGGACACCAAATTAACTGCAGACAATAATGCAGACTTTGCACTGGCTGCGTAATTAGCAGCTGCGGGCCTTACTCACGCTGTTCCGAGGGAGTAAGCGCCTGAAAGAAACCGGGACTTGCCCGTTCCGCCGTCCGGCGCGGACACGGGGACACACAGTCGGACTCAGGAGGAAGATGGTCCGTTCCGGCACCGCCCTTCCTCCGAAACCAACAAGCCGGGACTAAACCTGTAGACGCCTTCGGGGTGCCCGTTAGGACGCGGGTTCGACTCCCGCCACCTCCATTACAATCTGCATAGGAAACGAAATGTCCAATACACAAAAAGCGGTCTTCCTCGACCGCGACGGTACCCTGATCGAAGATGTGGGATGCCTGAAAAATCCTGAGGATATCAAACTGTATCCCGACACGATCGATACGCTGAAGCTCCTTCAGGAGCAGTATCTGCTCTTCGTGGTTACCAATCAGACCTGGATTTCCAAAGGGGAACTCACCATGGAAGAGGTCGATTCGGTAAACGGAGAGCTTGACCGTATTTTTTCGGAGCACGGAATTCATATTGAGCAGTGGTACGTCTGTCCCCACGGGAAGGAGGACGGATGCGAATGCCGAAAGCCCGGCGACGCCTTCCTTCGGGATGCAGCCGCAGAGTACGGACTTGACCTCGAGCACTCCTTCATCATCGGTGATCATCCCCACGATGTCGTGACCGCCAAGTCTCTGGGAGTCTTCGGGCTCTACGTACTCACCGGACACGGCCGCAAACACCTGCACGAGCTCAACGGAGAATCGCTGATATTCCACAGCCTGAGGGATGCCGCCGGATGGATCATGGATCATCCAAATTCTGCGGCCGATCTCGAGCAGGCTGTTCTCCGGGGCGCAGAATCACTGCGCGGAGGCGGCCTGGTGGTCTTCCCGACAGAGACCGTCTACGGCCTCGGAGCCGATGCTCTCAATCCGGATGCGGTCCGGAAGATATTTACCGCCAAGCAGAGGCCCCTTTACAATCCCCTGATCGTGCATGTCTCGGACCGCCAGCAGGTGGAATCGATTGTGGATGATGTACCGGATCTGGCCGCAAAGCTGATGAACAGGTTCTGGCCGGGCCCTCTCACCCTCGTCATGCCGAAATCCAGCCGTGTCCCGGATATCGTGACTGCCGGAAATCCCACGGTAGCCGTCAGAATGCCGGCGCATCATCTGGCACTCGAACTCATTGCTGAAGCAGGAACTCCTGTAGCGGCGCCGAGCGCCAACTCCTTCGGGCGCACCAGCCCCACCACCGCTGAACACGTACGGGAGCAGCTGGAAGGACGCTATGACGTACTCATCGATGGAGGGGCTTGCCAGGTTGGGGTGGAATCGACGGTGCTTTCGCTCATCGGACGACAGCCGAAGATCCTCCGGCACGGAGGAATTACCCGCGAAGCGATAGAATCGGTTGTGGGACCGGTAACAACGCTGGAGGAGGAGCAGAACCACGGAGCCCTCCATAGTCCGGGTATGCTGCCGTCTCACTATGCACCGCGGACCCCTGTCCGCCTGTACGCCGATATCCCGACAGAACTCATGGCTGATGATAAAGTCGGCTTCCTGCTTCTGAAGCCCGGCGGCAATCAAATTGCAGGACCGGTTGAAATACTGAGTGAGACCGGCGATCTCAGCGAGGCGGCCACGAACCTCTATGCCGCGCTTCTGCGGCTCGATTCAGCCGGGCTCCGGCTCATCGTCAGCCATCCCTTTCCCGGTAACGGCATTGGCGCCGCGATCAACGACCGTCTGATAAAGGCTGCGAGAGACGGAGAGCGGAATGAGGAATAGATGGGTCGTTCTTGCGGCTTCGGTCGTTACCCAGACTATACTCGGCGGAGTGTACGCGTGGAGCACCTTCGTCCCGGCGCTTATTGAAGACTACGGCCTGAACAATGCGGGCAGCAGCTTCATATTCGGGCTGACTATAGGGGTATTCACCGTTTCGATGACCTTCGCCGGCAGGCTGCTGAAGGAGAAGGGCCCCCGTCTCACTGCAACTATATCAGCCGTACTCTACATAACCGGATACCTGCTTGCATCGGTATCCGGAGGGAACTACCCTATCCTGCTCTTGAGTCTGGGCGGTATTACCGGTGCAGGTATCGGATTCGGATATGTCGGACCTCTTTCGGTGGGGATGAAATGGTTCCCCGACCGGAAGGGACTGATTACGGGCATCGCCGTTGCGGGGTTCGGCGGCGGGGCCGTAATACTTTCGACCGTCGCCGGAGTATTCATCGACTCCGGTCTTGATGTTCTGGTCTTCTTCCGCTTAATGGGCATTATTCTCGGTACGGTACTGCTCCTTTCAGCACAGTGCATGTCCGAACCGAAGTCGTACGGACGGCAGAAACAGAGCCAACAGGTCAATCTCATACGTGAAATATCCAGTCCGCAGTTTCTGCTGATTACGGCCGGTCTGTTTTCAGGGACCTTTGCGGGGCTTCTGGTTATCGGTAATCTCGTTCCGATAGTCCGGTCATCAGGTCTCTCGGTAGTAGAAGCAGTTGCCGCGGTATCCGTTTTTGCAGTCGGGAATGCGGTCGGACGGGTTACATGGGGACATATTTTCGACCGCTTCGGATTCCCGAGCATACCCGCTTCCCTGATTCTTCTGGGCTTATTCATCTCGGCGTTATTCCTGTATCTCCCGGTATGGAGCATTCTGATTGCTACCAGTCTCATCGGATTCGGATTCGGGGGCTGTTTCGTTATCTACGCCTCGGCTGTTTCACGACACTACGGTGTAGATGCTTTTCCGATTCTGTATCCCCTGAGCTTCCTCGGTTACGGCGCGGCGGGAATCATCGGTCCGGTCATCGGCGGCGGGCTTGCGGATCTAACCGGCTCTTTTGAAAGTGCCCTTGGACTCAGCGTCCTGCTCCTCATCTCCGCGGGGGCTTTGACATTCAGGGGACTGAAAATTTTTAATGGAAAGGAAGAATCCGAACTAACACGTTCTTCGGAAGTGTAATATACTGCAGATGCGAATGAGTTACGAGAATTTAGTGCAGCAGTTACGTTTATGCCTGGTGAACCAAACACTCCCGGGCTTCGCATCACAATTTAAAATGGCCCCGGACGGAAGATTTACCCCGGATTACGATCCCACTCCTTCAGGCGCCCGGATGGCGGCCGTACTGATTCTCCTTCACAAACAGAAAGAAAAAATAAATATCCCTCTCATAGTACGGGCGGATAACGGTGCGCCCCACTCGGGTCAGATAGCTCTGCCGGGGGGTGCGTACGAGGAACCGGAAGAGTACCCGGTCGAGACCGCCCTCAGAGAAGCCAGGGAGGAGACCGCTCTGCCCCGGGAGCGAGTGGATGTCCTGGGAAAGATAACCCCGCTCTTCATTCCGGTTAGCAATTTCTCGGTCTGTCCGGTTATCGGCTGCTCGAGCGGTGAATTGGAACTGGAACCTGATTTCGAGGAAGTCCAGGAGATCCGATGGATAGACCTGAACGAATTACTTAGCACACCGCAGACCGGTTTTTTCATGTCACGTTCAGCAGGCCGACACATTCAGGCCCCGTATTTCGCCTCGAGTGCGGGAAAAATCTGGGGTGCAACGGCAATGATCCTGATCGAGGTGGCCGAAATTATCCGCCGGATCCAATCAGCTCAGAAATAAAATTCACCACGGGCGGGGCGCAGATCGAGGTGAACAGTCCGTTGAGACAGAGCGCCAGTCCTGATGAAGCCCCCTCAAGACTCCCCTCCTCCACCGCTCTGGCTGTACCGATACCGTGAGATGAAGCCCCCATTGCCAGGCCGAAGGGGATGCCGTTCAGGATACCGACAGTACGCAGCAATATTGGTCCGATGACCGCCCCGAGGATTCCAGTCACCACAACGACTGAAGCAGTCAGTGAAGGTTCACCTCCCATTCCCTCCGACAGTACAATTGCAATCGGCGTCGTAACGGATTTGGGAGCCAGAGAAGCCGTTATCTCATGCGGGACTTTCATCAGTGTGAGGGGCACCGTTACCGAGATTACTCCGACGATGCTGCCGAAGGAGGTTGATATCAGAACAGCAGGCAGCTCTCTGCGGAGAAGCCGGAGCTGATCGTACAGGGGCATTCCCAGTGCGACAACCGCCGGTCCGAGGAGGAAATGTATCGGCCAGGCTCCTGTGAAGTATACTTCATAGTCGATCCGCAGAAGCGTGAGTATACCTATAAGCACTACGACGGTGACCAGTACCGGATGCAGAAGAAAGGAACGGACCGTTGAATAGAGCTGTGATGCGGCAAGGTAGACGATCAGCGTTATCATCAGTGCGAAAAGAGGCGTCTCCACCATCAGCTTCCGCTCCTTTTTCCGGTAAAAAGACGCTGTAAAACGCCAACCGTTCCAAGAACGAGAACAAAACTGAACAAGACGGCGAAGAAAATCTCGAACCAGTAAGCTTTGAAGAGGTCCGTGTGTGCCATTATGCCGACACCTGCGGGCACGAAGAAGAAAGAAAGATTCCTGAGCAGAAAATCCGCGGTACCGGCGATCCATTTCCGTCGAATGACACCTGAACCCAGACCGGCGGTCAGCAGAAGCATGCCGATAACGCTTCCCGGCAGAGGGATCCCGATGAAGTGAAGGGTTTCCCCCAGAAAGAATACCAGAAGAATAATACCAAATCCCAACATATGCCCACTATAAGAAGTTTTAATGAAAAAAGACACATCTTTTCCATAAAAACGGTTGACCAGCTGCCGTTAAGTTCCTATAGTTTCTACTCAAAGGAACAGGGGAGAATGTATACACGGTACGACAGAAAACTGCAATTGAACACTTTCGTCTCGAATATTGTCGTCGTTCTGATTGTCGTCGTAGTAGTACTACTCCCGGGTCCATGAGACCGCCGGAGAAGCGCATAGGCTTGCAGCAGAGAGTAACAGGGCCTGTCGCCACCCGGCGGCAGGCCTTTTTTTTATTCTCCTGAAAGCTGAACAGCCTTCCCGATCTCATGCCACCAAACAAGGAGGATCATATGAAAAAGGGGAAGTCCGTAGGAGCAAAATCCCTCGTAAAGTCCCTGGAAAAAGCGGGTACCGAGGTGCTGTTCGGCTATCCGGGAGGAGCAAACCTTCCCATATACGAAGCCCTATCCAGATCCGAAATACGGTGTATCCTGTCGCGGCACGAACAGGGGGCCGCCCACATGGCCGACGGATATGCCCGTGCTACAGGCAAAACGGGGGTATGCATGGCTACGAGCGGTCCCGGGGCTACCAATCTTGTTACGGGGATTGCCACCGCCTACATGGATTCATCCCCGATGGTGGCGCTGACCGGTCAGGTTTCAAGGGGTATGATCGGGAATGATGCATTCCAGGAAGTTGACATTACCGGAATAACCATTCCGATTACGAAGCACAATTATCTAGTGCAGAAGGCCAGCCAGATCGCCCCTACGATTGAAGAGGCTTTCTATCTCGCCTCCACCGGACGGCGCGGTCCGGTTCTCGTCGACATTCCAAAGGATGTTCAGACCGAAGAGTTTGCCAGCCAACAGGAGAGACGTCGCAGCCTGGAGGGATACAATCCCACTATGAAGGGACATCCGGGGCAGATAAAGCGGGCGGTATCGATGATCAGAGAAGCCAGCCGCCCGGTAATTATCGCCGGAGGCGGTGTTTTCCTGGCGGATGGTTTCGATGCGCTGGCCCAATTCGTTGAGACCACCGGAATGCCTGTCGTTCATACCCTGATGGGAAAGTCCGCATTCGACAATCGTCATCCTCTGAATCTGGGACTGTTCGGCTATCATGGAAGAAAGATCGCCAACACCGCCGTTACGAAGGCGGATCTGGTCATAGCGATTGGAACCAGGTTCGGCGACCGTTCCACCGGCCCCCTATCGGCTTTTGCGCCTGAGGCAAGAATTATTCACATCGACATCGATCCGGCCGAGATCGGTAAGAACGTGCCAGCGTATTTACCTATTGTCGGGGATATCACCAATATTCTTCCCCGCTTGACTGAACTCTGCAGTTCGGCAGGCACTGCATCTGATCATCAGAAGTCCTGGCTCGACAATCTTCAGTCGAATGTTTCGACGCCGCCGGCCGCGGGTGACATCCGGACATCGGGCATACTCCGTTCCGCCGCGGAGGTTTTTCAGGACCCGATCGTAGTCACGGATGTGGGACGTCACCAGATCGCCGCCGCTCAATACTTTCCGGTATCATCCGGGCGCACATTCATTACTTCCGGAGGACTCGGAACGATGGGCTTCGGACTTCCCGCGGCGATAGGAGCTGCAATCGGCAGACCGGACAAGGAGGTCGTCCTGATAACGGGAGACGGTTCCTTCCTGATGAATATACAGGAGCTCGTCACGGCACGTGAGACAGGGGTACATATAGCGGTCCTGGTAATGAACGATAGCCGTCTCGGCATGATTCAGCAGCTTCAGGACTATTTCTATGAAGGAAGATTCGATGTCAGCAAGTTCGAAACGGATATCCATTTCGAACGTATTGCCGAGGATTTCGGCTGCAGCGGCATACGGGTGGATTCATCCGACGGGCTGATGAAAGCCCTGAATGAGGCCTCAGGAAACGATGGAGTCACGGTAATCGACTGTGCCGTAGGAGAGGAAGACCATGTATACCCGATGGTGACCGGTTCCAATCTTCTCGAACTTGTAGAGGGAGGAGCACAATGAAACACACTATGTCTATTCTCTGCGACGATACCCCCGGTGTCATGACCCGGATATCAGGACTCTTTTCGCGAAGGGGCTTCAATATCGAGAGTCTGACAGTCGGCCACACGGAGCTTCCGGGTAAGAGCCGTTTCACCATTGTAGTCGAAGGCAACGATCATATTCTCGAACAGGTGCGTAAACAGCTGCAGAAGCTGATTCATGTTATCAAGGTATGGGATCTCGACCTCGAACGTACCATTGAACGGGAGCACGCTCTTGTGAAAATCGAAGTTGGAGATCAGGAGCGTGCCTCTATCCTCCAGCTTATTACCGCACTTCAGGCGAGAATAGTATCATCGAACGGAAATATCTGGGTCTTCGAAATAACCGGCGATACGGCCGCAGTCGACAGTGCTATCAACCTTCTCAGCCAGTTCCAGATCGTCGAATCGATACGTACGGGCAAGATCGCACTCGAAGAGGGTTCAGAAAGCGGACGTGTAAGAAGCTGATCCCGCCTTGACAGACTCCGGTAGGTTCCTGCCGGAGTCTGGGTGTACTTACCGGGTCCGCATTACACCGATGACGACACCGATTACTGCGCCTGCGCCGCCGGTAATGAGAATTTTGCGCCGGATCTCTTCAACACCCCGTATGGTATTGCCGAGCTGCTTGAAGAAAGCGTCGCTCGGCACGACGAGGGTCTGCAGATCAATATATGAATTGCCGACCTTGCCGAATAGGAAGTAGCCGGCTGCGAGACCCACTATTCCGAGAATGACCGCTGATGATACGATTTTTCCCACCTCGAACTCCTTGCATACTGAATTAGAATGGCGGATGCATGTATCAAACGTGAAACATACATCCGCCGCAGTATGCTTCCTATTCTTTCACCGCCTCTTCTTCATCGAAGTAACGGTCCCGGGGCCACTCTGCCATCAGAGAATCTATTTCAGCCTTGTCCTTTATCCTCCGGATAAAGTAGATAGCCAGTCCTACCAGCATCCAGACTGATGCATAGGCCAGTGCCTTCCACCCCTGCAGGTACAGGAGATAACCCGAGATCAGAATACCAATCCACGGGAAAATTTGGAACCATGCTTTTCCGTACATTCCCGGAATTTTCGAACAAATCTCAGGATATTTCTTCCGGGCCATGATGACTCCGACATGAGTTATAATCCAGTTGTAGAGGAACATGGCAACGATCACTTCCGCTACGAGCTGCAGTGTGCCGGTGACAATGAGAAAAATCGCCACGATAGCGGTAGCCAGAAGCGAATAACCGGGAATACCGAACTTGTTGATCGTTACAACCTTTCCCTTGATGATCTTGTCCCGGGAAAGAACGAACAGGACCCGGGCTCCGACTGCGAGCTCTCCGTTGTGAGATGAGAGAATAGCGGCAAAAGCCACAATCACTATAAAGGCGACTCCGAAGTTCCCCATATACTCCGATGCAACTGCCGCATACGGTGCATCCGAGGCTGAGAACTGGTCATAGGCCAGGATACCTGTCGAGACGAAGGCTGACACGATGTACAGAACCGCTGGAATGAGTGCTCCAAGGATAATTCCCCATGTAATGGTCTTGGCGGGGTCCTTGGCTTCTTCGCCGAGGTCAGCTGCAAGAGTGAGACCTGCATATGCGAATATGAGCAATGAAGCTCCCTTCATTACCCCTGCAAAACCCATGGGAGATCCCATGGCGACATTCGACGCCTTCACGTGCGGCAGACCGAGAACAATATAGATCAGCATACCTGCTACCATGAAGAGGAACAGAGCGTTCTGAATATTCGAAACGAACCTCACGCCTCTCAGGTTGATCAGGAAAAATACACATGTTACAACAATGGCCCCGATTACGACAGGTACCTGAAAAGTTATACCCGGCATTACGTTGAGGTAGGAGATAAATGCCTTGGCGGTAATCGCCACGGGACCTATTAAAGCGAGCCACATGCCCCATCCTGAAAGGAACCCCAAAGGTTTAGACACAATCCTCGTCGGATATACGTAGCTCTCACCTCCTTCGACGGGATACATGAGATTGAGATAGATGGTACTCAAACCTGCCAGAATTACAGGTATGGCACCGATAGCATAGGATACCCAGGTAAGTGCTCCTGCATACCGTGCTCCGAGTCCGGTGATCACGAAGACACCGGCGCCGATTACAATCCCTGCCGCAATTGCTGTTACGTCAAGGATGCCCAATTGCCGCTTCAGATGTTTTTTTTCTGCAGCCATGGTTTCCCCCTAAAAAAATAATTCGGCACAGGTTTCGTTTGTTGCCGAGAGCCTTGTGCCGTTATGTATGACGAAATTTTTTATCTCACCTCATGTAGTACATCGTATTACTCATGAGCCTACAGCAGGACTGTTTCTACGTCAAGTAATTTATGTATAAATATACTTGATTATACAATTATAATGTATATTCATTATGTCAGATGATTGTAAACGATCTCATTCACATATACAGCCATAGACTCTGCAGTTTCCGGCTGAAATGGGCGATCCACCATTTTTTTTATCTAATATATATAAATTTTAACTTGCAAAATAGGATTTCATCGAGTAAAATGATTGTGTAATGAAACCGTTTTCAGTTGAGAGGGTATATTATGAACTCCAGAATTGCTAAACTGCGACAAGAACTTATGCAGACCACGCCTGAGATCTGCGCCGAGCGGGCTGTTATTTTTACTGAATCTATGAAGCGGAGCGAAGGCAAACCGATTGTAAAACGTCGAGCTGAATCCCTTTACGAAGTGCTGGATAAAATGACGATCTTCGTTCGTGACGGCGAGCTCATCGTCGGCAACCAGGCAAGTACCGTCCGGGGTGCTCCTGTTTTTCCTGAATACGCCGTTGACTGGATCGTGGATGAATTCAACGGCAACCCCTATCCGTTTCCTGACCGCCCATGCGATCAGTTTACCTACAGCGAGGAGACGAAGCAGAAGGTACTCGAGACTATCGATTACTGGAAGGGAAAGACTCTATTCGAAAATATATGGAGCCAGTTACCCGAGGAAGCCAGGACTGCCTGGGAAATAAATGCCATCGACGATACCTGGTGCGCCGCCGCCGGCCTCGGCAACGTCCTGCCTGATCACGAGATGGTCCTGACTCATGGCCTCAACTACGTCATAGCCAAAGCAGAGCAACGAATCGACAAACTCGATCTTACGGAGCCGGGCACGATCAGTCAGTACTGGTTTCTGCAGGCGGTAATAACCGCCAATAAAGCGGTTATCAATTTCGCCCGGCGTTTTGCCGAACTCCTGGACCAGGAATCCGAGAAGACCGACGATCCGAAGAGAAAGGCCGAACTCAAGACCATGGCCGAGAACTGTAAAAGAGTACCGGCTAAACCCGCCGAAACCTTCTGGCAGGCTGTCCAGACGGTATGGTTCATCCAGCTGATTCTTCAGATCGAGACCAACGGCCACGCAATCTCTCTCGGCCGGTTCGACCAGTACCTGTGGCCTTACTATGAGCAGGATATCAAAAACGGTGTCATCGACCGCGATACCGCGCTCGAAATTGTAGAGTCCTTCTTTATCAAGGCCAACGAGATCAACAAGCTGAGGTCCTGGCCGGACAGTGAATACTTTCCCGGATATCACCTTGCCGAAAATCTTGCGATCGGCGGACAAACGGCGGACGGTAAGGATGCAGTCAACGATCTGACCCACGTCGTCCTCGATGCGACGGCGGACCTCAAACTCACCAAGCCGTCAGTTTCACTGAAGTGGTTCGAAGGCACCAGCGACGAGTTCATGGATAAAGCCTTTCAGGTCATCTATCAGCACAAGGGCGGACAGCCGGCTCTTTACAACGATCTGGGGGTCATGAAGATTCTCGATAATATGGGAATCAGGAAGGAGGACCAGTACAACTGGGCTCCGGTCGGCTGTATTGAAGCGTCGATTCCCGGAAAATGGGACTTCGCCGCCAAGGGCTCATGGCTGAACGTCGCGAAAGTGTTCGAAATGACCATCAACAATGGGAAAGATCCCCGTACCGGAACGACCCTGCTTCCCGGAGACGGAGATCTAACTACTTTCAAGAGCACCGATGAGATCATGAAAGCTTTTAAAAAGCAGCTTCATTACTATATGGAACTGCAGGTAATTGTAGAGCACATGAGTGATGAGATGCACATCCTGCACGATCAGAATGCTTTCCGATCTTCTCTGGTTCACGACTGCATAGAACGGGGCAAGTCACTTATCGAGGGCGGCGCAGTGTACACTGCGGACGGCGGACCGACGTCAGGAGGAATCTCAACCGGTGATGCCTTTGCCGCGATCGAGTATGTACTCTTCGATAAAAAGCTTCTCACTGCTGAACAGCTTGCACATGCTCTGGAAACGAACTTCGAGGATCAGACTACTTCACCCAGCGGTGAAGAGATCCGTCAGCTGCTCGTCAACAAGCCTCCTAAATTCGGCAACGATGACGACTATGCCGACAAATATGCCGTCGAGATAGCCGAGTATCTTGGAAGGACCTATCAGGAGGATTTCAAGAGCTCCAGATACGGCAAAGGTCCCGTACCCGCAACATTCGCACTCAGCCAGAGCTCGGTAACAGGGAACGTTGCCTTTGGAAAGTCAGTCGGCGCTCTGCCTACAGGACGGAAAGCTACCCTGCCGGTGAATAACGGTGTCTCGCCCGCCAATGGGGCTGAACTTCACGGTCCAACTGCCACGATAAACTCCGAGGCGAAGCTTCCCAGTGTCTGGTTCCAGAAAGGATCGATCTTCAACATGCGTCTGACTCCGGATTCCATGAAGACCCCTGAATCACGCAAACGGGTCCTCGCTCTGGTCAAGTCCCACTTCAAGAATGATCAGTATCACATTCAGTTCAACGTGCTCGATGACGAGACACTGCGGGAAGCCCAGAAGCAGCCGGAGGAATACAAGGATCTTATGGTCCGTATTTCAGGCTATAGTGCATTCTTTACTCCTCTCAACAAGGAACTGCAGACTGATGTGATCCAGCGAATGAAGTTCGACGTGGAATAAGAGGGTATAACGAAGTACGCAGCCGGCCGGGTCGATAGGATTCGGCCGGTTTTTTCATTTTATTTACTTATTATATTAGTCAGAATAAGACTTCCTTAGTATATTTATCAGTGTAAAAACTCAGAAAAGCCTAAGGAGGTCTATATGAGACGATTCTTCAAACGTTATTCACATATATTGATTATTCTCCCCGTACTTTTTCTGGTGGCTGCGGCGTTTCTCTTCGCCGGCGGAGGGCAGGAACAGGTATCTGAACCTGAAATGGAAGAGCCCTTCGTCGAGTCGACGGAACCGGGTAAGGGGAACTCCATGGAATCAAAAGTCCCGGCAAAGGAGATCCAGCCTTTTCCCGAGAGTCTGATCCAGAATCTCGAACCGTATGCGACTGCTATATTCGCCGGAGGATGCTTCTGGTGTCTCGAATATCCCTATGAACGGCTCGACGGAGTAGCTGAAGTCATATCGGGATACTCCGGAGGTACCGAAGAGAATCCGACCTACCGTGAAGTCGCCTCCGGTCAGACCAGCCATCGTGAAGCGGTCATCGTCTACTATAACCCTGATGTCATCAGCTATGACCAGCTTCTCGATGTGTTCTGGCGTTCGATAGATCCTACCGACGGCGGAGGTCAATTCTACGACCGGGGCTCTCACTATGAACCGGCGATTTTCTATGCCAATGAGAGCGAAGAAGCAGCGGCCCTCCGTTCGAGGCAGGCGCTCAACGATTCCGGCCGTTTTTCCGAAGAGATAGTCACTGAAATTCTGCCTGCTGGTCCGTTCTACCCTGCTGAAGAGTATCACCAGGACTATTACATCAAGAGCGCCATGGCGTATCAGAACTACTACCAGGCTTCCGGCCGGGGCAGCTTTATTTCCGAGCTCTGGAAGAGCGGAAAGACACCTGAGGGTCTCGATACGAAGGAAGGTCTGTGGAGCAATTTTGACAAGGAAAAGAGGGTGTCGGAACTGAATGCTCTTCAGTATGAGGTCACCCAGCAGGACGGCACCGAACCCGCCTTCGACAATGAGTACTGGGACAACAAGGGTGAGGGTATCTATGTCGACATAGTAAGCGGCGAACCGCTGTTCAGCTCCACCGACAAATACAAGTCCGGAACCGGATGGCCGAGTTTTACCCGCCCGATCGATCCTGACTACGTGACTTACCATGAAGACAATAAATTCTTCATGCAGCGCATAGAAGTTCGAAGTAAATACGCCGACAGCCATCTCGGGCACGTTTTCAAGGACGGCCCCGAGCCTACAGGTCTTCGATACTGCATGAATTCCGCTTCTCTTCGCTTCGTTCCGAAGGAGGACATGGCAAACGAAGGGTATTCGCAATATCTGGTCTTTTTTAACTGATCAAACACTCTTTGCAAGCCCCCCGCCCTGGGGGGCTTTTTTTATATTGCAGCATTTCCCATTCACCATTGCGAATTCGCTGCGGTTGCACTACAGTTTTTAGTAACGAGTGCTTTGATATTTAAGAAAAAGGAAGGAGATATGAGAAAAATACTGATTTTCATTGCAGGAGCATTGCTGATAGCTTCATGTGCATCAGCTCCTGAGCCGGAACCGGAGGGAACCCCGGCGGCTGAAGTCGTGAAGGTGGACCTGACGATCTACCGTCAGAATGCTATGGACTCGAAGGCCGAAGCAGATAAGATCAAGGCCGAAAAGGGCGCTCCGGAGGAATATGCGGAGGCTAAAGGATTGTACGAGGAGGCTGAGGCAGCCGAATCCGCCGAAGAATGGGATACAGCTCAGTCGAAGTATGAAGCGGCGGATGCAGCATTCAAGAAGGCATACAAAGTCGCTGCGGATAATCGGCAGAAGGCCCTGAAAGCCCTCGAAGAGGCCAATCAGGCAATATCCCAGGCCGAGAAGAATGCCGAAGAAGCGCTGAAGGAAGCCGGAATCGAAGGAGGAGAAGAATGAAAAAGACACTGTGTATAGTTCTTATCCTTATGATCACTCCCCTTCTCTTCTCACAGAATCTGCAGGACAATCCCGATTACAGAGAATCCTTGCGGTACAAACGGCTTTCGGAGGAGGCCATTGAAGACGGCGAATATGCCAAAGCCCTGGAATATGCCGAATTATCCAAGGAGTATGCGGAAAAATCGGACGCATACATTGCCAAACGACTTGCTCAGTACCGGGCCAATCAGCTCCTGAACCGTGCGGAAGGGCTGAAGGGACAAGTCGAGCGTTCCGGCCGCGCAAAGCAGTATCCCGAAGATTATGCGAAAGCCGCAGGATTGATCGAAACTGCCCGCACGCTCTACCGGAACGAACAGTACGACAAGAGCTCGGAGTCCAGCAGATCCGCGCTATCAATAATGGAGGCCTTCGAGCCGGCTCGAACTGCAGGCACCAATCTTCCGGCTGCGTACGTCGTCCGTGACATGCCCGGAGATGAGGACTGCTTCTGGCGGATCTCCGGCTATGACTTCATCTACGGCGATTACGGAGGATGGTATCCTATCTATCAGGCCAACAAGGACAAGCTCCCTCAGCCTGATAATCCGGATCTCATCCTCCCCGGCATGGTTATGGAGATTCCTGAACGCGAAGGCGAGACACGTTCCGGCGTG
>Ga0272443_10001534_pt1 | contig 33124 bp, 37 predicted proteins | sample SSMAcet12_FD_193581 | JGI IMG/M metagenome (GOLD analysis project Ga0272443, IMG submission 193581) | Marine sediment archaeal communities from Little Sippewissett salt marsh, Falmouth, MA, United States - SSM-Acet-12 | ecosystem: Environmental > Aquatic > Marine > Wetlands > Sediment ... | reverse complement strand
AAGTGGATTAAATTTCAAAAATCAATTCAAACCGACACAACTGTTGTTCCAGGCCTTCTTACTCAGCTGCTAACTATTATCGCCAGTCTGGTTTGGATTTTCTAAAAATTTATTGTGTTACTCGCTCCACATAAGAACCGTTGCGCGTGTCAACCCGAATTTTATCTCCAACTTTGATAAAAAGTGGAACCCTTACTGAAAGACCATTTTCGAGCTCAGCAGGTTTATAAATATTGGTAGCACTATTCCCCTTTACACCAGGTACAGTTTTTTTGACCTCTAAAACAACTTTCGGTGGAATTTCAACAGATAAAGCTTTCTCATCAAAAAATAAAACATTTACAGTCTCCCCCTCTTTGATGTAATCAAGATCATTTCCTAATACTTCAGCTGGAATTTCAGTTTGCTCATAAGTACCAGGGTCCATAAAAGTAGCTACCTCGGCATCAGCATATAAAAACTGCAAAGGTTTCTTAATAGTCGAAATTTCTTCAAATTTGGCTGTTGATTGAAATGTTTTTTCACTAGAGCCACCTGTTTCTAAATTAGTCAAACTAACCTTCACAGTTCCCCCACCCCGAGCAATTTTTTGATGCATATATTTTGTCACTTTGTGGGGAGAGTTTTCCAAAAGAAAGGTAACACCACTTTTAAGTTCGGTTGCAAGTATCATAAGCAGTATGTATTTTATAAAAATTTTCTATAATTGGCAATTGTAAGGTAAAATATATATGTAGCCGAGGTGGCGGAATTGGCAGACGCGTAGGTCTCAAAAACCTATGAGCCTTTAAAGCTCGTGAGGGTTCGATCCCCTCCCTCGGCACTTTAAGCTCTTTTTGTTTCAGCAGAATAAAAACTAATTCTGTCACCCTTAAAGAAGAATTGGACTTGGCCTAAAGGACCGTTTCTGTGTTTGGCAATATCCAAATAGATGCTACCCATATCATCTTCGTCTTCACGCCACAAAAACATAACAACGTCCGCATCCTGCTCAATGCTTCCTGATTCGCGAAGATCAGCCAACTGCGGCCGCTTTTTCTCCCTCTGCTCCACGGCTCGACTTAACTGTGACAGGGCAAGCACTGGAATTTTAAGTTCACGAGCCAAATTCTTAAGCCCTTGAGAAATTTCTGCTACCTCCTGCACCCGATTTTCTAAATTCCGGCTTCTGGCAAGCTGCAGATAATCAACAATCAGCAAATCCACACCGCTGTCGACTTGCAAACGACGGGCTTTGGTTCTCATTTCTAGAATAGATAAAGCCGGCGTATCATCAATAAATAATTTAGCCTCAGCTAAAACTCCCATTGCTTCCGAAAGTCGAGTAAACTCATCTTCCCCCAACTTTCCGGTTTTCATTTTCCAGGCATCAATATCGGCCTGATTCACCAAAAGCCGATCCACCAACTCTTCCTTGCTCATCTCCAATGAAAACATTCCTACTGCCTTTTTCTCTTCTACGGTTATTCTACGAGCGATATTTAAAGCAAGAGTCGTTTTACCAACACCAGGACGGGCTGCCAAAATAAGTAGATTTGAACGCTGCATCCCGGAAAGTAAATTGTCTAAATCAGCAAATCCAGTAGGAACACCACGCATCCCACTTCCCTCTTTGTGTAACTCATCTAATCGGTCAAACGATTCGGAAAGTGTAGCTTTCACTGGTGTAAACCCTTTATCTATGTGTTGTTGGGTCAGGGAAAAAACTTCAGTTTCTGCTTTGTCTAAAATCTCAGTGGCCGATTGGCCTTCATCAAAACTAATATCAAAAAGCCGCGAGGCCACAGCCATTAAATTGCGCTTGGTTGCTAAATCTTTAACAATTTTTCCGTAGTGTTCAATATGTGCTGCAGTTGGAACTTTATTAGCCAACTCCCCCAAATAAGTTGTACCACCAATGGTTTTAAGGTCTTTGTTTTTTTTCAGTTGTTGTGACAGAGTTAGAACATCAATCGGAGTACGATCTTCAAAAAGCTCCAGCATAGATTTGTAAATTTTTTGGTGCTTAGTGGAGTAAAAATGTCCTTCTTCTAAAAACTCGGCGATCTCAACGATGGCATCTTTATCCAATAAAAGTGCTCCCAACACTGAAACCTCCGCCTCTGGTGAATTTGGAGGTGTTTTCACCCCCGTACTGGTACCTGTCGCTGCCATAAATATTTATTTTAACTCGAGAAGAACTATTTGCTGCTCATCTTCGGGCAGTGAAGACAGATTTAGCTTTAATTTGCTCTCTTTTTTTACTTTTGCACCCATTCCCGTAACAAACGGCTCCACGGGCGCTAACTTACCAGCCAGGTCCGACTTCATTTCAGGATGTTTGTAGTGCATAGGAATAATTACTCTTGGTTCTATTTTTCGTGTAACTTCTTCGGCCGCTTTATAGTTAAGAGTATAAGTTCCACCAACCGGAACCATCAACACATCAATATCTCCGATTAAATCAAGCTGCTTTTTTTCTAAAGCATGGCCGAGATCACCTAAATGACACAAACGAAGTTTGTCCATCTCGATTACAAATATAGTATTACTACCGCGCTTTTGCCCTTTTTCATCATCATGAAACGAAGAAATACCAATAAGAGATATGCCTTGGATCTCGTATTCTCCTGGCCCATCAACCACCTTTCTAACATCTTTAACAGCCTTGGTATTATTATGGTCATCATGTTGATGGCTTACAGTCACAATATCAGCACTAACCGGTGGAAATTTTAACCCAACCGTAGCACTATCGTAAGGATCAGTTACAACCGTACCCGTTTTTCCGTTTAATCTAAAGCTGGAGTGTCCAAGCCATGTAATATCCATTTAAGATAGGCTCATCCTAACAAACTCAAGCGGGCTTGACAAGACGGTAATATTAAAATAAAGTTCAAGCTGAATGCAAAAAGAGGTCGTTTTCGCCATTATTTTTGGTAGCGCTCTAGGACTTTTGGTCGCCTACGGCGTCTGGAGAACTAACACTACTTTAAATAATCGTACACAAACCCAAGACTCTCTGATTAGATCTGAAGACCAACAAGATAAGGTCAACGATTCAGAACCTAGTCTTGGCATTGTTACTCCCACAAATTTAGCAACGATTACAAATTCTCCAATTGTTATCACAGGAATAGCCAACAATCTGAATCAAATTCTTATTTCAACTGATAGTGAGGATTATTTGATAGTAGAGCCAAAAAATGAATTCAGCCAGGAGATTGAACTCAGCGGCGGAATAAACGAAATTGTCGTCAACGGTTTTGCGGAAAACGCTATAGCGACCAGTGAAAAAATGCAGGTGGCCTACACCACCCAAGTCGACTCAGATGAGCCTCTGCGTACAAGCTTGGGGGTTATTACAGATATAACTGAGGACTATATCCAAATGCGCGACAGCCTAGGTGAGATAATGCAAATCAGCCTACTTGAGGATACAACCTATGCAAACTTGGTTGGCAATGCCAAAGAAATTGATTTTGCTGATCTTGCAATTGGTGATTTTATTATTGCCATGAGCAAAACTTCCCAGCTTGAAGTTCTAGAAGCCTTACGTGTTATTGTTACAACAGAACCACAAGGACTTGAGATTACAGCTATTAAAGGCACTGTAGATGACTACACTAGAAATACCATTACGATCGACAATAAAGAATACGAATACGATGATGACACACTTTTTATGGATACCAACGCTGACAATGCAGATTTCTTTCTAAAAGAAGGGCAAACTGTAATAATTGTCGCAGCCCCAATCTTGCGTAGCGTTTTCCTTATTTAATTGCTACAATAGGCCATGAACCAAACGCTAAAGGGATTTCGTGATTTTAACCCCGAGATTATGAGTATCCGCAGTGAAGCTATTTCGCGTGTTCGCAAAATATTCAAAAAGTACGGGTTTGAAGAACTCCAAACTCCAGCTCTGGAGTATCAGGAGGTTCTACTGGGAAAATATGGTGAAGAGGCAGAAAAGCTGATGTATCTTTTTGATGACCCCGGAGGACGGGCTGTTGGTATGAAATACGATTTAACTGTTCCTCTGGCCCGATATATAGCTCAAAATCAAAATACTCCAATGCCTTTTAAGCGCTTTCAGATCCAACCGGTTTGGCGAGCAGATAAGCCACAAAAAGGTCGTTACCGTGAGTTTTACCAGTGCGATATCGACACGGTCGGAAGCGCCTCTCCCCTTTCCGACGCTGAAATATTAGCCATTATTTCTGAAGTTTTAGATAGCGCCTTTGGCTTTTCTAAATTTACAATCAAGATAAACTCCCGTCCAGTTTTATTTGCAGCAATGAAAAACGCCAATATAAAAAAGGGGCAGTACAACACTGTTATTCAAAGCATCGACAAGCTAGATAAAAAAAGCAAAGACGAAGTCTCAGAAGAACTTTTGCAAAAAGGTTTGGTTAAAAAACAAGTAACTGCGGTTTTTAAGGCTATCGAAAAGGCGCAGCCCGATGCTTATTTAAAACAAGTTATTAAATATGCAAAAAATATGGGGGTAAAAAACTTGGAATTTACTCCAACACTGGCACGCGGTCTGGATTACTATACCGGGCCTATTTTTGAAACTGTAGTAGACAAACCCAGGGTTGGGTCTGTTACTGGTGGCGGACGCTACGACAAATTACTTGGAGAACTTGGAGGACCGGATTTACCTGCAGTTGGTACAACTATCGGGCTTGATCGCGCTGTTGATGTTATTACTGAACTTAAACTTTGGGAAAATCTGCAAATAGGAACCAGAGTTTTGGTCACAATATTCAATCAAGAATTGTTTGATAAATCGCTCAGAGTAGCCAATACACTACGAACAGCAGGCATAAACACAGCTATTTATCCAAACCCAGAGACAGATCTTAAAAAACAACTTAAATATGCCGATAAGAAAAAAATTCCGTTTGTTGTCGTTATTGGACCCAATGAAGCTAAATCAGACCAAATTCAACTTAAAGACATGTCCACCGGCAATCAAGAAACCCTTGATATTCAAGGAATAGTTGCCAAACTTTCCTGACTCCCCTAATCTTTAAATATGAGTCGCTCTCGTGTAAACGCATATTTTTTATTGCTTGCTACAGTTATTATTTGGGGTGCGGGCGGGCCAATCATCAAGTATACGCTTACTGGAGGTTTTGAACCTTTGTTTTTTTTACTTTATCGTTTTTTAATCTCTGGAATTATCGGGTTGGGTTTGCTAATTTACGTCAAACCCAAACTACCACAAACAACTCATGTGTGGATGCTAACTATTTTGCATAGCATATTGGCAACTGCAGTAGCGCTGGGACTGCTGTTTACCGGACTAAAGTTTACAACTGTTTTAGACATGGCAATTATTGTTTCTATTAGCCCTTTGATTACCTCAATCGCAGGCTCGTATTTTTTAAAAGAAAATATTACTCGCAGAGAAAAATTAGGCATGGGTCTTGCCTTTTTGGGTACTGCAGTAAGTATTGCTGAACCAATATTTAACTCTAATTATACTGCCGGCTCATTAACCGGGAATCTTTTAATTTTCGCTGCGATCAGCGTAAACGCTGTCGCATTTGTACTTGCCAAAAAAACAATCAAGCTCAAAGTTGACCCAATCGCCCTTTCCAGCTTAAGTTTTATTATTGGATTTGTGGTTATTCTTCCGGCAATAATCTTTATTTACGGAAACGATAATATTGTTTTTCAAATAAGGCAGATCAAACCCGAATTTCACCTTGGAGTTTGGTATATGGCTATTATCGGCGGCAATATTGCATTTACTCTCTATAATAAAGCTCAAAAAGCAATTGAGATCGGAGAAGCTTCTGTGTTCAAATACTTGGATCCGCTTGTTGCCACACCTCTGGCCGTTTTTTGGCTTGGAGAACAAATCGACATTTATTTCATGGCAGGAGCTGTTTTAATTTTAATTGGCGTAATTATTGCAGAAACCCGAACAAAAAAAATAAAAGTACATCCGCATCCGGCAGTTCACCATCCGCATCATCGCTAGCGCTTGCTGCAAACAGATTTGATTGATATAATAACCCCTGCTATGAAAACAGCTATACACCCTAAATGGTATGAGAATGCAAAGGTTAAATGTGCCTGTGGCAACGAATTTACAATCGGAGCCACCTTCCCCGAGATAGAAGTTGAAGTATGCAGCGCATGCCATCCTTTTTATACCGGACAGATGAAATATGTCGACAAAACAGGTCGGGTCGAAGGATTTTTGCAAAAACGTAAAAAAGCAAAAAAGAAGGTTGTTTCCAAAACACAAAAGCGCGCAGCCAAAAAGGCCCGACGGATCCAAAAAGAGCTGGATAAGCCTGAAACCTTGGAAGAGCTTCGGAAAGAAATCAAAAAAAACAAAAAGAAATAATTCATGCAAACGGCTTACCTTGAAATTAGAAATGCCGCCGGCGGAACGGAGGCTAAAATCTGGGCTAATGACCTTTTGCGCATGTATCTCAAGTACGCGACCTCACAAAACTGGAGTGTTAATCCTGTTGACGATTTTACTTTGAAAATTGTAGGAGAACGGGCTTACGACCTGTTAAAAAATGAAACCGGCGTTCATCGAGTTCAACGCATTCCGGAAACAGAAAAGCGAGGAAGAATCCACACCTCTACCGCTTCTGTTGCCGTATTACCTGAAATAAAGGACGAAAACATTGAAATCTCCGATCAAGATATTGATGCTACCTTTTTTCGTTCTGGCGGAGCCGGCGGGCAAAATGTAAACAAAGTTAGCACAGCGGTAAGAATAACCCACAAACCAACCGGGATCGCCGTCTCCTCCCAACAGGAGCGTTCACAAACACAAAACCGGGAAGTAGCAATGCAAATACTACGCAGCAAACTCTGGGAGCTTGAAGAAGAAAAAAAAGCTCAAAAAATAGCTGGCCACAGAGCTGGGATAGGACGCGGCCAAAGAGCTGAAAAAATACGGACTTACAATTATCCCCGCGATCAAGTCAAGGATCACCGAGTTAAAAAATCCTGGAGCCAGATCGAAAATATTTTAAACGGAGATATTGGTAAAATTTTAAAAGCTACAAGTTTACTCCGAAGCAGATAAGGTAGCAGTAAGGTTAAGGAATTCACCGTCGCGCCAAATATTAATTTCCACTCGATCCCCAACCTCGTATTGGTTAATCACTTCTGCCAAACCATCCTCAAAATCAGCCAAACGCTGGCCATCAAACCCTGTAATAATATCCCCGGGATCAACGCCTGCCCTATCAGCGGCCGAACCGGGCACAACATCAGTTATGTAAGCTCCTTGGGGAACCTCATTCATAATTGCGTTTCGCTCATTAATCATCTGATAAGTTACACCCAAAAAAGCTTTGCTGGCGAATGTCCCCGTCTTTTCAAATTCATCCAAAGCTTTTTTGAGAATCTCAACCGGAATGGCAAAACCGATATTCTCGGCGCCAGCAGCCACAGCAACATTAACTCCGATCACTTGACCGGAAGAATTAAGGAGTGGACCACCCGAATTACCAGGATTAATGGCCGCATCTGTCTGAATCACATCGTTTAGCTCCTCAACATAACCCTCATAAACACTTCCAGCGACAATTCCCCTTCCAAGACCAGAGACAACTCCTGTAGTAACAGTATGACGAAATTCTCCCAAAGCCGTTCCAATTGCAATCACAAACTGCCCAACCTGCAGGTCGTCTTGTCCAAGCTCAACTGGTTGTAAATTATCTGCATCAATCTTAAGAATTGCTAAATCGTTAGCTGGGTCAGGATTAATTTCAGAAACCTGATACTGAGTTCCATCTTGAGTAATAACAACATACTGGGCATCTTGAGAAACAACGTGCTTATTTGTAATAACAAGACCGTCTGAAGAAACTATAAATCCACTACCAATATCCTGCTGTTGCTCTTCTTGCGTTCTTTGCCTTAACCCCCCAAATGGACTAAATTCCAAAATTTGTCTTTCAGGAGTTTGGATAGCAACCGTAACAACCGAAGGTGAAATATTTTTAACTACATCGATAACAGCCGACTCTTCTTTTAAAATTTGTCGCTGGGCGGCTACACCTGCAAGACCACTGCGTTCAACTAAATTATCAAGCGGAGTAATAACAAAAATTCGGTCAGCGATTGCACCGCCAACAGCAGAAACAAGTACGATAAATGAAAGGCTAAGGCCCAGAAGAAAACTTTTTAAATTAAACCTCATGATTTCCCTAGTAATAGTTTAACAGCTGCTTCAAGCTGTTCATCTTCTATAGTTTCAAGATCATCCTTGATTTCAACATCCGGAGCCAGTCCCACTTCATTGACCCAAGTTTCACTCGGAGTTAACCAGCGAGCAATAGTAATGTGCAGTCCAGCACCACCGTTTACCTGTTGTGGCTCCTGAATTGTTCCCTTACCAAAAGTAGTTTTCCCCACCAAAGGAACGTTAATTTGATCACGCAAAGCTCCCGCAAGAATCTCAGATGCCGAGGCACTTCCCTCATTAACAAGCATCACAACATTATAGTCTTTTAGTTTTCCGAGCCGTTCGGAAACAAACTCCGTTTTCTCGCCAGTACCAGTTTCCTCAATAACCACAACTTCTCCTGTCTCTAAAAAGTCAGAAGCAATATCCACGGCCGCCTGCAAATATCCGCCGGTGTTTCCACGAACATCAACAACAATACCATCAACATCGGCTTTTAAGACTTCCAGAACATTATTACTCCACTCAGAAGTAGTCTCCGCCCCAAATTTGTTAATACGTATATGAGCAATATTTTTGTCATCACCAATAAACTCCAAGGCAACGCTGTCGACTTCGATCTCACCGCGTGTCACTGCAATCTCCAGCGGCTGATCCTGCCCCTCTCGGATAAGTATCAAGGTAACTGGAGTTCCAGATGGACCACGAATAATTTGCACCGCTTCCGGCAAACTAATACCCACTGTGCCTCGATCAACCTCCTTAAGCTCGTCTCTGATTCCAACAATCAGATCTCCTGGCTGAATTCCAGCTTTATCAGCCGGTGTTCCTTCCATAGGAGAAATTACAGCCAACTGGCTTCCGATAAACCCAATCTGAATCCCAACCCCCTCAAAATTGCCCTGCAAATCTTCTTGAACAATCTTGTTTTCTCGAGGAGTTAAAAAGACGGTGTAGGGATCTTCAATCGCAGCCACCATACCTTTAATTGCGCCGTAAACCATATCTGAAGCATTAAGTTTTGTTTTGTCAAAATAGCTTGATTCCAAGCTATCCCAAATATTCCAGAACAAAGAAAATTCTACTTTATTAGGAGTAGTTCGATCTAAATCAGCCTTAACAAACTTGTCGTTTTGGCTAAATCCTCCCGAACCAATAACAAAACCTGCAGAAAAAATACCAGCAACAACAAACAAGTAAAAAAATCCTTTTCGAACAGAAGCAAGCGTTAACTTTGGCGCAGGTATTTTCATGGTCAAGGTAATTTATATTTTAGCGGAGAAAGGCAGAAGTCCCAAGTGCCTGGCTCTTTTTATCGCGATTGTTAAACGACGCTGCTGTTTTGCACTTAAACCGGTTCGCTTACGTGAACGGATTTTGGCTCGATCATTTAAAAATTTTGCTAATTCTTTGTAGTTTTTGTAATTCAATTTTGTCATATTTTTTATTAAATTAATTAGAAAGGTATTTCTTCATCATCTTCTTCATCTTTTTTCTTTTTGCTTGTTTTTTCAGTAGCTTTTTTAGGTTTACTCTCATCTTCTTTATCTTCAGATTCAAAGTCATCAGGAATCTCAAAATCATCTCCACTGCTTTCACCTTGGTAATCACCACCACTACCATCAAGCAGCAACATCTCCGAAACAACAATCTCAGTGGTATAACGAGTTTGGCCTTCTTTATCTTCCCATTTACGAGTCTGAAGTCGTCCTTCTACGAATACTTTTTTACCTTTACCAAGAAGCTGAGAGCAAATCTCCGCCAATTTGTCCCAAGCAACACATCTGTGAAACTCTGCATCATCACGGCTATCACCTGAATCAGTTTTCCATTGTCGATTTGTAGCAACCGTAAATGTAGCAACGGCAGTACCTTTACCAGTGTAGCGCAGTTCTGGGTCACGAGTTAGATTTCCGATAAGTTGAACTTTGTTTAAACTTCTTGCCATTTTTAATTTGCTTTTTCTTTTTTAATAAATAAGTATCTGATTATTCCCTCTTCAAGCCTTATTTTCTCTTGTAAAGATTTAGCGTTTGCCTCATTTAATTCTAGATCAAAAATCATAAAATAGCCAGCTTCATTGCCATCAATTTCGTAGGCAAGATCTGTCTTACCCCAATCATCAAGGTTCAAAACTTTCCCCTCATTAACTTTAACCATTTTCTCAATGGTTTCTTGCATAGTTTTTTTCTGTGCGACGGTTGTTGCCCCAGGCATAACAATCGCTAGTTCGTATTGCATAAGCTTCAAGTAGTATAACAAAAAAGTTTACAGAATAAAACTATACTCCTATAATATAGCTAGTCGTTCGCACGTATGACATTAAGGAGCATAAAATGTTCGCCAAGATATGGTCAATCGCCGTTTCCCTCAAAAGAAGGGTCTTCCCTTCTCGTGAGGATACCGAAAGAGAATTCGAGAAATACTGGGGCTTTCCCCCAGACCCGATGAACCCTCAATCGGAAAAGAAGGTTCAAAACGAACTCGCCGCTCTTCCAGACCAAATGGCATTACTAATGGCCAGAGCACCGGAGAATATAATCGATCAATTTGAACAAAAGGCCGCACTCATGCGATACTTTGCACAAAAGTGTGGGTATCAAGTTTAGGAGGAGAACATGCTGTATAACGAGGGGTTAATCTTGACAACCATTGAAATCTTGGTCAGCATTTTGGCGACAGGTTATATTTGGATTAGCTACCAGATATACAGGATTCAGCCAAAAGACGGGCAACGAGCTGAGGAAATCGTAGTCAGTATTTTCTGGCTACCGATTATTTTCTGTTTTTTTGTCGCCCTTGCTTTAACAAGCGGAGATGTTGAAGCATGAACCTTTTAGCCTTTGATCGAACCGCGGGGGCGTGATTCCCTATCACCAACTCGCGGTATATTTTTTACTGCTAAAATAAACCTATGAAAAAGTGGGGCATCTGGATTATTATGCTTCTTGGGGCATTTTTACGGTTTTGCCTTGAATCACAAAACATGATGTTTACGGCGGACGAATCTTATCTTGCCTACATTGCCCAAACAATAATAAAGGATTTCCATATCATCTGGATCGGTTGGAGCGCTTTGGGATTTGACCTTTACCTTGGTCCATTTTGGATCTACATTATTTCGCCATTTCTGCTTATTTCCCGGGGCGACCCCCTAATACTAGGTTATTTATCCAGTTTCTTGGGAATCGTCACAATTTATTTAATTTACTGGTTTGGAAAAAATGCTGTTAACTATAAGGTAGGTCTTATTGCAGCTTTGCTTTATGCTTCTCTACCACTTGTCATTCTCTACGACCAAAAACCTTATCCTCCCGCGATACCACTTCTTTCGACTCTGATTTTGATATCTCTTTATAAAACCAGCAAAAATAAGCTCTGGTGGATCGTGTTTGCCACAACTTGGGGTTTTGTTTTTCATCTTCACTTATCACTTATCTTGAGTTTGTTTGTTGCCATCTATTGGTTTTTATCTCAAAAATTCAAACATAAAATACGTATATTTTCGTATTCACTTATCGTATTTTTAGCAACAGTTTCCCCACTCATCATGTTTGATTACTTTCATACCTGGAGCAATGTTACAGCGCCTATACGCGCAGCAAAAATGATCGGACAGCAAGAGTCAGAGCTATTTTTGTCTAATCATGTAAATGCACTTTTTAATTCATTGGGGAGAGTATGGTATTTGACACCAGGCAGCCAGGCCGGAGATGAAATCGTGCCAAATTGCAAAAACGCTGTCGCCTCAACTACTACTGAATCTTCATTGCTGATGTCTGTTTTTGGGGTTTGTTTGTATGCCTGGTATATGCTTAGCACAACAACCTGGAAGCAAAAAAGCAGGCGCCTAGTTGCACTTTTGAGCTTAAGCTTTGTTTTGCCGTTTGTCTTTGTTCCCGTTATCAACCCTATTGAGTATTATCTACTTGGGTTTTTCCCTCTTTATTTTTTAATGGTTGGGATAATTATTTCCAATCTCAAACCCAAACTTCAAAAACTTAGTTATCTAATAATTCTAGTTTTTATCGCACTGGGTATTGGAACTATTTTTAGGGCTAAAACCGATTTTGGGTTAGCAGCAAAAAAGAACCTTGTGCAAAAAACTATGAAGGAAATTGGAGATGAAACTTATTATTTAAGCTCCGAAGGCGGCTGTCAGTCAGTTGGTGGCTGGCGCTACTTGTTTACAGTTTATGGCAAACGACCAACCAGCTCAAAGGATGACTTATCTTTTGGTTGGTTATATGAAGACGAGCTGACAGGTAAAAAGCCTAAATACAAAGTATTAGTCATTGATACAAGATCAAATTATAAAGTTGATGCAAACTACAAAAAAGAAATAAAAGCAGGCGGATTTAGCGCTTTTGTCTACGACTATTAAACAAAGTATTTTTTAGCCAAAAGTAAAAAATATAAACCTGTATTCTTAAACCCCACCAAATTTCTGATTTTAAATCTGGCACCACTGAGGAAGCGCCAGTTCTCTGTAAATATGTTATAGGAATTTCCACAAAAGATAAATTTTTAGAAATTACTAGTAAATAAAGCTGGGTATTAAAAAGAGCAGAGTCACCGTAACCCCAATTTTCAGAAATCTTCCTAATTGCCTTTCTGGAAAATAGCTTATAAGTACAACCAACGTCTGTAAGCGCATTTGTGTTAAATAACACTTCAATAGTCTTAGCTTCAAAAACATTACTAAATTTACGCAGCCACCCCATTCCCCTGCCAGATAGTGAAGCAATTAAACTTGTCCGCGACCCTATGACAACATCAAAGCCCTCTGAATAAACCAAAAACCGCTCTAAATCTTTTGCCAAAAAACTTCCATCTGGTTCAGAAACAACAATCAGATCTCCCGTGGCCTCATTAATCGCCCTTTGAAAGCCATAACCGTATCCCTGACGACACTCATGAACAAGCTTAGCTTTTGTTTTTTGAACTTCTTTGTCAGTTCCTTTTTGCGCATTGTTGTTTACAACAACAATCTCATCAACATATCCCGTATCCCAAAAATCTTCAATAACTTTTTTGATCGTTTTCTTTTCTTTATATGTTGAAAAAACAACTGATACTTTTTTACCTTTATACACCCACTTTAAATTCTACAACATCACCATCGTTTACGACATATCCTCGGCCTTCCTGGCGTACAAGACCTTGCTCACGCGCATTTTTCCAACCACCCGAAGCGATAAAATCCTCAAAACTTACAATATCTGCTTTGATGAAGTTTTTCTCGAAATCTGTATGAATTACCCCTGCTGCAACCTGAGCATTAGTTTCCTTTTTTATAGTCCAGGCTCGCACTTCTTTCTCTCCCGCAGTCAGAAAGGTAATAAGCCCAAGACAAGCAAAGGCCTTTTGAATAATCCTCTCCAATCCAGATTCTTCTACACCTACTTCATTCAAATAAACTATTCGCTCCTCATCATCTAATCCTGCTAGCTGTTCTTCTAATCTTGCGCTTATGGCTATAACCTGTTGTTTTTTCAAATGAAGTATTTGCGCAAACTCTTCTTCTATTTTTTCAGCTTTCTTTAGATCACCTTCAGATATATTTAACGCTACCAAAATCGGTTTAATCGATAAAAGCGACAGCTGCCTAACCTGATTTTTCTCTTCATCATCAAAGTTTACCTTTCGTGCCACAATGCCCTGAGATAAGCTTTGCGTTAATTTTTCGACAGCGGATTTAAATTTAGGATCAGTGTGCGGATCTTTCAGTTTAGAAGCCTGATTCTCAACTGTTTGAAGATCAGCCATCATCAGTTCTGTCTCGATAACTTCCAGATCAACTTTTGGGTCCACCGAACCCTCTTTAACAATATTCTCATCTTCAAAAGCGCGCACAACGTGCAGGATAGCATCTGTTTCGCGAATATGATGCAGAAACTTATTACCCAGCCCTTCGCCTTTATGCGCACCGGCAATAAGCCCGGCAATATCTGTAAATTCAATCGTCGCCGGCACCATCGGCGGATTACTCCCAACGACTTCCTGCAGTTTATTAAGCCTTGAATCAGGCACTGGAACTATCCCAACATTTGGTTCAATCGTAGCAAAGGGAAAATTAGCCACATACGCAGCCTGCTTTTTGAGAAGTGCATTAAAAAGCGTAGACTTACCAACGTTTGGAAGCCCCACAATTCCCACAGAAAGATTAGACATGAGGCTATTGTACTACTCAGGCTCTTTTATTAACAGCCTCAGCGTATGCACAATAATCACAGTTTTTATCTGCTTTGGGAATAACATCGCCATTTAAACATTTATGAATTTTTTGAAGTGTTTCGTCAACCCAACTATCGTCTCCTTCGTAAGAAATTAAAGTCACGTCAAATTCAAGTTTGGCATCAAAAGCCTGCTTGTCGGCAATTCCATTGCAATATACAAAGTAGCCAATATCAGACACTTTGTAATCATTCTGCCTAAGTAGCCATTGGTAGACCTCCATCTGGCGCTTGTAACCTTCGTGCCAATCTTTATCCAGCGCCACGATTTCCTCATCTTTACTGGTTGATTTATAGTCCACCACAATATATTCATCCTTCGAGTTAATCCACAGATCATCAATCGCACCAGTTACAAGAAAGTTTGTCGGTTTATGCAAATGCTGCACGCCAACAAAGTTTTCCCTCCAGTCATCAAGCTGCTCATGAGCTACAGGCCGAGCATCCACGCCATACTTTTCTATTAATGGATGATTTGTGCCGTGGCGCGATGAATATCAAACTCCTGCTTTAAAAGTTTATCTACAGCACTATTTAATGCAAAGGGATACCCCGGAGGCCTCCCCGTTCCCAATCGCCTGTCCATATAAAAACATCTCGGACACTGTAAAAATAAATCAATCTTACTTCGGCTTAGCTTAAAGGGCTTACTAGAACTCGAGTCATATAAATTTCTACTGCGGTTGGGGTTATAGTATTTGGACATAAATTAGATTATTTCAAGAATCTTCTTCTCAAGCTTTTGCGAAAATTGGTCTAAATTTTGGTAATCTTTCCAGATAGCATGCCTTACCCCTTTACTTTGTGCTTGAGTATTGTATTCGGGAACAGAAGAAATAGAAATTACTTTATCAAGATCAAAAAGTGACAAGTTAACCGCATGAAACGAACCTCCCAAAAAGCAATCTCTGTCCAAAAGTAGGATATCGTATTTTATATCTGGATTGCTGTTAATATATATTTCAGTTTTTTCATAATCCGGCAATATCGTCACCGCGATCATAACATTTGTATTATGTTCAATATTCTCCAAAACCTGCAAAATGTATCTAAGAGAAGAAATGTCATCTTCCAATACAAGGAGATTTATAGATTTAGAACCCATATGTTAAATTTTCTATTAAATTATAATTGATAATTCCTAAGCATCGTCAGACATAACACTTATTTAACCCAGTTGCATGCTTTCACAAATTCATATCCAAGAGTGGTAAATTCAAATATTTTTGTTGTTCTCAATGCAAATGGAAAATCTCCGAGCATAACTCCTTGGCCGGCGGGCGACTGAAGAACATTTAATCTAAAAAGATTTTCAATGATCAAGTCCGTTTTCTCTTCTGTAATATCCAGCATGGTTTTTAATTTATTTGCATCAAATTGAAAATTTTTCCTTTTCTGATAGTCGGTCTCTTTGTTAACCTCTTGATAGATTTTATCTAAAATAGAAACTTCAATGGGCGACAGCTCATTGAGAATTGCGGCGTAATTTGGAGAGATTTCCACGTTGCCAGTCGCAGCATTTGCAAGCATATTTGCCCATTTATCTTGCATATTTTCATCCTGTTCAAGCGATGAATTCTCGATAATAGGAACTAAAACTTTCAGTGGGATTTGCTTTTTATCTAATCCCGAAGCATCAATTTTTGTTTGAGCTTTAGTAATTATATTTACTTGGTTATTCCATCGCCAAAATTTTACTTGGTCACTTAAAATCCCAACTCCATCTTTTATGAAATCCGGAACAATTCCACTAAAAAACTTTGCAATCGTGTCAGGATTGCCTTGTACACCAGCAGTGATAGTTTTATCTTCCGCGGATGCCTTTACGCCAATTTGTAATTTATTATCGTCGCTCATAGTAAAAAATTATTCTTCCCAAAGTTTTGCAATAGTGTCTTTGGTTTTTTGTTCGTAGATTTCTATCAGCTTTTTAGCGGATTCCACCAGCGCGCGCTCGGCTTCGATTTTTCCCACTATTTTCTTTTGGGTTTCGAGAGAAGGGAGCGGAATTTCAAGATTTTGGACGTCATTTTGATTTATACTTGGATATGCTCCTTTACCCATTTGCGCTATCATTTGTTCTTGTAAATAATCGGAAAGGGATAAGAAATAAATCCATAATCCAATAATTTTATCTTTTGCAGAAATAACAGCAAAACCAGTAGACGCAACGGGGTTTTCAGGAAGCTCTTTTATATACGCAAATGCTTTCAGATTTGGCCTAACTGTTGAAAGAAGGACATCATCAATAGCAACTTGTCGCTTTGCTCTTGATGGTAAATCTTTACCTGAAATAGTTTTTTCGATTGTAATGTGTCCAGTTTCATTTTCAACAGAAGAGATATCAATATAATTGTATTCCGTATCTTCACTAACATTAATTGTATTTTTATTTATATCTGTAACCTCCCCCAACTTCACCTTCTCCCACTCCGGATCAATATCTATTTTTGGTTTCCAGTTTTGGGCGATTTGTGTGGCGCCGGCGATGATACCAGCGTAGCCGTCCAACTCCGCCACAATTTGCTCTTGGATTTCGAAAGGTGGAAGAGGGATTTTATACATTTCTCGAATAACACTCGGATGAGCCTTTGCAACATAATCAAAACTTTTTTCTTGCCATTCGGTATCAAGCACTCTGTACAGATATTTTGCATTTATTTTCTGCGGACTATTTATTCTTAGCCATCCACTTACATTTGTTACAGAAAATTTGTGTTTGGGACGATAAAAGAAACGCCCACCACCGTCAACAGACCAACTAATCAATTCTTCATCAAACATGAATTTTCCATATTGCCCAAATTCGCCGTTTCCTTGTGCTGACGATGAGTAAACAGGATATATTCCTGGGTCTGCCTCTAAATCTTTCTTAGAAATAACTTGCCCTCGTCCAAGCGTAATATCACCAGTTTCTTCTAATTCTTTTAATGTAAATGACGGCCATTTAGCATTGGTGTAATCGGTTGCTACGCGATAGCGATCACCGGAGAGATTATAGTCGCCATTTTCGGCGATTTTTGATTTTTCTACATACACCGCCAACTTGCTTTCTGCTTTTTCACCGGTTCGCCATTTATTTAATATTTCCAAAGCTGTCGGTAAATCGTTTTTACTGATCGGTCGTTTGGTAGCGCCGAGATCAAAGCCATCTTGTTCTACTTTTACAAACAAGATCTCGCTTCTTTGTTTTGCTTGTTTATTATCAAAAAGCAAAATACTGGTTTTTACTCCGCTGTATGGCTGAAACACTCCACTTGGCAAACTGACTACGGCATAGAGTCCATCTTGAACAAGATTTCTACGAAGCTGTTTGTGGCCTGTACTTGATTGAAAAATAATTCCTTCCGGCACAATGATACCCGCGCGTCCTTTTGGGCGCAGGTGATTCATAATATAATCCACGAAAAGCACTTCTGATCGACTGGACGGAATACTGAATTTACTGTGTGGCTTACCTGCTCCTTTTGGTGACATAAATGGCGGATTGGCGAGAATCACATCAAATTTATCGTTCCATCTTTCTTCTTGGGCGAGTGTGTTGTATTGATATATTTTTGGATTTTTAAATTGATGCAAATACATATTAACTTGCGCGATTCTTTGCATTCCCGGATCAACATCGTAACCCTCAAAATTCGTCATGAGTTTTTTGCGCTCGTCGGGCGTGAGTGGTTTTTCTTTGTTTGCTTTGCCTGCTTCGTCTTTGCCGTCGTGTTGTTCCAAAATATGCTTGTAAGAGCTGACCAAAAATCCACCAGTACCACAAGCCGGATCTAGCACTTTATCGTCTTTGCTAGGATTCACCGCATCCACAATAAAATCGATGATGTGGCGAGGGGTGCGAAATTGGCCGGCATCTCCTTGAGAAGACATAATTGAGAGCAGATACTCATAACCATCTCCCAAATCTTCGGGATGAGAATAATCAAAATAATTGATTTCTTTCAAAAATAATCCTAAAACTTCAGGCGAGCGATATGGCAAAAAGGCAGATTTAAAAATACCGCGAAAAAGTTCTGGTAATTGTTTGGCTTCGGAGAATTTGATCAAGGCTTCTGAATAGAGGTTCATTCTTTCTTGATTGCCAAGACGGCTATTCATCAGGCGAGTCCAGGCGTATTTTTCCAAATCATCTACAAAAAATGCCGGCTCGTCGCCTTGTTTTATGGCTGACTGATCCATGTCATCCATAAATTTATAGATCAGCGCGTTGGTGATTTGGTCAATTTGCGAGCTTGGATTTGGCACTACGCCCACGAGGACTTGTCGTGCCGCATCAATATGTCGTTTTGTTTCGGATGTAAGCATAGTTTTAATTCATAAAAGTATTAAGTGATACATAATCTTTGACGTATCTTGGCACAATTTGCTTGTAACCGTTTAGTAACTGATACTCATCAAAGTGAAAAGATGATTCTGTGTGAAATCTTGCTGTTCTTTTGGATTCAATAATATCACGCACGTCTTTGTCGGTAATATAGGCTTTGAAAAACATTTTGATCGCCTGATATTTTTCCGGTTCTATTTCTTGATTGTTAAAATTCACTTCTTGAAATTTGCTCCATTCGGATTCAAGCAAATCGTCTTTCATTTCAAAAGCATCTTTTTCACCAAAGGCAACTTGCAAAAACTCTTTCACGCTGATTCGGCGATCCACATTAAAAATTCGGCGGATTTTATCAAGGTTGAGAAAATATTTTGGTTTATCAAGCACATGTTTTTTAGCAAAATCTTCCGCTTCTTCGGTGTCGCCATTTTCCCAGAGATTTTTAAGCGTCTCATTGCCTTTGATATCTTCTTCAACGGCTCGTTTAAATCCTTCGCGGTCAATTCGCATCCCTTCGGCTCCGACGGGGGTTTCTGTAACGGATGCCACTTCGTCGCTTTCAGCCAAATCAATCGGTCCTTTGAAAATTTTACTTCCGTTTTCATCAACAAATTCGCCCTGCTCCGCATTGTTTGCTGTCGCTTCTTCGGGTGTTTTTATCTGTTTAATAGCGGGTAGAGTAATTGTTTCGTTATAATCAAATTCATTTTCAAAATATTCGCAGGTCGCAAAGAAATCAAAAAATTTGAAATGGTTTTTTGGTTCAGTAATTATTTCATTTGATTCGTAATTTTCATATTCAAACAAATATTTTCTGGTACCGCGCCCTTTGATCTGCACGAAATCTGCCGGAGAAAAAACAGGGCGCATTAAAGCAAGATTCAAAATGTCTTGGCAATCATAGCCAGTCGTCATCATGCCGACAGTTACCGCCACACGAGTTTTGCTTGAGTCGTACCCCTCTGGTTTTTTCACTTTGCCTGAAAGTATATTGTTGGCAAAATTGATGGTCATTTGCTGGGCATTTTGCACGACAGAAGTAACCTGTATGGCAAAATCAGATTCGTTATATTGATCTGGCCATTTTTCAAAAGCCAGTTTGTTGAGGATGTTGGTAATTTTCGCGGCGTGTCTTTGCGAAACGCTAAAAACGATTGATTTACCAAATAGTTCCACTCCTACTTTTTTAACGACCGGATCATACAGCGCATTATCCATAAACGCCTTACACATGGCGATATTTGTTTCTTCATTGAAAAATTTGCGCTCATAGTGTCGCTCATTGAAAATATCATCGACAGATTCTCCGTCTTCATTGGTCTTGTGGACTGCCAATCCTTCATCTGAAAGCAAATCAGTGGTAATCTCTGTTCTCGCATCGACGACAATGGGGTTAATCAAAAAGCCGTCATTTACTCCAGCGACAAGATCGTAGCGAAAAGTCGGCTCGCCCGATTCGCAGCCAAACGTTTTGTAGGTGTCTAAAAGTTGTCGTCTTTCAAATTCTCTTTGTGTATCTGCGTTTTCCTCGTCAAATCCTTTGAGATAATCTTTTGGAGTAGCGGTTAATCCTAATTTATAGCCGACAAAATATTCAAATACAGCACGACTATTTCCGCCAATTGAGCGATGTGCTTCATCGGAAATAACAAATTCAAAATCGGTTGGCGAAAACTCTTTTTTATACCTGTCTCCGGCAAGAAATGTTTGAATTGTTGAAACTACGATTTGCGCATTTTGCCACGAATCACGAGCATCTTTGTAGATTACAGTTCTATAATCATGTCCGAGATAGTTTCTAAACGCCTTAAACGCCTGATCTTCAAGCTCAAGACGATCAACTAAAAATAAAATCCTACGCGCGTTGCCAGACTTGAGGAATAATTTAATAACGGCAGCGGAAATGAGGGTTTTGCCCGTACCGGTTGCCATTTCAAACAAAAATCGGTTTTCTCCTGATTGCGCGGAAGTTTGAAGACTTTCGATTGCGTTTACCTGATATGGGCGTAATTGTTTTAGGTTGTTATTTTTCAAAAACTCTGCTCTGGTGTCATCATTTTGAAAAGCTGGATCATTGGCAAATCCGGGCATTTGGGATTCAATAATATAATTTTCATCTACTTTTGTTTCTGCAAGTTCTTTTGAATTTGGTTCCCATTTTTCAAATTGAGTAATTGAATCTTGAGTAGGAAGCCTTGAAATCACTTCCGGATTACCGTGTTTAGTATCCCAAAAATAATGAATGTTGCCGTTTGAAAGAATCACAAAGCGCGCATTGGTATTGCGAGCATAGTTTCGCGCTTGTTCCTTGGCGGAAAGCGGATCGATCGCTTCTTTTTTTGCCTCTACAACAACAAGGGCTCGTCCGTCTTTATCAAGAAGAAGAAAATCAATCGCCCCACGGCGACCATCGCTCGTTACGGCGTTTTCCAAGTCTTCATCTAGTTCATTAAATTTCACACCTGCTTCAAGTTGAATGTTGGCTTTGTCTTTTCCGACATCATCAAAACGCCACCCTGAATCCTCAAGGAGTTTATTAATTTTTATGCGTGCTTTTGCTTCTTTATGCTTCACCTGTCTATTTTACCCCATCCCCCACCCTTTTTCATATTTGATTGTGCCTGTTGGCGTTAAACAAAACTTAGTTTCAGATTTTTGGAGTTTATGTTTAGGTCCTTTAATATCATAAGAACAAACTTAGTTGCCAGCCTTTTGTCCTTTCCAAAATTAGCCCTGAGAAGTTGGCCTCCCTTGTAATCCAAAAGGATATATACATCAGAGCCCCAGCTACTTACATCTTCACTAAATTCAAAACCCAGTGCATGCAAATTGTCAAAAAGTACCGGCTTTATCTTAGAATTTTTGTTTACTTTAATAAAGGGAACGTCTAACACAATCTCACCAGATCCAAATTCAAATTGAAAAAATGTAGATTTGCTGCAATCTATGGTCACTGCAAATAGCCAATCTTTTGACTCAAATATTTTTTTAAAATATTCCTCTAAGGAAAGCTCGTTTTTAAGCAGGTGCAAAATCTCTATTTCTTTTTCTGAATAGCTCCGTTGGTCATATAATTTTAGTCTTGGCCAACCTTTACTAAAACTTAACTCTATGCTGTAAAGTTGTCTGTGTAAGTTCACAAGCCATTCTACCCCATCCCCTGCCCTTTTTCATAAAAAGCCATTCTTTCGAAATATTGGCTTGCAAGCAAAGTACGGTTGAAAGAAATATTAAATTTTGTCATTTTAGTACGCTAATTTCCTTTGTAATTCCCCCGGCAACTTGCGGCTACCGTCGCGAAATGAAAGCCCGGACATTTCTTTTTTGTGTTCTTTCAAAAAAATAAAAGCAGACTCCGGATCTTTGTGAGACATCTCACGCAAACTCCAGCCAATTGCCTTACGGATAAAAAAGCGCGCTCGCTTTCGCTGCAAAGTATCTTTATAAACCTCATCTATCCAGGTTTCATCAAACTGCGATTTGGCTAATTTGAAAAATAATTTCTTGTCTCCTCCATCGCCTTTTCTAAAAAAAATAATTTGTGCCAAAAGTGCACTACGACGTACCCAAAAATCTGGGTCATTAATCCACTTTTCTAAATATTTATAAGCATTTTTATTTTTCTCTAGAATTACGGGCATAACCGGAATTATAAGATTATCCAAAAAAGCCCATCCCCGGGAGCTTCGCATCAGCTTTTCGATAAGTGGCATATCGGAAATATCAAGCTTTTCTTTATGAAGATTTAGGACATGCAAAGCTAAACTTTTTTGTTCAAAACTAGGCTTATTCCAGAAATATTCTACCCATTCCAACGCTTCGGACTTTTTTAAATTTAATAAATCTTTTTTGAACTGCTTTAAGAAAGCGCGTTTTTTGGGCGCTGGGATTCCGTAATGTTTTAAATCTGAATATAAATAGGCTTTTTCTTTTTTGGCTTTATTCCGATCCCCATTCTCTTTTAGAAAAGCCAAATATAATCTATTCAAATCATTTTTATTCACGCTATTTATTTTACACTTTTTCTCAGCTTGTTTTCATAAAAGAGTTATAATATAGCAGTCATGCGGATACTAGTGGTTGAAGACGAACAAAAAATTGCTCGCGCTATCAAAAAAGGGCTTGAACAGCAATCTTTTGCTGTAGACATCGCTTTTGACGGACAAGACGGTTTTGATTTAGCATCTACCGAAGAATATGATCTTATTATTTTGGATCTGATGCTCCCAAAAATGGATGGTTTAGCTGTTTGTAAAAATTTACGTCAAGAGAAGGTTCAAACCCCGATTCTCATGCTTACAGCTAAATCTCAAGTCGATAACAAGGTGGAAGGTTTAAATGCAGGAGCTGATGATTATCTTGCCAAACCGTTTGCATTCTCAGAGCTTATTGCCCGAGCAAAAGCTCTTTCACGCCGCCCTCAAAATACTTTGGACACTATTCTTAAAATCGATGATCTAAAAATTAATACAAACACACTTAATGTACAAAGAGCTGGTAAGAGCATCAAACTTTCCAAAACAGAATATAGCCTTTTAGAATATTTAGTTCGTAATAAAGATAATGTTATATCAAAAGACCAAATCATAAACCACGTCTGGGATTATGATGCAGACATTCTGCCCAATACAGTTGAGGTCTATATTGGATATCTCAGAAATAAAATCGATAAAGATTTTAAAAACAAAAAACCACTTATTAAAACAGTTCGAGGTTTTGGCTATAAAATCACAGACAAATAACATGTTTACTCAAGCAAGATTCAAACTAACTGGCTGGTACCTTTTGATCATTATGACTATCAGCCTAAGTTTTAGTGCTTTTATCTATAAAAGTGTAACAACCGAGTTTCAAAGAAGGCTTGCAAATATTGAAAGACAACTTGATCTGCCAAATCGCGGAGTTCCACTTCCCCCCGGCCAAGAAAGGTTTTTTATTGAAGATTTCAAAGCAACCCGTCTTCAAATTCTATACATACTAATCTATACAAACGGTCTAATTTTGGTTTTCTCTGCCGGTGCTGGCTATTTTCTTGCTGGTAAAACTCTAAATCCGATCGAAAATGCGATGGAAGAACAAAAACGTTTTGTTGCTGATGCCAGCCATGAACTCAAAACTCCACTAACAGCTCTTATTACTACAACAGAAGTTATGTTAAACGATAAAAAATTAAATCTTGAATCTGCAAAAAAAGCTCTAAAAGAAAACTTATCTGAAGCCGAGAATTTAAAATACTTAACAGAAAGTTTATTATCTCTTGCAGCCTATCAACAAAACGAAGGCTCTTTTCCCCAAAACAAAGTCAACATCAAAGATATTGTTAATAAATCTATTAAAACTCTGGGGCCGCAGGCAAGACGAAAAAATATAAAAATTACAGATAACTCTAAAAAGATCATATTTAACGCTAACGTTGAAATGATGCAAAAACTTTTGACGATTATTTTGGATAATGCAATCAAATATACTCTAAAAAATGGAAAAGTTAGTATTAGCACTAAAAAAACTAAAAAGAATATTGTTATTTCAATCAAAGATAATGGGGTCGGTATTGCTAAAAAAGACCTCGACCATATATTTGACCGCTTTTATCGCGCAGATTTATCCCGCAGTAAATCCAAATCACACGGATTTGGGCTTGGGTTATCAATTGCTAAAGATATTGCGCAACTTCACAACGGAAAAATTAATGTGCAAAGCGAGCCTCAAAAAGGCAGCACATTTAGCATAAAACTCCCTCTCTAAGCTATTTCTCAACTTCAAGCTTTATATTAAATCTACAAAGAAAGGAGGTGATCATAAAAATGAGCAAAAAAGCAATTATTCCTTCAATGACATTGGCCGCTCTTATTCTGGTTGGTGTCGTTGGAAGTGGCATAGTCCAAGCACAAAACGTTGGCAATAACTTGCCCATTGTCCAGCAACTAGCTGAAACCTTTGGGCTTCAAGAAGACGAAGTCGAAGCTGTATTTGAAGCAGTACGTGACGAAAGGCAGGACCAAATGCAAAAAGAACGCGGCGAAAAACTTGATGAAGCTGTGGCTAACGGTGTAATTACCGAAGAGCAAAAGCAAGCCATTATCGCCCATCAAGAACAGGTGCGCAGCGAAAGGCAGGAAGAAATGCAACAGCAACGCGGAGAAATGGATTCCTGGTTTGAGGAAAACGGGATCGACCACGAAGCTTTGCAAGAGTATCTGGGAGGACCAGGTCCTAAAGGCCCAGGAAGAGCAAGAGGTCAAAATTAAGACTCTCTCTTTTATCAAAAAACACCCCGAAGTTCATCGGGGTGTTTTTTTCTAGATATACTTTACCCTTTATAATTAAACTATGAAATTTCAAATTATTGTTCACCCTAACAACAAAAACCCAAGAATCGAAATAGATATGACCGAAGTACTACATGTTTACGTAGGAGAACCCCCACTAGAGGGAAAAGCCAACAAAGCTGTGATTAAAGCTTTGGCTAAACATTTCAAAGTTAGACCAAATCAAATCTTTATCAAATCCGGAGTTAAAAATAAATTAAAAACTATTGAAATTATTTAAACCCAACCGTTTACGATCATTACCCCCATACCAATCATAATAAGACCAGCGATTAGATGTAAAAGTCGCAAGCGCTTTTGGCGGATTTCTTCGGCTTTGCTAGGATCATACCCACGATAAACTGCATACGAAATAAGAAACATTGGAGATACAAATATCAAATTATATAAAACTAAATACAAAACAGCTTTCATCTGTGTTGTAGATTTAGAAAGCATGCCCAAAATAACGATGTAAGGACCACTGGTACATGGCAACAAAAACAAACTCACGGCAAATCCAATCGCAAAAGCTCCTGCGGGACTGGTAACGGATTTTATTAAGCTTTTCATATTAGGGCGCCAGCTTTGAGGAACTTCCATTAAGAAACCTTTGCCGTACCAAAAAAAATCCTTAAGATTAAAAATCCCCAACAAAATCGCCAACCAGCCAATAATTTCGTAAAAAATATGTGAGATATTACCAAACGAAAGAGCTTTATAAAGCCCCAACCCCATTAAAAAATATGAAATAAAAATCGAAAAAGCAAAAGCAGCTCCTGTTTGCAAAGCTTTTCTGCCTGTCCCAGCAGAGAGTACGGTTGACATTAAAATAATAAGAACGGCAAATGCACAGGGGTTTATTGCATCAACCGCAGCAGCAGCAATAACAGCTGCCAAAGTCAAATCAAGTTTTGATTCTTGTGTTTTACCCTCACTACTTTGCTCATTATCTTGATTTTGGTTTACCTCATAATTTGCCAGATATTCATCTGCCGCAGATTCGAACCCCGCGATAATTGGAGTGTCGCCAAGAAACACTTTGTCGCCAACTATCACCAGAGGCACTCCCCTTCCGGTTCGCGGATAGTCAAGTTCGTCTAAAAGTTCTGTAAACAAAATTGCGTTTTCACGATTAGAGTAAATCTCTTTCTTTTGAATCGGGTATTTGCTGTATAAATCATTTTCAGAAAAATACTCCTCTACAGCTCCACAATGCGGACATCCTTCGCCGTAAAACAAGTATATATCTGGCTGTTGTGCTCGCACTGACCCGACAAAACCAAATATAAAAATAGCTGTTAGCGTTACAAATAATTTTTTCATCGCTATTTATTCACAAGTATTTTATACAGAAGAGAGACCAAAAACAAAACTACGCTAACAATAATAATTGCAGGGCCAATTGGAATAGCAAAAAAGCTATACCACAAATATCCCAACATAGAGGCCAAAACTCCAAACAAAACTCCGCCCCAAGAATAAAAAGTTAAATTGTTGCTTAGATTACGACTCGTACTGGCGGGAATTGCCATGAGCGCCACTGTCATCAATCCTCCTACAACTCGAACACTTAACGCAATCACAAGCGCCGTACAAACTAGAAAAATTAAATTAAGCCTGTCTGCATTTAGCCCTTCTACTTTTGCCAGGTCTGCCGACACTCCGATAAAAACTAATTTTCTATAAACATATCTGATCGTCAAAAAAACTAAAATCGATAAAGCTGCTGTACCTAGAGTTATGGCCAAATTTATTTGAGAAATATCTCCAATCAGAGCCTGCGTTGTTTCATCTTCAGTTAAAAATAAAAATGAAGTTGCCATGGCAAATGGGAAAACAATCGCGGTTAGCGTTTCCACCGGAAGCCTGGTCAACTTTTCAAAAATCCAAATTACCAAAATCCCTAACATAACAAATGCAACTGCACCAAAAAAAACATCAAAACCCAAAAGTAGGGCGATCGCTATTCCCGGCAAAGTAAGATGGCCCAAAGGCCCACCTACAAGCGTCATCTTTTTAGTTAACATTAAAGTCCCCAAGAATCCAGAAACCGCACCTATGCTAATAACTATTACCAAACCCATTAACAATTCTTGATTGATCATTGCCTATGTTTATAAAATTTTATACCTCCACCATAAAGTTCTTTTAGTTTCTTTGGAGTTAACACCTCATCTGGATTTCCATAACAAAGCCCTTTTTTATTTAAACATAAAACTTGGCTTGCGTGCTCCCAAACAACATTAAGCTCATGCGTAACTAAAAGAATGGTTAAACCCCGCTTTTCCCAAAATTTATGAAGCAGCGTATAGATCGTTTCCTGTCCGCCAACATCTATCCCTGAAGTTGGCTCATCAAACAAAAGCACATCCGGATCACCAGCCAAGGCCCAGGCGATAATCATGCGCTGAAACTGCCCGGTCGAAAGTTTGTTGACTGTTTTTTTGGCAATTGATGCTTCTAAACCCACTTCTTTGAGTATTTTTTTAGTTGCAGAAGAAGAAGTTTTCTTAAAATCAAAAAAATCAAACACTGTCAGTGGAAACAAACTGGTTCTGGCAACCAATTCTTGTGGAGGTAGATAGCTAATTTTTTGCGTATGCCATTTTACTTCACCCTCATATGGGATAAGGCCTAAAAGTGCCTTAAACAACGTTGTTTTTCCTGCCCCGTTTGGACCCAACACAACCAATGAGTCACGCTTGTTAACCTCAAAAGACAAATCTCTAATGACCTTTTCTCCCGACAAAGAGACTTGCAAATCTTTTACTTCTAATACTCTCTGCATCATTTTTAATATAACACAATTTCTAAAACTGAAGTTCGTCTCCAAGACTTGGCATATGTACTTTTTCTAAATGAAGTGTCTGTTTTATTTTCTGCAAAAGTTTTGTTCGAGACTCGTTCTCTCCATGAGTCAAGATAACATTTTCTACACCAGTTATTTGAGAAAGCCAGTTTATAAGTTTTGGTTCGTCTGCGTGCGAACTTAAAGTCTCAATGTGTTCAATTCCCGCTTTAATGTCAAACTCACTATCATCAATCTCAACATAAGTCTCACCATCCAGGATCTCCCTTCCCAAAGTTTCATCGGCTTGATAACCGACGAACAAAAGTCTGACATTGTTTTGTGTTAGATAACGTTTGGCATGACCTAAAATACGCCCTCCAGTCATCATCCCAGATCCAGCAATAATTATTTTAGGGCCTTGTTGTCTGGCAATTTTTCTGCTTTGACTGTTTTTTGTCGTGATAACTAGTCCTGGAAAATCAAGCTTTGTACCCTTATTAAGAAGGTCTCTTCTATCTTTATAAATATAAGTTGCCGTTGTTGCCATAGGACTATCTAAAAACACAGGCATATCACGGCTTATGTCGCCTTTTTCTTTCAGACTTGAAATCAGATGCAACAAAACTTGAGTTTTGTGAACTGCAAACGATGGCACCAAAAGCGTGCCTCCGCTTTTTTGTGCCCACAGCAATTGTTCTTTAAGCTCTTGCCTTGGATCCGAATCCGGATGAGTTCTTCCTCCATAAGTAGATTCCATAACAACCGTAGTCGCGCTATCTACAAAGTCTGTTGACGGCACCAAAATATCAGGATAGTTTCCCAAGTCACCACTAAACACAAGGCGCTTTGATTGATTTGTGAAAACAATACTGGCTGAACCCAAAATGTGGCCGGCATTTTTATAGATTACATCCAGATCTTTAAAACTAAAGGCTTGGTCATAGGATACTTTTTCAAAAAGCTGTAGAGTCTTGTCTACATCTTTATCACCATAAAGCGGATTGGCCGAATTGTCATAACGAGCAATTTTAGCGCTATCTTTCAAAATTACCTCAGTCAAAGCAATCGTAGATTCTGTGGCATAGATTTTTCCACGAAAACCGTGTCGCACTAAAACTGGAATACGACCGCAATGATCCAGGTGCGCATGAGTCAAGAACAAGGCTTCAACTTGTGCAGGATTAAAATCCAGAGGCCTGCGATTTAACTCCTCTACTTCGGATACACCTTGAAACATCCCAAAATCCACCATAACTTGTACGGAATCTGAATTTAATAAATAAGAAGAGCCCGTAACTGTTCCCGAAGCGCCTAAAAACTTAATATTCATACAGTTTTCATTTTACCACTTTACAGAGATATTGTTGTAAACATATTTGACTTTGACAGAACAATTTTTCCACAGGATATGTGTGAAGAGATATTAGTTTAGCAAAGCATCAATTTGCTGCATTAATTGATCTGCTGGCAAAGCACCGGGGAGATATTGGCTATTACCCGTTTCTGTATTCAAAAGAAAACTTCCAGGCGTACCTCGTACACCCGCAGCCTGACCTCCATTTAAATCTTCTTCGACCTTACTCATTGTTTCTTCAGAATCTAAACAGCTTTGGAATTCTGACTGATTAACCCCTGCACGGACTGCAAAATCAGGCAATAAATCTAGATCAAGCTTATTGTTAGTTGGAGATTCTTCAAAAATAATATCAATAAAATTCCAAAAAGCCTCCTGTCCACCAATCATTCCCACACACTCAGCTGCTACCGCCTCTGTTACAGCCTTGGGGTGAAGCTGCTCCAAAGGATATTGACGATAAACCCAAGCCAATTGATTCTGATCATATTCACCCACAACTTCTAAAATAGTTTGATGAAACTGTTTACAATAGGGGCATTCTAAATCTGAGTACTCAATTAAAATTACCTGAGCATTTGCATCGCCACGAATCCAGTCTTCACTTGTAACAGGATCAGGATCCCCCGCGGGGGGCATAGTCGGATCAGGAGCAACCTTACCAGCCACATTTGGATCGCCACCGGCGTTGCTTTCTATACTCCGAACCCGCGACCATAAATATCCAGTAAAAAATGACAAACCAACAAGAGCAAGCACAAGCAAGACAACAGGAGTGTTTTTCTTATTCACGTATGTAGACTATAATGGGATCTGAAAAAAGTGTCAACCCCTCAATTTTTGCCCCATCTTAATAATCAAAGTAATTATCCAATATCGCAAACTGCCATGATAAGCCTTGGCACCGGCAACCAGATACTCCCCTGCTTTTTCGCCAATTGTTTTACTTGCCGCACCATGATGATGATTCACTTCTAAATTAGGTAAATAGTAAATTGGCACGCTCTTGTTTTTTAGACGACGGCAATATTCAATATCCTCAAAATACATAAAAGATTTCTCCGAAATTGCGCCGACTTTGTCCCAAACAGCGCGAGGGATAAGCATTGCCGCCATAACACCACCCTCAACTTTAATTGGTATGTCAAATTTTGGAACATACATGCTGTATGCATTTTTGGTACCGAACAAATATTCCCTAAAAGCACCAACGATACCAGGTAGATTAAAAACAGATTTCTGGACATTACCGTTGGGTAAAATTAGCTTCGGAACCAAAACCGTATTTGAATATTTTTGTGCCGCTTTTTTTAAATTCGACAAAGAGTTATTTTTAAATTCAATATCTGAATTAAGTATCAAAATATTTTTGCCGCGTGAAAGCGCAATTCCGCGATTATATCCACCAGCAAATCCAAGATTTTTTTCGGATTCAACGTACAACACATCTTTGTATTTTTTGATTTTTTGAGACAAATTATCGTCGGAGGCATTATCAACAACTATTATTTCGTCTGTTTTTTGATCGTACCCCTCGTCTTTATAAATGCTCTGAAGAAGCTTAACCGTTAAGTCAGCTGTTTTGTAATTAACAACTACAATACTTATATCAATAAAAAAGCTGTTATAATCTTGCGTTTGCGAAATACTTTTTGGGGCACCGTATTCTCTCATCAAGAAACTAATGACCCCTCGCTTTTGAGCTAAACGACCAATCAGCAGAAACTTAACAGATTCGCGCATTAAAGCAAATTTTGCACGAGCCGGCGCATACTTCATTCCGATAAACAAACGGTTGCGAGTCAGTAAATAGTCAGTAAGCTCCGAACCAACACCTGCTGTTTGTGACACTTTATGATAAATTTCAGTTTTACCATTATAGTATTGTTTATAACCAGAGGCCGTAACTCTATTTACAAAATCGTTATCTTCAAAATATGCAAACAGTTTTTCATCAAAGTAACCAACCTTCTTTAATACTTCACTTTTTATCATTAGACAACACCCAGAAATAAAACCTGTCTGGTTTATTTGATCAAACTGTCCGTAATCAACCTCATCAATACCCCGATGTTCTGAGTAAATATTATTCCAGTCAAAATCACCGCCCGCATACCAAATTACATTACCTCTTTCATTTTTCTTATACCTTTTTTTATGAAATTCGTATCCGGGAGCGAATAAAATTTTAGGTGATACAAGACCTATGTTTTTATTTTTCTTGAATACTTCAATCAATTGAAGAAGTATGTTTTTATCTTTAAAAAGAGTATCGTTATTAATTATAAAAACATAATCTGCCCCCCAAGCTATCGCCCATTTCATGCCTCTGTTATATCCACCAGCAAATCCTAAATTTTTAGATGTTCGGATTAAAATGCTATTTTCATACTTTTCTATTTTTTGCTTTTGCAAAGGTATTTTGGAACCATTATCAACAACTATAAATTTTGTTTGTAAATTTTTAGTGTTTAAATTTTTATAAGAGTCTAAAAGCTCGTATGTATCCTTATGGTTATTATAATCAACTGTTACTAAAGCTATTTTTATATTCATGACAATGCTTTTCTGTAAATACTGGCACGATGATCACGTAGCAAACTAAAGATCAAAAAGCGCAGTGCAAAACCAATTTTTATAGTTGCTTTGATTAAACAAACAGAATTCGGATAATGCTTCTGGTGATATTTAAGCAGGCCCTTTGCCTCCTGAATAATAGGCGTGGCTTTGTCACTACTACTGGCCGAACCTAAATGAACTATTGCAAGATCTGATTTATAGGACAACTTAAATTTGTGTTTTTGCATACGCTTGAACCATTCAACCTCCTCGGTATACATAAAAAACATCTCATCAAAGCCTCCAGTGATATCAAAAACTTCTCGACGCAACAGCATAAAAGCCCCCATAACCCACTCTAAATTATTATTACTATTAAAAAAACTTCTTAACTTTGGATGAATCGGCCCAATTAAATTTCTAATAACAGGTAACTTATCAAGCCCGAACATCAAAGCAATCGTTCGAAAAGGAGTTGGCAAATAACCACCACTCGGCTGAAACTTATTATTTTCAAAAAGCAATCTACACCCCAAAATATCGATGTTTCTGTTTTTTTTCAAATGTCGCCATGCTTTGTAAAGTGTTTGTTTTTTAACAAAGGCATCGGAGTTCAAAAGTAAAAAATACTTGGCGCTGGATTTTTTCATACCTAGATTGTTTGCCTTAGCAAAACCTAAGTTTGTTTTTGATTCGATTAACCCAACCCAGCTTTGATTCTTTTTGATTGTTTCAACTGAACCGTCTGAAGAAGAATTGTCAACAACCAAGACTTCCACTTTCCGGCTTGTCTTTTTTTGAAAAAAATCAACTGAGCTCTTAAGTTCAGTCAAACACTTATTTGTTATATTTTTTGTGTTATAAGATAATACTATTACACTTACTTCCGGCTTATTCATCCTGCTTAAACTTATTTTAACAGACTTTTTTATTTTGCTGTTTGATGCTAACCTGTAATACAGATGCAGATCATTAAACGCGATGGCTCAAGACAGGAATTTAACAAACAAAAAATTGCGAGAGTTGTCCATTCGGCTGGACTTTCTCAAGAAGAATCTCATGTACTTGCAAATAAGATTGAGGAATGGATCAAAAAACAAGCTTCTGAAAATAAAAAGGTTAATTCACTGGAAATCAAAGATCAGGTAAGCAAACTTCTAAAACAAGAGAACGAGTATGCTTGGGGGCTTTATAGTTGGTATGAAAATATAAAATCTAAAAATTAATTTTATGGCAAAAGCAAAATACAAACAGTATGTTGAGCTAATGTTTAAAAATCATCAAGAAGACTTTAAAAGATTTAAATCTATCCACGATAAATATGGTCTACATCCAGATGAGCTTCAAGAGGATTTTAATGAAAAGGGCCGCAAAATTGTTAATATCAT
>Ga0272443_10001533_pt1 | contig 33154 bp, 34 predicted proteins | sample SSMAcet12_FD_193581 | JGI IMG/M metagenome (GOLD analysis project Ga0272443, IMG submission 193581) | Marine sediment archaeal communities from Little Sippewissett salt marsh, Falmouth, MA, United States - SSM-Acet-12 | ecosystem: Environmental > Aquatic > Marine > Wetlands > Sediment ... | reverse complement strand
GTAGATGTTTACAAATCTGTGACCAATCAAAATATAGGTAACTCCGAGGTGGATAATAATTGTTGTGAGGGCCAGGAGGTTGGGGTTGAGGTGGTTGGCAACGGCACAAATTCTGAAAACTGTGTTAATTTAAACATTTCACAAAATACCAATATTTCAACAAATCAGAATACGCGTATTAAAAATGATTCAACTATAAACGCCAACTCCGGTAGTAATTCTGCCAACCAAAACAGTGGTGATGTCAATATCAAAACGGGTGATATACAAGTAGTTTCTCAAACTACTAATAAAAATATTAACAATCATGATGTGAATTTTTCCAAAGGTGAAACAAATTTAGATATTAAAATTAAAAATAATGCTACGGGTAGTAAGAATAAAATTTTATTTAATCTAGATAGTCAAACAAATATTTATGTTGATTCTAAGGCAAAAATTAAAAACAATGAAAATATAAACGCTAACTCCGGTAGTAACTCTGCCAACCAAAACAGTGGTGATGTTAGCATTGAAACCGGTGAAGTTACTGTATTAAGCCTCCTTGAAAATGAAGACATCAACGATGGTAGTGTTGATGTTGAATGCTGCGACCCGGATGACCCTCAAGACCCAGATGATCCGGATGATCCAGATGATCCTCAACCTCCGGTTACCCCACCAGAAGACAGCAGTAGCGGAGGCGGAGGTAGTAGTAGTGGTAGTTCTAGTAGCAGCTCAAGCTCTCCTGGTGGCGGTGGAGTTTTGGGAATGGGGGTTGGCACAGTTCTGGCAGCAACGGGGAGTAATTTCTTGCTATATATGACTATTGCCAATATCTTAACTTTTCTTTTTGGCGTGTATCTGCGTTTGCGTGGCGGTCGGTCTCCTGATTATGAAATTGAACTTGCGTTTTCTTGGTAATCTTCTCATAGGGCTGTCTGTAGCTGGTCTGATATTTACCTATTGGCCACTTGTTTCTTATCGTTTATTTTCTTCATCCGCGTTAGAGTTAACTGGTAACGGTGTGTATATCGAGATTCCTAAAATCAAAGCAGCGGCAAAAATTATTGACAACATCAGTCCTTTTGAAAAAACTGAATATGAGCAGGCCCTGCAAAACGGCGTTGCTAGATTTGGCAATTTGTATTTTGCACACTCATCGCTTCCGCCGTGGCAGATAACCAGAGTAAATACGCCTTTTTTATTTTTGAACAAATTAAGTATTGGTGACGAAATCTTTATTTATGAACAAAACACAAAAAAAATTTTTAAAGTGTACGATAAAAAAATAATTTTTCCAGACGATCTTTCGCATATCCAAGAGCTTAAAAACGACAATCAAAAATTGATTCTTATGACCTGCACTCCGTGGGGTACAGATCTCAAAAGATTGCTAATATTTGCTGATGTCGTAGAAAAGCCACAAATAACATCAGATGACAATCCATCAGAAACTCCGGTTCCTACGTCGATTCCAGAATTTTTGAACCCAGAATTTACTCTTAAAAAATTCATTTATCCGGGTGCTGAAATTACCAAACAAAGCCCAAACAATATTTTATTTCAAACAAGCTCTGATATTGTTGTCGTAACTAATTGGTACGAAGAGAAAGTTTCTGAATTGGGTTTTTCAGCTACTTCGGTGATTCGCACAAATACCAACGGACAAGTATTAAATAAAATCGTGGCTGCCAATTCTGAATATGAAATAGTAATTGAGATCCAAAACCAGCAAGGCGTTACATCTGTTAAAATAGACATAGACTAAGATGCGCAAACTAATTACTTTTTTGATAGGCGTAGTGTATTTTGCTGTCGCTTTGCCCGTAAGCGCCCAAACCCCAAAGCGTACAGATAAGTATTACATTCACGACTTTAGCTCTGAAATTTTAATTCAGAAAGATAAGAGTCTTGGAGTAACAGAAACAATTACAGCTTATTTTCCCTTTGCGAAGCATGGCATATTTCGCACAATTCCTTATAAATATGATTCGAATGGTAAAACTCTAATAACCCGTATCAGTATTGAAAGTGTGACTGATGAGATTGGTAAAGCCCGGCAATTTAGCTTAAGCCGTAGTAACGGTGAGCTTGAAGTTAAAATTGGTAACCCAGACTTTACAGTTACTGGTTTCCAAACATACGTAATCAGGTATGAAGTGCGCAATGTTTTATACCAAGTCAACGGAGCGCCCGAGCTTTATTGGAACAGTTTTGGTGACAATTGGGATACAGATATTTTAAACGGAGAAGTGCTGGTTAAAAGTCCGTATGCTGAGGTTGAAGACTTAACGTGCTGGGCTGGTGTTAAGGGAACAACACAGCAGGAATGCCAGTTTGATAAACTTTCAGATTCTGAGGTGAAATTCAAGGCAACCAAACCTATGGGTGAAGGCAGGGATTTAAGCATTGTTTTAGCTCTGAATGCTAATAACGATTTTGCTGCTGCTGACATTTGGCAAAAGATAGCTAATTTTTTATTTGAATACGGCGGATTCATTCTAGCGCCGTTGCCGTTTGTTTTGGCACTCGTGCTTTGGTTGAATCGTGGCCGCGACTTAAAATTTGTTGGTGATAACCCCTACTATGAGCCAAAAAAGAAAACAATCAAACGGGTTGGTCTTTTTGCTCGCCCCGCTTTGCCTATGGTTTATTATCCTTTAGATGGTCTTACTCCGGCTCAGATCGGCGTAATTTTTGATGAGCGAGTAGACATGAAAGATTTAGTAGCTGAGATTTTGGAGCTTGCACGACTTAAATATTTAAAAATTAAAAAAACTAAAAAGAAGGGGCTACTGGGTAGCAGCGATGATTACGAACTAACGCGTCTTAAAAAAGCGGATGACCGACTCCTCGATTATCAAAAGCTCCTGCTCAATAAACTCTTTGAGTCTGGGGATAAAGTTCGGATCAGTCAACTTAAAAATAAGTTTTATAAGCATCTTGGTAAATTTAAAACAATGCTTTATCGTAACATGAAAGAGGAGCGGTTTTTTAGAGGTAATCCAAATGTTGTTCGAGCAGTGTGGATTGTGCTGTTTGCTTTGACCTGTGTTTTTAATATGGCTTTGGTTGTTTATCTGGCGCAGTTTAGTAGCTTTGAAATGGCCCAGATTTTATTAGCAGTATTTTTGAGCCTTCCAATGATTTTTCTGGGGTTAGCTATGCCTAGTCGTACTCCCCGCGGCTATCAACTTTATCGTCAAACCAAGGGCCTTAAGTTTTTTACATCGAAGGGCAAATGGCGCTATGAAGTAGCTGAAAAAAAGCTATTTATCGAAGAGATGCTGCCTTTGGCAGTCGCCTTGGGTGTTGTTGACAAGCTGGCGGCTGATATGAAGGAGCTTGGAATTAAACCCCCTGATTATTTGAATGGATTTGCTGTAGCCAATTTGAACACCTCACTTAAAGGCTTTGAGTCAACAGCAAGTAAAGCTTTAGCAAGCGCTCCTGGTGGAAGTGGAGGAGGGGGGTTTGGTGGAGGCTCGGCAGGTGGCGGGTTTGGCGGTGGAGGCGGAGGTTCTTGGTAAACCTATAATCTGTATTTTCTTCAAAATTTTGTTATAATATCTTTAGTTTTTAAACTATCTGCCAAGTACATTACAGGAGGTCTCAAATATGTTTAAGCCAGAATTTGATGGTGGGGAAATCGCTAAAGTTATCGAGTTTTGTGTACGCCAGCGAACACATGGTGGGTACGCAGGAAGTGCAAAGTGGACTACTAAAGGTATCCGCTTCAGTGTGGAAATGTATTTAGACAACAGGTTTATGCAGATAACGTTCCGGCCGCTTAAGGTTGTTCATCCAAATGGGGCTCAGGATGCTGAAAGAATTGAGCGTCAAGGGCTTTCTCTGTTTGAAGAAAATTTTTTACGCGATTTATTTCGTAATGCTCTCTGCCAATCTTTTTTGGAGTTTGCTCGAGATGTTGTTTTTTGGAGAGCAGAGTATCGAAATTTATTGCGGCTAAACAATATTCCCTTCTACATATTGAGCCGGGAGGAATCTTTCAAATACCGAACGTTAAGTATACGTTTAGCTAATCGGGTGTTTGTTTTGGAGCCCCCTGACATCATTGCCTAAGTGTGTAAAAAAAGAGGTGGGTTAGCTTCCGTAGCTCACCTCTTTGTTATATTCTTCAATCATACGAATTATTTCTTGTCTGCCAAGATCCCGTTGATTAGGGTCGTCGCTTTTTAAGTCTCGCTGGATATCTAGTGCGCGTTCAAGTTGTTGTGAACCCTCCAGGTATTGTTTAATAACTTCTCGAGGTTTGTTATGAATAATATGCACTATCGCTCTGATAGTAAAATCCTCTGAGTCCGATAATTGGTTGTCAAAATAATCTTGATAAATTCCAGTAGATTGCATGACTTTTGTCCACCAGTCTTTATCGACTTCACTCATATTAACCTGTGGCCAAGACAAATCTCTTTCTTGCATAACTTTTTTAATGGTGACATATAATATATGTCAGAAGACAGGCCGGGTGAGGGGAGAATTTTTTCTACGGAAGAAACTAAGGCGAATTTAGGCAGAGGTTTCAGAAGGGCAGAACATACGGGGGAGAATCCTAATCCTACTGAATGGCAAGCAAGTAAAAATTTAGCAAAAGATTTGGGGGAAGGCGGGCCAACTGAAATTGAAATAGAAATGGCTTTTGAAGATAATCCTCGTGCTGTGGCTGCAATAAGAAGTGCGGCCGAGCAAAAAGGCAGAAACTTAAGTGACAAGGATGTGTACGAGATGTTGAAAAATTACAGATAAGCTTTACTTTTCAAACACCAAACTGTTTGCGTTTGCTCCAAGGTTTTTCAAAGTTGCTTTAATATCTTTTACTAATGACGGAGGGCCGCAGACATAAAATTTTTCCTTCTTAAAATCAGACACTAACTTTCTAATTTTTACTTCATCTATTCGCCCATGTTCGTAATTCTTATTTTTTGTTTGAGTAAGGGTAAGCATTAAATTATGCTGATTAAAATAATTTTTTAACTCCTGCTCATAAATAATGTCGCGCGCGGTTTTGTTGCTAAAAATTAATTTATTATTCTTAATCTTGTCACTTTTGTGCAAATTGTTGAAAATAGCCAGAAAGGGGGTGATGCCAGCACCGCCGGCGATAAACAGACCCGGACCTTGATAGGAAATTGTCCCCCAGGGGTCATCAACCAAAAGTTCGTCTCCGGGCTCAAGTTTAGACAATTCCCAAGTCATGCCGTCGTGGTCTTGATAAATTTTTGGATCATACGATTTAATTACAAACTCAAGAGTTTTATCAGAGTTTAAGTTAGTAAATGTAAACGGTCTTTTTTGTTTTTCCCAGCTAAGTTTATTAATGGCAACTTCAGTTGCTTGGCCAGGAGTAAATTCGTAATTTTCAGGTTTTTGGGTGATATAACGATTAACATTGTGTGTTATCGGTTCTTTTGTGAGAAGCTTAACTTTGTGCATGATATGTTATATCATAATAACATAAGGCATATTTGGCGAAAGGCTTTTTGAAAATGGGGAAACGAGCTCAAGATATCGCCCGTCGTAACCAGAAGAAAAAACGTCGGCGAATCCGCCGGCAAGCCCGCCGATAGCCATCTAGCTGCGCCCTTTTTTAATGATCTCAACACCGGTTAAGGATTTGTTGAAAAAGGGCGCCTCACAATTCACAACTGTTAAGTCGTTCCCCTTCACAAAAATCCTCTCCTGATCTTCCTTCAATCCGATCATATCCAGCTCCTCCCCAAACCCGATCGTTCCCAGAACCAGCGTCTATTCGGTCATTCCCATCTCCACCCAAGACAATGTCATTTCCCGATTGTCCTTCAATCCGGTCGTTGCCTTTCCCACCAACAATGCAGTCATCTCCAGAACCAGCGTCGATTCGATCATTTCCGTCGTATCCCAAAATCAGCTCTGATTCATGCGTACCCTGGAGTCGATTATTGCGGTTGTCGCCCTCAATCTTTTTGCTAATTTTACTTTTTAGGTGGCTACATTCAGGGGGTAGGTCGATGTTATTGCTAAACGTTTCACCCCAGATAAGATCAAAAACAAGCTCAGAGTTTTGATAATCGTTGCCAGCCTCAGAATCAAAACAGGCAGTTAGCGTATATTTTTGGTTTTGGCTTGGTGCTATAGTCCCCAAGCTTACACCATTTTCACTGTCGCTCAATCTGAAAAATTCGGCTAATTTATTATTAAAATAATTATCAATATCAGAATTAATTAAAAAATTTACAACTTTGGAAATTTGATCTTCGTCATTATCGGCGAAACCTTTGATGGCCAATGATTTTGTTTGAGATGTTTTATTGGTAGCGGTAAAAGTTTTACTGATACAGTCGCCCGGTAGCCAGTTTTGGATTGTAAAAATAGGCTCTCCGCTGGGAACATTAATATTAATTTCGAGCTCTCCATAAGTGCGAGTTTGTATGGCTTTGGCTGCCGGAGGTTTGGGTTTGGGCAGAGTAGAGAAATTAAAACTTGCAACAGCTGCAGCAATAACAGACATCATGTAAGCGATTATTTTTTGGATCATGGTGCTTCTAAATTACAAACATTATTGTTTGAGCTACCTTTGCTGGCTTGATCACACTGTCTCCAGTTTTCACCGTCTGGGTGCCGGCCGTAGGAGATATCGTTGTCAGATGCTGAATAGCTTTTTTGGTCGATTACTTCATTGTCTTCGTTCAATAAAGATATCTCATCGCCGTCGTTATTAAGCCAATGGCTTGGTGGTTCGTAAACAAAATAGCCATTTGCTTGTATCGTGCCTGTTAGGGGTTTTGGCGTGTTGGTTTCATCCTTCAAACTCCAGCCGGTCAAATCAATCTCGAAATCGTTTGGATTATACAGTTCAACCCATTCGTTTGGGTGTTGAGTATCCGGATCAGGTAGAAATTCGTTTATGACCAGGTTTTGATAGAAACTGTCTGCCGCTTGTATAAGGTTATTGTTAGATTCTTCAAAGTCTGATAAATATGAGTTGGTATAGCTGGCGGTAGCTGTAGTGCCTACGAGCAAGACTAAGGCAGCAGCAAGCCCTAATCTGCCAAATTTTTTGCGAATCTCGCTACCCAGATTTTTAAGCTCTTCATAAACAATAATACTGGCGGGAATAATAACGAGCATAACAAATCCGCGTGGAGATTTAACAAAATCTATCGCATATCCGACATGGGGGACACTAATTAATTTTCTACCAATAATATGGGAATTGGGAATAACATCAAAATCCGGATCCTCGTTGGCATCGCCTTTGGTGATAATTTCATTGTCCTTTATCTTAAAAATTCTGTGAGTAATAATACGGGCGCCGTTTTTGAAGGTTACAACATCTCCAGCGGTGTAGTTTTGTTCGGATTTGGAAATAAGCACAGATCCGGCTTCAATTGTGGGAGCCATCGATCCGGAAGTGACAACATAAGCCCTGTACCGGCTGTCTAAATAGCCATTTGTAGCCAGTAGAAAAAAAGCTCCGATGCCGATTAGGCTGCCGAGTAGGACTGATAAAAACCAACTTATTTTTTGCATAACTACCCCAAAACGGCAAAATACGCCTTTACCGTCTTAGGGCAACCCCCGATATTTAATCAGAGATTGCTTTAGGCAGCTTTAATTATCCGTATCTTCGTAGTGGATATAGTTGTTGCCTTCAAACAGGTATTTTTCCGGATTCCAGTCCGTCATCGGCCCGGTAGACGGATTTCCGTTGTTATAGTCCTCTGACAATACCAGCCAGATTTTGGCTCCTGAACCAAAATTAGCATCCGATGGGTCAGGTAAGTCCATGCCTAGATCTACAGATTCTGAATAGGAGGCAATGTTACCACTGCCATCGGTTGTAAATTCATGGATGAATTTACCCGGATTGTCTCCCGGCCAGGGGTCGGCATAGTAAATCAGAGCATAGTCCTCACTTTTTTCAAGCCCTTGCGCTGAAAAAGTGTAGTTAAACTCTGGGCCATCGCCGTTCCAGGTTAAGGTTCCGTATATCTCATCAGTAGTAATTGGTTCCCAAGGCCCGGTTGCGTTTTGCTGTTCGTTTTCCAAAGTTAAAGACTGTACTGATTGGTTTGGTGCGAAATGCTCGGAACAAACGAAATGCTCATTGTTTCGTGCCTGTTCAACATAAAACACCAAGTCTCCGCCAATAGTGTCGGATTGAACTTCGTTGCCAGCGTTAGGGTCAACACTCCACTTAACTCCAATACAGTAGCTGCCCTCTTCCAAGGCCTGGGTTAGTAAGCTTCCATCGCTTGTATCAGAAACAGGTAAAACATAGTTGCCATTAGCAAGGTTAAATGAGCTTAGCGTTTGATTGTCAACGATAATCTCCTCACTGCCGTCATGAGCATTGTTGCATGAAGCTCCTCCTCCAGCACCATCATCGATCCAAACGGTCAAAAGCAGATTGTCATCAAGTTCGCCGTCGCCGTTTTCTTCACAAACAGATTCTGCAGCCATTTCAGCATCGTTGCATCCGTTATCGCTGTCTACAACATCATCAACATAAATACAGGCCCAGGAAGGATTGCCAACCAGTTCAAATGTGAGCGTGCTTTCGCCGCTATCGCCTGGTTTGACGTCGCTGCAATCAAAGATTGGCCCGCCTTCGCTTTCGTCAAAATTACAGGAAGCTCCCTCTGCACTACCTTGACTGCTGACAGTCAAATCAATCACTCCTGCCCCTAAAACATTTCCGGTTGAAGTCTCTGTATCGCTGAAAAAAGCTCGGGAGGCGCCGAAGGCCGTTGCTGTAACTACGCCAATCACAAGAAGGCTAGTTAAAATTTTTCTCATAATTATCACCCCCTCCCTTAAAACTCTATCTAATATCAAGATATCGTATATTATGGGTATAGTGTCAACTGCATCTTTATATATCGCAGTGGCATAGTGTTATACTGAATTTATACCTGTCCCATGCAGTTAAAGCCCGAAACCTACAAGCAGATTTTAGTAAGCTCCGGATTTGTAACCGAAGGCGATTTTGATGCTGCATTCAAGTCGGCTCAAGATATTGGTAAAAATCTGGAAAACGTACTCATCTTCAGAGGCCTTATTGATAGCAAGACCCTTTCGCAGTTGATTGCTCAACATCTTGGAGTCTCTTGGGCAAATTTGTCGGGCCAGTCGATCTCCGATGAAGTATTAAATACGATTCCAGAGAAAATGGCCAGAAATTATCACATGGTGCCGTTTGCATTTGAAAACGGACAGTTGAAAATGGCAATGGAGAATCCGGGAGATGTGGAAGCTATTGAATTTGCCAAGCGCCATACAGGGCAATTGGTGGTGCCGTTTTACGCTGGACACGAAGAGGTAAAAAAAGCGCTAGGGCAGTATAAACGCAATATTAAAGAAGATTTCAAACGTATTATTTCTGAAAATATTGAACAGGCCGGTGCAGCTAGTGACGATCTTTTAAAAGAGGCAGAAAAGCTGCCTGTGGTTAAAGTGTTGGATACAATTTTTCAATACGGAGTTGCTCTTCGTGCGAGTGACATTCATATTGAAACTCAGGAAACAGAAGTGATTATTCGCTTTCGCATTGACGGCGATTTAGAAGATATTATTAAGCTGCCTCGCGGAATTGAAGAGGCTTTGGTTGCTCGGGTGAAGATTTTGTCTAATTTAAAGCTGGATGAAAAACGTGCCCCACAGGACGGACGCTATAAATTTGATCTTGGAGAAGACCCGATCTCACTGCGGATTTCGATCATTCCTGGATTTTTTGGTGAGAACGTGGTGATGCGGATTTTGAATGAATCAGCTCGAGCGTTAAGTTTGGAAGAGTTGGGGCTGACAGGTAACAATTTGGAGGTGATCAAGCGTGATATTCAAAAGCCCAACGGCATGGTTTTGGTAACGGGTCCGACCGGATCGGGAAAAACAACCACACTGTATTCAATTTTAAATATTTTAAATACGATTGATGTGAAGATTTGTACGATTGAAGATCCAATCGAGTACGGCATGCCCAGGGTTACTCAAATTCAAGTTAACCCTAAGACTGGTTTAACTTTTGCTGCGGGTTTGCGCGCCCTTTTGCGCCACGACCCGGACATCATGATGGTTGGAGAGATTCGAGATAAAGAAACGGCGGAGATTGCTATTCACGCCAGCCTTACGGGACACTTGGTGTTATCAACCCTGCACACCAACGATGCAGCCGGTGCTATTCCACGTCTTTTGGATATGGGAGTCGAAGGATATTTGGCTGCTTCCACAATCAACTCTGTCATTGCCCAGCGCTTAGTTCGAAAAAATTGCAACAATTGTCTAGTTGAATACCGCCCTAGCGAAGGGGTTTTGCAAAACTTAAGTGAAAATCTGGGGGTTGATCTGATAACACAAAAATTTTACAAAGGTCAGGGTTGTGACAAATGTCATGGATCTGGGTTTAGCGGTCGAATCGGGATTTACGAAGTTTTACCAGTTACTGAAAAGATCCGAAGCCTAATTAGCAAAAACGTTAGCTCAGATGAGATTTTGAAAGAAGCTGAAGGAGCTGGTATGACAACCATGATTGAAGATGGAATTAATAAGGTTTCAGGAGGTTTAACTACGATTGAAGAAATTCTTAAGGCAGTAACTGAAAAATGAAAATTTTTGAATATAAAGCTCAGGATGGGAAAGGTGCTATGGTTTCGGATACGATCCAAGCCAGTACCAGGCAGCAGGCCATTACTACACTAAAAGCCAATGGTTTGACTCCTTTGTCGGTTAAAAGTCCGGACACTTTTGCTGGTGGAGCTGTCCTTTCCAAGGGGATTTCTGTTTCGGAAAAAAGTGCATTTTGTCGCTTTATGGCAACAATGATCCGCTCTGGCATGAGTATCCCCGAGGCTGTTGATATTATTCGCTCTGAGACTGAGAATGTGCGTTTGAAAAAAATCTTGGGTGATATTGCTTTTCAAACTAGAAAAGGAAAAAGTTTGTCGGCTGTACTAAGTCAATATGAAGCAGATTTTGGTATTGTTTTTTTAACCATGGTTCGTGTTGGTGAATCTTCTGGAACTTTGGAGAAATCGTTTGAATATCTTTCGCGCCAATTATCTCAAAGCCACGAGCTTAATCAAAAAGTAAAAGGCTCGATGATGTACCCTGCCGTTATTGTTGTGGCAATGATTGCCAACGGGCTTTTGATGATGCTTTTTGTTTTACCGAAAATTTCAGGAGTTTTTTTAAAACTTGATGTGCCCCTACCGTTTTACACCAAGGCACTTCTTGTAGTTGGTAATTTTTTTGGCGACAATGCTATTTTAGTCTTAGGGCTGACTGTAGTTGCGGCAATTGCTGTTTTTATGAGTTTTCGTATTCGCTCTACCCGCAAAATTATTGTTAGTTCGATTACTCGAATACCAGTAATACGCAAAATAGTAGAAGAAGTTGATATTGCTCGTTTTGCCGGTACGCTTTCAACCCTTCTTCGTAGTGGTGTGCCAATTATCGAAGCTTTGGATGTTTCAAGCAGAACTCTTTCTTTACCGGCTGCAAAATCTGAAGCATCGGAGTTTAGTAAAAGAGTAGCCAAGGGAGAATCTCTTTCCGAGGTTTTAATGGGTACCAGAAAGATTTTTCCGCCCGTGATGATACAAACCATCAAGGCCGGTGAACAATCAGGCTCTTTAGATCAAGTCCTTTCTGAAATGGCGGAGTTTTATGAGAAAGAAGTTGACTACAGCCTTAAGCGTTTTACTTCACTTTTGGAGCCTGTACTTATGCTTCTTATCGGTGCGGTCGTTGGGGTGATGGTGCTGATGATGATTGCGCCGATTTATGGCATTATCGGAGGTTTGCAGTCAACGATATCGCGCTAAAACTATGAAAAAATTATTACAAAACAAAGCCTTGGTTATTATTTTTATTTTGGCAGTGTTGGGTCTTGTTGCCGCACTTTTGATGCGTAGTAGCGCAACCCCAGTGCTTGAAGGACAGGGAGAAAAAATTACAGTTAATCAGAATGGTTCAGAGGTTACGGTTTATGAAAACGGTGCCGTGATACGACGCCATGCTGATGGCAGCCTGGAACATGAAGTCTGGAGTTTGGAAAAAACAGCAGCTTTTTTTGAGTATTATAGTCGCCTATATCAAGCTCAAGAGGTTGGGGGGCAAGAGTTGGAGGGCGTAGATTTTGTTCAAATAGGCGGAAACAGATATCCAATATCAGGTAGTGATGAGCTGTCAGATATAATTATTGACCCAAATGGCCAGGATGGTGGGGGTTCAAGTGGAGATGATTCCGGAGGAGATGATAATCTGGATGACTTTTTTGATGATGACGATGATGATGGTGGCGGTGGTAGTGGCGATGGTGGTGGTGGAGGTTCGAGCGGTGGGCAAGATCAACAGGAGGAAGAGTGTTTGTTCTGGCGTTTGAGCTACTGCGTTACTTTTCCCACACCAACACCAGTTCCAAGCCCAACTCCAACGCCTGGTCCAGATTTTGAAGCTCTTCCTCCGACGTGTGAGGAACTATTAAATCAAGAAACAGGCAGAACCGTTATAAGCAATGAGCTGTGTGTGGCTGAACCAACTGCCACTCCAACTCCAAATCCTTAAAAATATGCTATGATCTAATTTAGAAGTTGTGTTTAAGGAATCTCGTTAAATCTGAGAGCTGTGCCGCAACCGTAAAGCCGGAAAACTAGCAACTTTTTTAGATCCCGAGCAGGAAATGACACCAGAAGTAAATAATCCTCTAGACGTAGTTTCTTATAACGTAGTTTCTTATACTGAGCTTCAAGAGCAAAATTATCATATTGTTGACAAGGTGGTTGGTGATTTGCAAAATAGTCCAGATTATTCTGCTTATTTAGTGCCAGGGACTGGTTTTTATGTTCGAGAGCAGGTTTATGCTTTTGCCAACGCCGCCGCTCATATTCAATCTGAAAATCAGTCTAGTCAGCATGATGAGGAAACTTTAAACAAAATTAATAAAATTTGGAAAAAAGATGCTTTAGGAAAAACTATCCAAGACATCCGAAGTTTTTATCAAGAGTTTATTGAATATCGGTTAGCCCTACCCATTCCTACGGCAATCAGGCAGTGGAATGGCGCACCCCGGCTTTTTGCTAGATATGGTGAATCTTGGGTTCTTTATGAAGATATCGTGGATGAAGAAGAGCGTGAAGGCGCAGCTCTTTCGGCGATCAGAAACGCTGAAAGAGCTTTAGTAGAAAATTTAGATAATAACACTAAAGTGATTATGGTTAGCCCGATGGGGTGGACAGGGCTTGCCGATCCTCCACGTCATGATATCTCACAGATCTATATTTATGGGCAAGATGAATCGTTAACTCTTCGGGTTGGCATGAGTCACAAAGAAGTGGAATCATTTTTAAATAGTTTTGCTGGTAAGCAGGTTTCCATTGAGGGCCTTTCTGAAAAACAGCGTATTAAAGAAATTATGAACGTGGCTGTTGCTGTACCTAATTGTGAATTTCTAGACATTGCGCAAAAAGTAGGCCAAGTTATGCAAAGCGAAATCGTACTGGAAGATGATTTGGGTGAAAGAAAATTATCAGAGATGTTTAGCGCGATTAACAATCGAGAAAAAACAACTGTGTTGGGTAGTCGTGTGGAGTATTTAATTGAAAAACTTGAAGAATATGTGAATTCTCTAAATATGAATGATTTTTCAGAATCTGTCGTTGCAAATTTAGCCGTTAAGATAGGACAGATTGTTTTAGAAATTGAATTGGCTGATGGTAAATACAAAGATAATTTGCATGATAACCTTAAAGTTGCCAGCGCCAGTTTACCTGCCACTGATAATTATAAACTTGCAGCGGTAAGGTTAACGCAGCGTACGGGTTGCAGTCATGGGGTAAGCAAAAAGAAGAGTAAGGCTGAGACTAAAATTCTCTGTTGCAATTGTCCATTTTGTGGGGCATTTGTTGAAGCGGTTATCAAAAATGGTTTAATTCATTGTCCCTCCTGTGGTCGCTCCCGTGCTTGGAAGAATTAATCCAGTTTTTGTATAATATAGGTTAAATGTCAGAGCGCGAACCTCATTATCTTAAATATACTGATCTTGACGATACTTTTTTGGAAGTTTCATCTTGTGATACTCAACCAGCTAAAGTATTGACTGCTTTTGTCGACCTTGCTATTGATCAGGGTAGAGTCTCGATTTGGGAGGATTCTCTTTTAGATACAGAAGTTGTTTTTGAAGTGTTTACTCCCGAAGGAGTTAAGACAAGGGCTGATGAGTGCCTTAAGCCTATCAAAAAAGAATTGGAAAGACGTGCTCAGGCATACAGTGAAACTATAGGTAGAAGTACACTATCTGATTTGGAGACACAAAACCTATTGGGCTTAATCAAAAATTACTTTGAGCAAGCGTATTTAACAGAAGAAAGTAATTGGGAGAAGATTTGCATGTTGAATAAAAATAAAGAGATTTTGCTTAGGCGCAGCACTATAAAAACGGCACAAGCGTTTGGTTTTTTTGTTGCCGAATATGAAAAAGTCTAAAAACTATTCCTCCTTCCAGGTGATAAATTGGTATTCGCCCGTGGTTGGAAAGTAAGGTGGTGGTGCGTATAGAAGATTACCATCGTAGAAGATTTCGCGCTCATAAAAACCACTTTCAAGGGGGTCTCCGTAATTCCAGTAGGATTTGCCAAAACTGATCATGGCGCCATTGATCGTTAGACTGTCTTTAATCTCATCGCCCCATCCTCCGCACCACCATAAATATCCGTGGCGGACGATCCGGCCTTTTTGTGCCAAAAGTGCTCCGTCGATCCGAAAATCAAGTGGAATATCGCGGGCAAAGTAAATATCGTTTTGAGCAATAAGCCCCAAAGCATTACTGCCATCATAGTTGGCATAGACAATGTTGTTGTTTATCCAGATGTTTTGTGTGCGTGATTGAACCGGAAACCCGGCCGCCACTACTGTAACCCGGCCATTGACTGTTCCCTCAACCCAAACATCATCTTCGACAAAAATAATAGGTGTTTCATCAAGATTATATGTTCCAAGATTGTTCTCCTGGGTGATGCGCTGATAGCGCTGTCGGCAACCGCCCTGTCCTGAATTGCCCAGGCCCTCACCGCTTGGTAGATATCCGTAATAATATCCAAGTCTTCTTATTTCGGAAATAGTAACCGTGCCATTGGCGTTAAAAACCAGATGATAGCCATAGCGACGAGAGTTGTCTAAATAAAGCCCTTCCGCTTGAGCAGAATCCCGCATGGCAGCAAAATCAAACGATACCGTATCGAAATCAACAAATGTTACGGGAAATTCCCACAAGCTTTGATCCCCTCCAGATCCCCATACTCCCGGGCGATGTGTCGGAGGATGGCAGCCAGTTTCAGATCCGCACATGTACTCCTCCTTGGCGCTGCTGACAATGCCGGTGTTGGTTCCGTCCATGCGGATGCCGTTGTTGCTGTGGATATCGCCGTGGACAGTAATATTGTCGCCGTACCAGGCACTGGCGTTGTTTAAAAAGGCAAATTTAGCAAAGGATTGTTTGCCGTAGGCAGCGATGATTGTGCGTTTTATGTTTGGGTTATCAAAAGATCTGCCTGTGGATTTAATTGTTACCACCGATGACCCCTGGCTCGGTGGTGTTATTTCAAGTTCATATTCTCCGACGACATCTCCTTGAGGATCTGTATATTCATGAATGCCCGTATCACCGCTAAAGTTCTCTGGGGCATGAGCCAGATGCCAACGATAATAATTGACTCCGGCCTCAGCAATATTTAATGCCTCTTCGCTGGCTACGCGCCGCTGTACGTATTCAAGTTGTACTGAAAGTAGCATCAAAAGGCCATAAATAACTACCAAAAAAGCGCCTGTGATAACAAGAAGTGCTGGTGTGATTGAACCTTTTTTCATATATCTTCCTTCAAGGTTCTGATTTGAACCTGCGATTGTAGAACGTAATCTGTGCTCGGATTATTAACAGGATTAGTCCTTATATATATTTTAATCATTTTTATGCTATTTAGATCTGCTGGAGTTGGCAAGACGTTGTTATTAAGATCAAAGTAGGTGAAAATCGGCTGCCCTGTATTTTTGAAATGTTGGGTAATAATTTTAGTTTGTTGATTGTCAGCCAAATATTGCGCTGGTGTTCCTGTGGCTTCTGTTATTGTTTTTTTCAAAATTCCGCCTTCAACAAAGTAGTGTAGTTTTTCAGTTGTACCGTTGGCGTTCGTATCTGCAAAAAAGATAATCTCCTGATCGTTTGCATATTCAAAAGTAAAGCTGCCGTCTTCACCGCGGCGGGCGGTTCGCAGCTCCCGGCTTAATACGCTGACAGCTTCGGTAGCCCCACTAACAGAATGGAAGCTATTCATGCTAACCAGTTGGCTTTGTCCAATTATCGACTGTAGTCCCAAAATTCCCATGCCTAGAACTACAATAAACACTCCAGAAATAATGACCTCTAGTATGGTGAACCCGGATTTTTTGTTCATGGTGTGTTTAAATAAATTTTTTCAGTGTTATTGCCTGTGATGTTGATTTCATCTTCAAAATCTAAATATCCAGAGGCAGTTGCGACCAATCTGTAGGTAAACGCCGTGAGCTCGTCCATAAAAACTTGCCCGAAGTCGGCTTCCCCCTCAAGTCCACTGCTTTGAGTTGCAACTGGAGCTTCACCTTCAAAAAGTATGGCGGAAACCGAAGCAATGGGATTTTCCTGAGCGTCGATAAAAACAGCTCGGAGGCTATAGTCACTTTTGTTTACAAAGCTTAAAAGAAGATTGGTATCTGTGTCAGGAAGAATATTTAGGGGTAAAAGTGGGTTGGCGAATGCCAAAGTTTGGTTCGTGCCTTCGGGAAGATCAAGATAATAATTGTCCCATTCAAGCTCTTCAAACAAGTAGTTGCCAGCTCCATCTGTCGTAATGGTTTCGTTGAATTTGTAAATGGCTTCATCATATTCATCTCTCCCCAGGAGCTTGTCGCCGCGAATTGTTAATGTTTGATTGGGTGAAGTTGAAATGCTGAGTGTTGAAAGCTTATCGATATTAAAATATATTTCAGAAAGGTCTGCTTCCAAAACGGACAATAGGGCCTTTTGGGGATTACTGACTTCTTCAATACTGTAAGTCTCCTCACTACTATAGCCTTCTTTGCTGACAAAAAGATCATAACAGTCGTTACAGATCGGAGCGCCAGGTAAGATGATTTGTCCATCAGCATTGGTCTCAAGAGTGATGTCGACCGGTGGATTAACCTCGGAAGCGCTGATTTGTACTTGCGCTCCTTCTAAAGGCTGGGAATTGCTGTCAAATACCTGAACAAAAATCGTCCCCGTTCCCTGCGTGGTTTCTACTCCTTTGGGGGCAACATCTGATATGAAGGTAACTGTATTGCCACGGCTTGGAGCAAGCCCTCCCCAGGAAACATCGATCCGCAAGCGTTTATAATCTGTAGGTAATAGATCGGATGGGGCAAGGTTATCAAATGGGTCGTCAATATAAACGATACTGGTTTTGACTGTATAGGAAAGGCCGTTTCTCGTAATGTTTTCTGTTTGGGCGATCGGGCCGGCAGGAATCCCCCCCTGGGTACCAAGATCATCATAAGGCAAGCTACGAAGATATTCGATTTTTTCTGTAGCTAGATGTTGAGCGGTTGTTTGAGCCTTGGTGTAGGAAATGAGATCATATGCATTAAAAACGAGTGCAATAACCGCTGCAGACAAAATGCTAAAAATTGCCAACGCAATAATAACGCCAATCAGTGCTTCACCTTTTTTGGTTGGAGTTGTGGGCATTTGTTTTCAGTATAACAAGTAGTATAGAATGAGGGTAGTCTAAAGGTTCTGCCCATGTTTACAAAATCATTTGTTTCTTTAGTATTCTACTCTGGAAAGCTTCAAGTACTTCTTATGGATAACAAAAAGCAAACGATTAAAAAACATGCTGCTTATGATATTCCGGCAGGCATGATTGTAAATTATAAGATCCAAGATCCTCAAAAAATGGGTGAATTTCTAAACAAGGTTTGGCAAGGGCTTGGTCTGAAACAAAAAAGTGTTGCTATTGTAATTCCAGAATATTCAACATATACAAAGTCGCTAACGCTTCCCAACTTATCTGCCTCCGAGCTTGAAGAGGCTGTCAATCTGCGGATGAGCGAATTTTTACCTACCGGTGGCGAAAACATGATTATGGATTGGGAAATCGTGGACCGCAAAGATAAAGAAGTGAACATCTTGGCGGCTGCAGTTCAAAAAGATGTTCTGTTGGGATATGTTGATGCTGCTAGCAGAGCAGGTCTTTTGCCATTGGTGGTTGAGACACCGTCTTTGTCTTTGACACGGGTGGCTGATGGCCAGGAAGAGCCCAAACTTATAGTCTACATAACAGCATTTGAAACAGTACTTGTTGTTAGTCGCGGACATCGTATTGTTGCCACTTCTGTTGCAAGTTCCAGTTCTCAACAGGACATCATCAATACTGCTGTGCGTATGATTAATCATTATCGTGAGCTTGGGATTAAAAAGATTATGCTTGGTGGCGCAGGATTGTCGCAGAGTTTTTTACAAGCTTTAGCTGACTCTACCGCCAAAAGTGTAGAGATGATCGATTTAAAAATTACAGGGATGGATCCGCAACAGCAACAGGATTTTTTGATCCCGATTTCGTTGCAGAAAAAGGATCCGGCTCAACCTGACGCCGTAACGACAATCAATCTTTTGCCCCCGATGTGGGAAGAGCACTACAAAAAACAAATCAGAAATTCTCAAATTTGGACTTTGAGTGTTGTTGCCAGCTTTATTATCTGGGCCGGATTTTTGACCATAACAGTTGTTTACATGCTTCTTCTTCGCCAAATTGGTCAAATTGAGCCAGAGGTTTCAGCCTTGGCTGGTGAAGTTGAATCGGAAACGATAGTCCGTGTTGAAGAGGTCAATGCCATGGCACAGCAGATAAATTCGGTTTCGGAGGCTTCAGTTTTCCCGCAAGTAATTCTTAACAAAATTTCTTCTGTTAAACCTCAAGATATAGTAATCGAGTTCTGGGACTTGAGTTTGGAAAGTGGAGCAGTAATGCTTATTGGTAGAGCAGGATCAAGGGAAAGCTTGGTTCAGTTTCAAACTAAGCTGGGGGAAATGGAAGAATTTGGCCAGGTAACCTTACCCCTTCGTAGCTTAACTAACCAAACTGACTTTGAGTTTGAACTAAACTTTTATTATGAAGCACTTAAGCCCGCGGAGGCCCAAAAACTAAAAATATGAAAATAAACAAAATTAAAACATCACCATTTTGGCTTAAGATTGCCTCGATACATCTTGTAAATCTTACGCTTTTGTTGTTAACGCTTGTACTTTTAGGAAAACTTCCACAAAAAGCTCAAATCATGCGGCAATTGCGTAACCAAAAAATTGCACAAGAAGAAAAAACCAGTATAGAGGTTTTAGAGGCAGAACTTCTGGCTCTAGATCCGCAAATTGAGATGCTTGAGAAAGCTTTTGTGGGGGATCAGGATTTTTTGCGTTTTGTTGAAACTATGGACGAGCTTAAAAGCCGTGGACTAATTGCTGATTATGAACCTTTAAGTGGTGGGGTAGTGCGCTCTAAACGTAGCAGTGGTTTGCCGGTTGAGTTGACGCTTGTTGGTGATGCCGGACAAATCTCGCAAGGTTTGTCAGCTATTTCTGAAATCACATTTTTATTTAAACCTGTTACATTTGAGATGCAAAAAACAGAAGATGGGAATTACAACCTAAACTATGGCATTTTTGTTTATACCTATGAATAATTTAAAAAATATTGACCGCTTTTACTACTATTTGATTGCTTTGCTGGCAGTTTTGGCTGTCTTGATTATCATGATTTTAAAGACAATTTTTGGAGCAATTAGTACCGCTACCAGTCTTGATACTGAGCTTTTAGAGGCGTCAACTCCTAAACTTGATAGGGCAGCTGTGAACCAAGCTTATGAAAATATTGGCAACAATCTGGTGTCGAGTCTTGACTTGCGCCAGTGAGGCTTGTACAAATAATATAGAGAGAGGGGGTGATTAGTAAATGATTAAATATAGAAAAGAAGAGGGTTTTACTTTAATTGAGCTTTTGGTTGTTATTGGTATTATCGGTATTTTAGCAGCCATTGTTTTAGTTGCTGTTAATCCAGGGCGACAATTTGCCCAGGCTAGAAACACCACTCGTCAATCAGATCTTATCCAGATCACCAACGCAATTTACCAATTCGCCTCCGAATATAACGGTAATTTGCCAGCAAATAGTTGGACAGCAGGAGTCCCAGATTTTCCAGCTGCTGCAACTTGTATAGGTAGTGATGCTACTTGCTTTAATCTGGCAACCGCGGGTGCAGATGAAGATGCTGATGGTGCTGTAGATGCAGGTACATCAATTGTGCCAACATATATAGCTGGTATTCCAATGGATCCATCAACAGGAACTGCTGTGGATACAGGTTATACAATTATGGTTAATAATAGTCGTATTACTGCAGATGCTCCTGATGCTGAGTTAAATGCGACGATTTCGGTGACTCGCTAAGAGACTGAGAGAAGTTACTGCCCAAACGCGTGTGCTTCTCTCTTTTTCTTTGATAAAAAATTGCTACTTGCAAAACATTTCTAAAATCAGATACAAATAAGTAAGACCTAGTGAAGCTGATTAAAATTTTAGTTATCCTAATTATTCTTACACCGCTTCTTTTTGTCCCTCAAAAAATTCTTGCTCAGGAGAACCCTGTCTTGAACGTTGGAGGATACAGTTCGTCTAGAAACAGATACCCATTAATTTTAGACAATGGTGGTCCACCGGATCAATTTCTGTCAACTTCTCAAATATATGCTTTATTAAAAAATGTTAGTAATTTTGGTTTGAATGGCGTGTCTCAATGTAAAATTAGTTTAGACCCTCTAGTTAATAGCGTTGAACCGCTTTCTCTTGTAGATCAAGATGGTAACTTAGTTCAAGACGTGTTTTTTGCGGGTGTAAGTTATGGAGACCCTTCTTTAGTTGAGATAGCAGAGTTAAAAAGATTTTTAGAAGCTGGAGGTGTTTTATATATAAATGGTAGTAGTTTTGATGATGTGCCTTGGTATGGTAAAGGCTATGAGTACAATATATTGTTTTCAGCACTTGGCCTAAGAGACAGTTTTTCCGATGAGTGGGTGTACGAAGGTGAAATTTTACAATCTACTCTACCGGAAATTTTAACTCCACTCACTTCTGGTCCTTTTGGTGAAGTAGAATCGATTGGATATGATGCAAGATATATATTTAACAAAGTAGACTCAAACGGCGTATTTAAAGAGCCTAATGCCGATCGATATTTAGTAAGCGAAGTTAATGTAGGTAGGGGATACTTGGTGATTGCAGCCGGACCTTTCTATACAAACGCAAGAATTAATGATCCTGACAATAAAAAATACTATCTCAACATGTTTGCCTATGCCTGCGAGCAAAAGTACAGCCCCCCTATCTCCGAACCAGATGTTCTTTTGGATGTTCCTCTGTTTACTCAAACAAATCCGCTTTGGGGGAATTTTGTTTACGATACCGGGAATAAGCAAAGTCTTTGGTGTGGCAATACTATTGGCCATTGTGGATGTGCACTAACCTCGGCTGCCATGCTTCTTTCTTATCATGGAATCAACATTGGCCCTTCCGAAGCTCAAATCGATCCGGCTTACTTAAATCAATTATTCGCTGCTAATGAAGCTGATCTTGGCGGTTATTTTAGGAGTGATGGATTTTATTCAGGTAATTTAATTTGGAGCAGCATCTCTCGTTTTACTTCTTTAGCAAATATTACCAATCCAGATCAAACCAAATTAGATTATCCAAAAGTTGAAAATTATTCGCTTGAGAACTTGAAATTATATTTAAATGCTGGACTACCAGTTGTTCTAAAAGTATTTAATAATTTCGGTGCTACGCATTGGGTTTTGGCAAAAGGTTATATTGGCGACGAAATCATTGTTAATGATCCGCTTACGTCTAATCCGGAAGAGGGATATTTAACTTTATCCCAATTAAATTATATTCCCCAACCAACAAGAAGCATGCTCGTATATGAACCAACAAACTCTGACTATAGTAGTGTCCAGGTTTTCACAAGAGCATCGGATATGGTTGAGTTTGAGGGAAGTGAATACTATTTTGATCCGAGCTATGTTGCTCCTGATGGGGAGGGAGTAAATGTTTGGCGACTTCTCAAACCAGATGGAACTTATCAAATAAATCCTACAAACGGTGCTAACTATAGTATTTTGGCTACCAGCAAACAGGGCGACTCTTACTGGGCTGATATCAGTTCAAACGAAGCATTTGAGTTTGAATATGATTCTGATCTGAGTAACCCTCTTTACTACAAAGCAGAAATTGATATTCGCCCAGAAATGAAACATAATTTTATAAATCTACGATCAAATAATAGTGTTGTGCGTGTAGCACTTTTCTCAGATCAATTTTTAGACGCTACTGGGCTAGACTCCGGTGATGTTGAGTGGGAAGGTGCGGATGTTATCACGCTTGGTAAGCGGAAACCAAAAGCGCTTGCAACAAAGCGCGATGTTAACAAAGATGGTTTAGATGACGTGGTTTATTATTTTAGAGTTTCAGATACAGGCATTAAAAATGAGCAGACAGAGGCTTGTTTATTAGCTAATTATAATAATTTGCCTATCCGAGCTTGCGATGTAATCAGAACAATCCCCAGATGAACAAAAAAGTATTTGTTATAATTTTTTTCTTCATTCTTCTTTTTGTCCCTCAAAAAATTCTTGCTCAGGAAAATACGCTTCGCATTGGAACCCTTAGTCGCCAAAGCGCTTTTTCTTTGGACGGGTATGATCTTTCTCAAATATCGCCGGAGCTTTTGCCTTTTCCTCCTCAATACGAATTTATAGTTGATGTAAACCCGGTCATTGCCACAGTGCAGCAAACCAGCTGTAACACTAGCATTAGCCTGATTGTTGATTATATTTCTGAGGGCAGTTTAGTTGATAGCCAGGGAAATTTGCAGGTAGACATTTTTTTTGTAGGGCTTTTGCTACGAAGCTTAACGCAAGAGGAAGCCTCGGAGCTGGCTGCTTTTATGCAGGCTGGCGGTGTTGTTCATCTTGCCGCTGGCAGTGCGAACTTGCCCCAATATGGTTATGAAATGCTCTGGCAGGAATTGGGATATGAAAATGATTATTATGAGAATGTTTATGAAGAATTGCCTCAGATTCCGGATTACGGCGAGTTTGATTATATTAATGTGCAGGATTTGACGCATTTAACAACGCCGATTATCAACACGCCATTTGAGCCTGGGGAATTTGGAACGGCTGGTGGCCTGCGGTACTTGTTTTGGTATTTGGGGATTCATACTGATGAGCTGGATGCTCAAGCCAGTTCTGCTGTTTTGGGAAAAACGATTATGGCTGGGGGACAGGTGGGTCAGGGGTATTTGTCTGTGGCCGCCTACCCGCTTTATATTGGCCTATTTGATTTTGCCGGTAGTAGCAACATGTTGTATTTCAGAAATATGGCAGAGTGGGTTTGTCAAGGCAAACCCGGTTTGAATACTAATTTGGACGTTCCACTTTTAAAACAGGATGATGAACGGTGGGGAGCAGAAATATATAATAATTATTCGACTGATGCTACGAATCAAACAATAAGTAAATGGGGTTGTGCTTTAACTTCAGCTGTCATGATTCTTAATTATTATAATCATGATATTGCGCCACTCGAATTTAATAATTGGCTAAAAGATAATGGTGGATACACAAGGGCTCATGGAGTTAAATTTCCGTTTGTTGCTGCATATGCTGTTCGGCATAAGAACATAAGTGAAAATAAATTCGGACTTGAATACATACGACAAGATTATTCTGTGGTTGATTTGAGAAATGAAATAGAGATGGATAGGCCAGCAGTAGTTGAAGTTAAACAGTCTTTGAGTCCGAGCGGCGTTCATTTTGTGGTGGCTAAAGGCGAAAGTGGAGAGGATTTTGTGATTAATGATCCAGGCTCTGATGATAGAACACTACTATCAGACTATGTAGAGTCTATTAGTTTGCGAAAATTTGAACCTACATACACTGACGCTTCGTATCTTTTAGTTTATGCTGATCCTGATATTACAATAAAAATATTTGACTCAAATAATAACGAAGTTGTTGGCACTTATGAAATAGAAGAGCCTATTTTGTCAAACTATGATGATGAGCTTGCGGGTGAAACAATAGGCGTTTATTCTTTCGCAAAACCCCCTACTGATGATTATTCAGTCGAAATAACAGGGGATGGTGGTTTGTATAAAATCGAGATTGATTTAATAAGCGCGTCAGGTGAAACCGTTGTTAAGGAATTTGATGGAATAGTTTCTAAAAACGAACCTGATATTTTTCAGGTTGGTATGAATGATCTAGATATGAATAAGTTTGTAACAATAGATTCGATAATAAGCGATTTTATGCTTGCTTACGTTCAAGGATTTATTGATTGGCGAGCTTTTTATCCGATACGAGCAAAGCTGCGGACTGCTAAACGGTTTTATGACAGAGGTAATAACCGCATTTATAAACGAATGTTGGGTAATGTTGTTTCTTCAATTGAAAAAAACACTCCAAGAAGAATTAGCCAAGAAGTATCAGACGTATTGAAGAGTGATATTAAGCTTATTCTTAATCAATAAAATTAAATTCGGTATTTGATTCGCCGATATTTACAATCAGCTCGTCAGTTTCGTTGTTGTTTAAGTTTCCAATAAAAATTTCGCTATAAGTGTTTCCAGACTTGGTTATTACGGAAGCGTCTATTTGATACTCTCCACTACCAGTAAGTTTAACCGTATATGTGTCATTTTTTGCATCCGTATACTCAAATGCATTTAGTTTTCCTCCGGATAATTCCCCATCTGCAGCCTGAATTGGATTTTCAGTACTATATAATCCATCGATTTTTTCTCCGTTAGAATCATACACTGATAAGTTTATATTAGAATCGACGTATAAGCTTATTTGCGAAGAGTTGTTTGTACCCATCTTCACATCACCCTCTGTGTTGTTTTTATCAGAGTTAACAATTGTTCCTGCTCTGGGAGTTGGTTGAATTTTGTTTTCTCCGCAAGAGGAACATTGCAAATCTCCAGATAAGTAAAAATAAAGTGCAACATTAGCTAAAAGTAAAATAAAAAAGAGTATGTAGAGATAATATTTTTTCTTCACTTTATTTATGGTGCCACTTCGCGCCAAATGACACTGGCCGGATTCAAAGTTGAAGGATAATTAGCATAAATATTAGGATCAAATTCAAACAATTCAGCGGGGGTAGTGCTGTTACCGGCCTCCAAATCACGCTGCAGATTAAAGCTGTTTGCGGAAACACTCCCGTTTACTACTAGTTGATTATTTGAGCTTCCGGAAGAAAATTGGTCGTCAGCAAAATATATTCCTTCAAGATTAGCCACAGATCCATTAACTGAAATATTGTTTTGCACAATAGCCATGAAAAAGTCATTCTGTACGCTGTTTCTAGTAATATTTCCATTGATAATCAAGCTTCCGTTTTCAACAATTAAAACAACTTTTTTATTTCCAGACAGAGTTATGTCACCCGAAATAGTCAGGTCTCCGTTGTGGCGGATCCAGGTATAGCCATCGCTGTCGGCTGCGGCGTTGTTGAAAGTAGCTTGTCCGGCTATTCCACCTGAAATAGTGTTTATAGAGGTCGAATCCGGAATCAGACTTTCCAAATATTCATATGTGTAACTTCTCCCTGAATAGCCACTTTGGGCAAGCCAGTTGGTGGAGGAGACATTACCGCTTCCATCCCCTGAACCGGCTTCAAAATCTATCGTGCCATTGGCATAAACGGCAATGCCTGGAAATCCTTCCGCATTATCCAGGACAAACAGGGGGTCAGTAGCAGTTGAGGTGGGAATGAGGGAATTAACCGAGCCGTTGAAATAAGCTCCACTTCCCAAGATTTGGAACCAGGGATCGGATATATTGCTTACGTTAATAGTAACAGTGTCGCTGTCGATATCCATTCCTCCGATAGAAGCAGTTGCTGTTAGGGTTGTTGTTCCTTCAGCTAGTCCGGTAACAACAGCATTGTAAGGAGAAGAAGTGTCTGTGCCAGGATTAACATTTACAAGATCTATTGTGGACCAGCCTGCACCAACTGGAGCGGCTGAAAAAGTTACTTGATCTACGGGGTCTCCAACTATATTGGCAACAATTAAAACATCCTCGCCTATACCCAGATTAATAGGGTCGGGGACAATATCCAGCGTAGCACTTGTTGCTGGAACGATGGTAACAAGGGCGTAGTCATAACAAGTTGGGGCGCCTTGGCATTTTACTTCTGCCCGCAGCTGAGCATATCCGGGATTGGTTCTGGCAGAAACTTCCCAATTATAAGTTCCTCTCCAAAGCCAGCAAGCCGGACAGATCCCTGCCCAGTCTTGAGAAATAGTTTGTCTTCCACTACAGGCCAAAGGGGTTAAGGCTCCATTACAATAGTTATAGGCGCTGTCTGGCTCAATTGCCCATTTTGCTTTTAGCCTAGGTTCGTCTTCCACTATACAATTAAAACCAACCCGTACATCAACTGGTCCTGCACCAACCATTACAGTGTATCTGTCTTCAGCAATATTCACTCTACAGGTAGCTGGAGGAGGAGCAGATCTACATGTTGCCGGGTCCCACAAACAATTTCCACTAGGATCGCGCACACATTCACTTGAAGGGTATGGTCCACAGTCGCTACAAGATCCACATGCTCCCCATCCGCTTGGAGGTGTGGTCGCTCCAGGAGGAGTTGTTCCTGAGGGGGGTGTGGTTGGTGAAGGCCCGGAACCGCAACAGCCTGGTTCTATGCTCTGTATTGTTCCGCCACTTCGATAACAACTATCTCCAGTAGTAGTACAGGCAGTACCTCCCTCGCAGCTTGGAAGTAAGCATATACAAGCTCCCATACTTGAAACCCAAGTGCAGGTTCCCCCGCTAGAACTACCAGTTCTGCTACAATTTCCGGGACTAGAACAAGTACAGTTTACAGAGCAAGTTTGTGCGTTAGTGTTTTGGCTGAAAATTAAAAAAGAAGAAAATAGAAAGAAGCTGAAAATAGATATTTTTATAATTTTATTAATAGGTTTCATATCTTAATATATATCTCGTTGGATATTCTCTGCGACCAGTACTCCAGAATTATCAGCTTTACAATTTATTGTTACATAGTTTTGTAACTGTAATTCGTTAAGAGAAATAGTTGTCAAGCTGTCTAGTTGTTCTTCTGGTTCAAGTCTTTGGTCTACTACTAGTACTTTTTGATCTGGATTAGCCTTTATTCTATATTGGCTTTTGTCTGATTCTATTACTAGTAAAGTTTCATTTCTTTCGATTAAAATTCCACTTACAGTAATAATATCTGAATTTTCTCCCGGATACTCTCGTAAACCTAATTTGGTGATGGGGTTGTAGGGGTCTTCGCGAACTGAGGTTTTTACCCACTGCTCAGTATCTGTCGAAATTTTGGTGTAGTTTTGTATGGAATTGATTCTATATCGAAAATAAACAATCAAACTAACAAGAAGTAAAAATATTAACACTAAACCAATTTTTTGATATTTCTTCATAAAAAGAATTGTTCTACTAGTTTAATATAGTGTATTTTTAAATGGAGTGTCAATTAAGACATTCGAAGAAACTTCGGGAGACCGTTGGCAAGCTGTGTGAGCTTTATGTGCCAACGGTCTCCTTGAGCCCGCGTTTACTGCATGAGCAGTTTGTGCGGGTTGACTGTGGTTGGCTCAGGGCTGTCATAGACAACGATATTGTCGATGATAACTCGAGTTGCAGGGTATTCCATGTTGCAGGGCAACTGGAATTCTGGTGATTCAGGCTGTGCCGAATCATACATTCCAAACGGGAAGGCTTCGTAGCCATCCCACATGGCGCATCGAAATACGCCACCATTGGTTGTAATCTCGACGACACCTGACACCCCCACTGCACCCGCCGACACGGCCGGCAGAACCAACGCAATCAAAGCAATGAGCAGCATTTTCTTCATGATGAGGTTCCTCCTCTTTGATGAACTGCTCGGACGTTAAAGAACTGACCTATTATAACCCATAACTAAAAACTATGCAACCTTTTTGTAAAATATTCTAGTTTGATTCATAAAAAAAATCCGATGAAAATCGGAGTTGAAAACATCCTCTAGTTTATAAGAGGTTGGTTCGGTACTTCTTCGCCTGTAAACTGAAATATGTTCAGTCATTCCTCTGCCTTCAATTTAGCTTAGTTGAGGAAGAGTGTCAACACGACCTTTAATCCTGTAGTGGAGTGGGTTACAATAAATTGTATGAAAACAAACGAACTTCAAAAATTAGTTGATAACTATATTTCTACAATTGATTATAATTTAAATAATATTGAGGACGCAATTAATGCTGATGAAGCCGATATTAACAATTTGCTTCCTCGTTATAAAGAAATACTAACTACCACCAGCAGTAACGTATCAGAAAGATGGTTAAAAAGAGAAAAGTACTTAAGAACGGAATTTGTACTAAGTGTTTTATCTGATAAATATCCAAAACAAAGGCTAACCTTGTCGTTAGCAATTGATGCCATGATAAATATTCTCGACGATTTTTATGACGAAGATCTTCCAAAAAAACAAAAACAAGTATTTCTTATTGAACTACTAAGAACCTCTTCTCTTGCATATAGCAGAATGCCAAATACAGATTTTGTTAAAGAGCTTGGCATCTATTTGGATAAATTGATAACTCTAGCGATCGCTGAAGATTATTTTCTCAATTTAATCAAAAAAACAAATAATCTGGAAAAAGTAGTTAAGTATTCAAAAACTTTGTTGCTTAATAGAGCAATGGATATTGATTATTTTGCACAAATTGGATTATCAAGCATAGAAGATTCAACGATGCCGTTTAGGATTTTTCGAGCTCTAAATATCCTTAAAAAGGATATTCTGGATATTGAAAGAGATTTGGAAGCAGGACAAGAAACGGTTGTTACTAACATTTGCGGAAGAGATTTTGAAAAAAAGAAGTATTTTAACAAGCTTTCTAGTGATATTTTATCTGAATCTAAAGTTGAAAATATTGAACTTAAAAAAATGATAGAAAACGAGATTGTGGAAATAGAGAAACTAGCAAGTCAATTATGATTAATGCCTTTTTACCTGTTAGCAAAATTTTAGTGCTCATTATAAATGCTACTGGTATTGCCCTTGTAATTACGGTTTCTACCGGCAAGTTGAGAAAGCTTCTTAAACTAATTTTCGCTAGCATGACAATCCTAATGTTTATCTGGGTTGATTTGGCCTTTTTGGCACGTTTGGTTGATCAGACTGAGTTGGGCCTTTTGTATATACGTTTAGCGTGGTCAGTTACTCCGTTACTCTTTGTTTTACTCTACGCCTTCATAGCTACTTTTTTGCGAATCGTGAGGCAACATAGATATTACATTTTCCCCTCTTTACTTGTGAGTTTTGCATTTTTGTATATTATCCCTTTTACAAATTTAATTATTTCCAACATTTATTATATTGAAGGAATTTTAGAAATTGAGTATGGACAATATGTTTGGTTATTTTTTGGTCAGGTTGCATTTTACACATTAGTAAGCTTTTATTTACTGATTCGTCAATATACAAAAAAAGATATCGAAAATGAAATAAAAACCAGAATTAAATTTTTGCTTGGAGGTTTAACATTATTTTTCGTTGCTAACGCTATATTCAACATAGCGTTTCCAGTATTTTTTAGAATATTCCATCTTTATGAATTTGGAGATTATTCATTAATAATCTTTTTGTCGATCATCGCTTATGCGGTTACTACAAACCAATTTTCTCGAGTGGAGGTTGTTACAGCTACATTTTTAGCAAGCTTGTTGGGTGCTTTATTGCTTTTAGACACAATAATTTTCAGTGTTGATATTGAGCAGATTATTACTAAGTATATTATTTTTGTTTTGTATCTACCTTTTGGGTATTTGCTTGTATCGAATGTAAAAAAAGAAATAGAACAAAAGGAACAGCTTGAGGATTTGACTAAAAAGCTTAAGCATTTAGATAATGTTAAAAATGAGTTTATTTCGGTGGCGGCGCATGAGTTGCGGGCGCCACTAACAGCAATAAAGGGCTATCTTTCGATGATTTTGGATGGAGATGCTGGAAAGATAAGCCAGCAAGCCAAGGAGTTTTTGCAGGATTCCAGTCTTAGTAACGAGCGCATGATCCGCCTTGTTAATAACATGCTTGATGTTGGGCGGATTGAGGACGGACGGATTGTTTATCAGGAAGGATATGCTAATGTTTCGGAGCTAATGCGTCGTGCATATTCCGAATTTAAGCTGGAAGCAGAGCGAAAAGAACTTGAACTTAAACTTGAACTTAATGAATCGGTTGAAGATAGGGTTTATGTTGATCCGGATCGTTTGCATGAAGTGGTAGTTAACTTTTTAAGCAATGCCTTGAAATATACGGAGCAAGGCTGGGTTGCGCTTAGGATTAAAAACCCTAGAGAAGGCTGGATCAGGGCTGAAATAAGTGACTCTGGGGTTGGTATTACCAAGAAAGAACAAAAAAAGCTTTTTCGTAAATTCTACCGGATTAGCTCTGAGGCGGGTAAAACCATTGGAAGTGGACTCGGGCTTTATGTGAGCAAACTTCTCATGGAGAAATTTGGCGGTAAGATTGGGGTAGAGAGCGAATTTGGCAAAGGCTCAACCTTTTGGTTTGAGTTGCCAGTGAGCAGGGGAGATAGTAGTATAAAAGAAGATGTCACAGGAGCAACAAAAGAAAAAAGTACTGATCATTGAGGATGATCCTCTGTTGATCAAGATGTACAAAACTAAACTTATAAATGAAGGTTTTGAGGTTTTGACTGCTTCAGATGGTCAGGAGGGTTTGGATTTGGCCTTAGCAAAAATTCCAGATGCAATTATTTTAGATGTGATGATGCCCAAGCTTTCTGGTCTTGATATGCTTAAGATGTTAAGTCAGGACAAATCTGGGAGTCAAATTCCGGTTGTGATTATTTCCAATTTGTCTCAGCAGGATGAAGCACAGCAGGCAAAAAAATATGGCGCTAAAGAATATTTAGTTAAGGCTAATTTTACGCCTAAAGAGGTAATTGAGAAAGTAAAACAATATTTGTAGATTATGATTAAGCTTGCCCAAATTGTTATTCCACATTCGGATAATAATCACAAAGCCAGATTGCTTCAGATTCCTGGACTTTTGGCATTAACTCTTTTATTTTTATTGTTTCAGGAGATTATAAATTTTACTCCGAAGCTGGGTGTTGGTGTTTTGGGTTATGCTTCTCAAATTTCACCCACAACCGTTGTTGAAATAAGCAATCAAAAGCGCTTGGAAGCGGGTTTGTCAGATTTAAAAATTAATCCACTGTTAACACAGGCTGCAGCAGCAAAGGGGAGAGATATGCTTGAAAAAGGATACTGGGCACACGTGTCTCCGGATGGAACTGAACCTTGGGCTTTTTTCAAAGAGGTTGGATACACTTATCGATATGCTGGAGAAAATTTAGCGCGGGATTTTAGCTCTCCCGCAGATGCGGTCAATGCTTGGATGGCAAGCCCAAGCCATCGGGATAATTTGCTTTCCGACCGTTATGATGAGATTGGTGTAGCAGTTGTTGAGGGAGATCTTAATGGAGTAGACACCACTATTATTGTGCAGCTTTTTGGTGCGCGATCCGAATCACAAGCCGTTCCTGTAGCGGCAGCGCAGCCAATTGACGCTGAGCCAGCTGTTGCAGCAGATCAAGAGGCTGAGCCTGCTCCTGTGGTTGCTAATAGTGCAATTGAAGTCAGTGCTCAGACTTTGGCACCATCTGTGCAATCTACGCATATTTCACCTTTTCAAATCACGAAATATTTTTCATTGGGGTTAGTCACCGTTCTTTTGGTGGTTTTGATTGTTGATAGCGCGATTGTTGCCCACCGCGGGGTTACTCGGATTCAAGGCCGAACCTTGGCTCATATCAGTTTTATGGCGATGATTCTAGCAATTGCTTTAATCGCCAAAGCTGGGCAAATATACTAAACTTATGAATTCAAAATTTTTTCAACACCTGCCACATTACTTACCGCTGATTGGTATTTTTGTTGCCAGTATTTTAGGGTTTTGGATTTTTTCATATAGCCAACAGTTTCAAACCGGGGTTGCGATTGCTGTTGCTATTTCTTACGTTGTGTGGGGTTTGGTCCACCACATGATTCACAAGGATCTGTATCTGGAAATAATTTTAGAATATATCTTTATGGCAGGGTTTGGTTTGGTTATACTTCTTTCTCTTATTTATCGCTAATTTCTTTTTGTTTTTTCTCTACAATCACTCTGACCATATTTCAGAGTTGGTGTTTATTTATGATTATTCAAAAACTAATGCTTTTTTTAAGTTAACAGCAACGATGTTTGCCGCTTCATCATTATTAGCTTTTCTTATGTAATAATTTAGCTCTGCTGTTTCTAGTAGCATTGATGCGAAAGGAACACCTTTGTTTTTAGCTTCAATCCCATCAGACCATAGATAGTTACATAAGTCTGAAAATTCATCAAGACTCAACTTACTGTCGACAAAATCTTTTCTTGCCATTAAAAATATTTCTTTGACTTGTTCTATAGATAGTTCAGAAACAGAGCTGGAGTTAACTTTTTCCAAGTATGAATTTAGCTGTTTTGAATATGAGGGCCCGTTTTTCATAGGTATATTATACACAGAGAGCGATACTTTAACACTGATTTATCACTCTCTGTGTAAATTGGGTGTATGGAGTTTATCTAGTCGGCTTAGTTGCCGTCAGTCGGCTCATACGGCTCGACAGAACTTCCCTTTTCACCATTCTCGGCGTAGTGCTCGTTGCGACGATTCTCTCCCTTGTCGGAGTCATAGCTTCGACGAATGCCGCCATGAGAATATGTCGTGTGATCGGGTTTGCCGTCTCGTGCAAGGTCAGTCTTGGCAATCTTGCCAGATTTCTTGTCAGCCATGATGGCTTCTCCTTACTATAAACGTACGTTTTTGTGAAAGCTAGGCTATCACAAGGAGAAGTATAACTTATAATATCAACTTATACAAAAAAAGATTATTATAAAATACTTTTGCAAATCTTCCCCACGCGGTTGCAGCCGTAAACCTCCTGTCCTTGTAA
>Ga0272443_10001532_pt1 | contig 33154 bp, 62 predicted proteins | sample SSMAcet12_FD_193581 | JGI IMG/M metagenome (GOLD analysis project Ga0272443, IMG submission 193581) | Marine sediment archaeal communities from Little Sippewissett salt marsh, Falmouth, MA, United States - SSM-Acet-12 | ecosystem: Environmental > Aquatic > Marine > Wetlands > Sediment ... | reverse complement strand
GTTCTATTGAACAAACATTCTCCTCACCTATAAATTTTCTAAGTAAATTCAAGAAACATGACTTTCCATTCATCCCACCACCAATAAAACAAAATATTCGGTGTAAAGGATAACTTGGAATCATACAATAAGAAATTATCTGATAAAGGGTTTTAACATATTCTTCTCCAACCCACTCAGCAAAAATCCTATTCATTATAGGAGTTTCAACATATCTTTCTTTATGTAATGGGTAAGGTAAAGGATTAGTGACAAAATATTCTGGAGATGCCTTAAATTCTTCTCCAGTTTTAATATCTACTATTGTATCTTGGAATTGAATCCAGGTTGGTTTCATTGGTGTTGGTTTTGCTTTTCTTGATGCTTGTTTAAGGGCCTCAAGAATTTCCACCTTATCTCTACTATTCACAGTGTTAGCAAAACTCAATTCCCCAACAAAATTCAAAATATCTGTTTCATCAACAACTTTCCACTTAAATTCATTAATATCCCATAGCCACCATATTCTTGCAGTGTCATAATGTAATGGTTGAACTCCCAGTATTTGTTGAGCAAGATCCCTTTTATTTAGAAAGTTTCTTATTGTTTTTTCCACAATACTTTCAGTTCCGAAGAGTTCTTTCTTTGATTCATTATATTCCTCCTTACTTATGTGCATTTTGTTTCACCTTCTTTAACATAGCAAGAAATTTTATTATATTCCCTTTTTCTCCACAACCAAAACAATTGAATAAACCCAAATCATCATTTAGGGAAAGTGATGGAAGTTTATCTTTGTGGAAAGGACAAACCCTTAATTTTTTGCCTTTTGGTTTTAACCCATACTTATCTGCTATTTTAGTAATCTTTAAGTTTCCAAGTTCCCAGTTTTTTGGAAAAGTATTTTTACTATAATATTCTTCATTAACCTCTTCTGCTATTTTACAAAATTTTATCAACATTTCATTATAACCACGGAGTTTTAAAAGATCTCTTGTTGTATTCTTCCACCACTTTTCTACTTGTGCATTATTGACAGCTTTATCCACATTAAGATCTGCCATGATAAAATTCCACCTTAATTTTATATGCTATGTTTTTAAATAATTCTTTTAAACCATCGGATTGTTTGGATAGTTCTTTCATCCACATTATTTCTTCACCATCTTTTAATTCTTCCCCCATCAACTTTAAACAATCATTTAGAATTAATCCTTCATATTTTTTATGACATTTTTTACATAACCAATGTCTTCCTTCTATGTCCGTTCCACCAATATATTTTGGAATATCATGACTACAATCTAATTGGGGTTCTTCAAAATCTCCATCACATTTATCACACTTCATTTCCCTTCCTCCCTATATTCTTCAAACCTTATTACATCAAACCAAACAAGCCTATCTCTTTCTCCAGCCCTCTTTCCTCTAAAGTTTTCAATATAAAGATAGTCTTCCCCGACGAGAATTATTTTACAGAAATAGTAATTGTCTAAAGAATCAACTATAAATGCCTTAGTATTATTTTTTAGAAAAACTTCAGCCTTTCCCTTCAATCTTTCAATTTGTTCCTTAACCTTTTCCATCTTCTCTTTTTTACCCCTTGTTATGGGCAAGGAGTGAAATAATAAAATCTCTTTTATTTAAATACTTTTCTATGAATTTGGAGTTATTCGGTATACCGAATAACTTTATTCTATATTTCACATAAGTAAGTTTTAAAAGAATAAAAACCTTCATCTCAGTAGGGCAGACACCCCTACATAATCCGTAGGAACAGGTCGCCCCCATCATAATAAAACTAAAAGGAGGTACAAAACCAATTGAGCCTTGGGGTAGAAATACCCCAAATTTCAATTTTAAGCTATTTCTAGCCACTTTTTAAGAATTAATAGGGCTGAATAGCTATTTTCTTTGTATCACGCCTTTTAGTGATTAATTTACATTCATCCGCTTTCACTAAAGTATCCACAAAGATATTAGAATAAGCATAGAAAGAACCAGTACCATTTAATATCAAAACATAATCTCTTATGTTACAATCTTCCGTTATAATACAATTATCTGAACATTCAACCCACCAGTTAGCTGCTGGATCTGGACAGGAGCATGTGTTTGCTGGTTGATAATATACCGCATTAATCTCGGTTTCATTTATTTGACCAGCGGTTGTAGTATTAGCAGTTATTGTAACATTATAATAATTTTCTATTGGCATATCTGGTAAGGTACAGTTTTGTATCCAGTGTCCATCAGTATAAGTTAAAGCATCTGTTATTACACATTCTGTTGTATCATTAATTGTTATATTCTCAACAACTACATTTGCAATTAAAGCAGTACCCTCTTCATAAAAATCAAAAGTAACATTGAAGTTAGAAGAATTATCTACTGGGTTTTCTGTTGTTGGTGAAATAATTTCTATATGGTTTTCTCCAGTAATTACCCAAAGTTCACTATAGTGCAAATTTGCTTCATAGGGATTTGTATTAGAAAAATTATTTTTAATGTATGTTCCATAATACAAAAAATTATCTTGTAGGTAATCACTTATGTTAGATGTTTTCAAATGCCTTAAATAAAAAACTTGGTTGGAGATTTCTTTTCTTCCCGTCATTGGCAAATTATTCAAACTAGATTGGTTTTTTATTTGCATTAAAGATGTCTGTCTATCTAAAATATCCCAACCATAATCATAACCCATTCCAGTAAAAACAACTATGTCTAAAATATGATCAACATCTTGAGAAATATTATAGTGAAAATTAGCTTGAATTTTCCCCCAAGTATTAGTAGCATCTGCACTAAATGGAAGTGTCCAATTAGTTTCCCCATACTCTGCAAGAAGATTGTATTCTTGTTCAGTAAATTCTCTATCAAGAGTAGAATTCCATTCTTTTACATCAACAGCAGCTTCTGTTGAAGAAGAATTTATTATTTCAATATATGCTTTATTTTTAGAATCGTTAATGTTGTAAACAATTATGGTTCCCCAATCATAAGGATCCCATCCACTTTTTTCATTTACATATTCCACATAGTCATCGTGTCCATCGTCGTCTGTATCTGGGTCGTAGGGATTTGTATGTGTTGTCCATATTTCTTCCCAATCCATAACCCCATCTCCATCATAATCTGTTGAGTTTAATGTTTCATTATCATCTAATGCAGAACCATTAATTTCATTAATAATACAAAAACTTCTTTGATTTGGAAAAGAAATTGAATGAACATATGTTCCGTTTGCCTTAAAACTTAAATCATTAAAATCATCCATTGTATCATAATCAAAATTAAAATTATCTAAAAAATAAGAAACTAAATCAAATTGTGAAGAGTTCCCTATTTTTACATCATCTATCCCCCTTATTGTTGAAGAGTCATAAGTGCTTGCGTCATAGGTGTTAGACATCCCAACAGTGGTTGCATCCTTAACCCAAGCATTACAATAAACAGTGTCAAGATTTCCCTCTGAATAATTATATTCGTCAAAGAAATAATTAAACCACCAAGTACATTGCCTTCTTTCATAATTTAATTCATTTCCATAATCATCCAGAGTTCCATTTCTCCACATTTCTCCAACATCATAACCATTTCCTAAACCAGAAGACCCATATCTTCTTTCTTTACTAAATCCAGATTCCAAGGAAGTTGAATTTAGTGGAGCCCTAAACTCCCAATATCCTTTTGGATTTGTATTGCCAACATAGAAAGTTTTCGTATCTGAGTTTGCGAGATTTCCAAGAGAATCATTTACATAAAATTTCCAACTTACCCATGTTCCATTAGTTACATTTACCTCTATATATTTGGAACAAGAGTGACTTGTTCCAGAGGCATCCTGTATTGTTTCGTTTTCCCATGTCCCAGACAAATTTGTAGAAAGCCAACAAGCAGAGAGTCCAGAATCATCGTTTGCTGTTCCAGTAAAATTTACTGATAAGTTTGCATAAACATATGTTTCATTTTTTTGTACATTTGACATATAGGGGGGAGCAGTGTCTGCAGTATATTCTACAATCAATCTTGGTCTTCTTGCTTCATTTGTGTTTTCTCTTGAATCAAATATGTGGTATTGATAACGTGGCCTGCTCAAATCAGCATCTACTAATCCAAAATAATAGGAAGTTCCATCACTAACAGCTTCTACTGTATCAACTAAATAGTCTGGGTCCTCTATTTTAATTGTAAAGTTTGCATCATTATTACAGGCTTCTTTGGTTATATTTAAAATACTTATATTAGTGAAGGTGTTTAGTGTTGTACTAGACAAGGTGGTATTTGTTTCGTTTTGTTTATTTAAATTATTAATTGCTACAGCAGCAGAACCTTCATGCCAATTTTGGTTTGGAACATACCAAGCCCTTACGTCATTATCTCCTCCATTTTTGCCACTAATATAAAATTGTAAATATGCTTCATCTATTGAATCATATTCTAACTCATTACATAAATAATCTAAATCAAATTTAAGTATTGTTCCATATTGATTTTCATAAATGTCAATATCCTCTGTTAGTTGAAGGTCGTGAATTAAATATTCATATCCAAATTCACAGATTCCTCCAGAACAAGGAGCATCTCCTGTTTCGGTGTATGTTGCATAAATTGAATATATGTTTGTATCGTCTGTCCATCCTTGAGTAGCTGGATCACTTGGTGGCCAGGGATCATTAAAACTTCCAGTTGAATCTCCAGCACCTGAATCATACTGTATATAAACGGCGGTTGCTGCCGAAAAAACGGATAACCAATAAGGTTGTGTAGCTTGAACATAATTATCTGGTCCAAAAGAAAAATTAATCCATTGATATGCCCAGGTGTCTGTAGTAATTTGTCCAGAATAATTTATAAGGGTTGTTGGTACATAGTTTCCCCCATCTTCATATATTGCAGCTCCAACATCAGATGCACTTCCATCTTCATAAAAATAAGCAGAAACATTTGAAACATTCCCCCCAATATTATTCATAAAAAACTTGGCGTGCCTAGCATAATTTGCATTTAATCCCTTTCCACTACCTCCCTCGTTTTGACTTCCAAAGATAGGATCTATTATAATAGGATAAACAGCCTCATTTAAAAAAGAGGGAGGAATTTTAACAATTAGTTCTCCATTACTAATACTTAAATTTCCATAAACTTCTAAATCATTAGAATCAGAAATAATTGGTCTAAAAATATGAAATGCTTTTCCTGTTTGATATTCATTATTTTTTTTAGAGTTGTGGTAACAAGCATAAGAATTTACTACATTCATTGGGCGATATTCTGTAATAATTGGTTCTTTTTGAGAAGTATCTAAACAGGTTGTTGAATTGCATGTTAAGTGAGTATCATTATTTTCTTCATTTAGTGGAGGTTGAAGATAACAATTTAAATTAGTTAAATTAATTCTCCAGGAAACCTCATCATGATTTGGTCTGGATTCTAAAATAGTATCAAATTCAAAAACATTTTTAGTTGGGATATAATAATCAACCTCATAATCATTATAATTTATTCTTGCTTTATCCACATTGCTTAATGAAGGGGAAATGGTGTTGGAAGTTGCTTCTGGCATTTCTAAAATAAATTTAACTTCTTCATTCCATTTTGAAATAGTAAATCCATCATTTATTTGTGTTTCTCCTATTTCAACTTTAAAATTGTCTTCAGTATATTCTAAAGCAATATCCTCTTTTTCGCTAGGAGTAAAGTTTCCAATACTTGTTCTATCTTCTCCAGCTGGCAAAATTTTTCCTTTTATCCATTCTGGTAGAAGATCTTTTACATTTGATTGGTTTGTTACAATAAAAAAAATTCCAATTATTAAAATTGTAAATACTGATAATCCAACTAATATTTTCTTCCATTTTTCCATTTTAATCTATTAGGAAATCAGAACCATTATATTCAAATATGATTCCGTTAACACTTAGGTTTCCCGAAACATTGAAGTTGCCTTCATTTTGATCATAATCCATATAAGCAACATCTCCACCAATACAAGATCCAGAAGCATTACAATTTGACAACCAAGCATCATTATAAGTTGTGTAAGTATCGTCAGTCCAGTTCCTTGAAACATTGTCAGCATAGTTTGCATAAGTTGCATTATAACTTGTATCTTCCACACACAAAACAGTTCCATTCGCTTGAACACCAATTACTAATTCTCCAGCTGCACAATCACTTGAGGTTAAGTTAATCATTCTAAATGTTTCATTAGTATCTGAATACAAAGTATCAGCATAACTTTCATTCCAACTTTGATTATCATAAAGGTTGCTTGTACCTTGAGTTAAATCGTCTGTTGTTTTTCCTCCAAATAAAGAATCAAAGAATGTTTCTAACCAACTTTCAAGAATATTTAACATTCCTTCAGAGTTTTCCATTTGAGTTGTGTTAGCAGTACCATAATCATCCCAATAGTCTGAACTATTTGTATTTAAAATACTTTCATTTGCCCAATAAACCACAGGCCCACAGGTTCCATCTGAACAATTTGTATCTGAAAAAGAATCATAGGTTGCATTGTAACTTGAATCCTCAGCACAGAGAACAGTTCCATTCGCTTGAACACCAATTACTAATTCTCCAGCTGCACAATCACTTGAGGTTAGATTAAGCACTCTTGAGGTTTCATTTGAATCTGTATTAGATAAATTTACAGAATCCCAAGAACTAATACAATCATCATCAATACATAAATCAGAAGCATTTAATTTACTAAAGAATATATTTGAAGCATTAATTAAAGTTTGAATTGCAGAAGTAGTATTCATTGCTGTGATTAAATTATTTACTAAAGTAGTATCATTATACAAAGCATAAGTAGCATTGTAGGTTGAATTGAATCCAGCATCAACCCCACGAGTAGCTATGGTTTTGTTGAGGTTTGTTTCATTAAAATATATAACTGCTGAATCATTGTACACATAATCTGAGTTATCATCCGCCTTCTTTCCCCCAGTTCCAGTTTCGTCTGAAGCACATTCTACTTGTCCTGTTGCATCTATTCCAACCATTTTATCTGTACCATCACAATTAGTTCCAATTAAAGTTAGCATTCTTGCAGTTTCATTAGTATCCGGGATAGTTGTATCTGTGTCTAGATCATCCCTACAAGCAACTGTCCCATTAGCATAATGGCCATAAGAATAGTTTCCTGCGGGACAATCATAAGAAGTTATATTCAATATCCATTCAGTGGTATTGGTATCAGTTGTGCTTGTATTCACAGCATCCCAACTTCCTATACATAAATCATTTATACATAAAGAAGAAGCATTCAAACCAGAGAAAAACATATTGGTTGCGTTTAAAAGTAATTGTATGGCATTTGTTGTGTTGAGGGCTTGAACAAGAGAAGTATCATTATACAAAGCATAGGTTGCATTATAACTTGAATCTTCCACACAAGTAACTGTTCCATTTGCATAGTGTCCTGAAGTAACATATCCAGCACCACAATCATAAGAAGTTATATTCAAAATCCATTCTGTCGTATTTGTATCCGAACTAGCTCCCTGCAAATCATCTCTACATTTTCTAGTTCCATTATCATAAATTCCATAAGTATAATTTCCAGTATCACATTCGCTTAGAGTATAATTAATCCACCAAGAAGTTGTGTTTGTGTCTGTATCAACAACACTTATATCAGCATAAAGGGTGTCAGCATAACTCTCATTCCAGCTTTCATTATCCCCAGTTACCCTATCATCAATTGTATCATTTAAATCAAGACAATAACCATCTCCCATAAGAACTTCTCCAGCTGCACAAATAGAACTTGCATTTCCATCAGCAGAACCAGCACCACAAGCACCAAATTCTAATGCGGTTTCCCCAACATTAACAACTAAACAATTTCCCCCTTCACCTGTGAATGCACTTGGAGTATCTATAAGTTGAGTAAAGTTTGTTAAGTTTATAGTATAAGTAGTAGTTTCTAATTTGTTTACATCTATTTTGTTGTAGCCAAATTCGGCAGAAACAAAAGTAAGGGTTAAAACCAATAGTAAAAAAGATCCAAGGAATAATTTTGTTTTCACTTTCATTAAGATGTGCATCTCTTTTTACTAGTGTAATATTAAGAGAACTACTATTTAAATAATTTACTATTTCCCAAATTGCAAATCATTTAGATTTGCAAAAAGGGAAGAGGTGAGAAAAGTTACCAAAGGGAGAATATGAATTTAATTAAACGTTAATTTTTGAGTCTTTTGTATTTTTATAAACCCTCTCAGCAACTTTATCACTAAGCAAATCTTTTTGTGAATCGCTTACAGCATTTACATTTGGATTTAATCTTCCTGCTATTTTTTCGGATAGTTGTTTATCAATTTTCATTTTCTTTTTTTCTTTCTTTTTATTCTTTTGCAAGGCATTTCAAATAAACCTCCTTTCATTTTTACCTTTTTGGGAGGTTGGTAGGTTCTTCTTAGGATTTTTAATTTGTAAATATTCTTTTTGTGTTTGTCTGACAGTATCTAAAACTACTCCTGCTGCTAATAGACTAAATCCAGTTTTCCATAATCCACTTGTATCTGTCATCTATTTACTCCAAACATACTTCCAGTTTCCCCAAAGTCGTCATTATTTATTAGTCCATGTCCAGATCTTAATGCTCCATTCATCTTTGGAAGTTGTTCTCCAGTTCCCCAAGTTGGATTGCCCCCAAACATTTCTTGTAACATAGATTGTTCTTGTGAAAGCATTGGTGCTGGATCTATCCTTCTTATAGATTCAATTGGTATTTTACTTACAGCTTTCTTCTTTGCCACTTTTCTTTTCTCCTATTTATTTAGAATTTAATAAGAAACTCCGGATTCTACTCCAGATCTCCTACCAAATGCCATAAATATTAGAGAAAGAATAACAGCAGCAACACCAACGATAACTATGATGTCAAACCAGTTTCCATACTCAGCTATTCCTGTGGTTGCATTATCTGCTAATCCCCAGTCTACTCTACTAGATGTGTTATACCAAGTGTATGTCACATTTACAGTAGTTCCATTTGCTTCTGAAGTACCAAGGAAATCTACTTGACCTATTCCACCAACACTTGTTGTTACTGAATAATTTCCAGATCCAATTATTGCAGAATCATCAGTAACATTAGTAATGTTTGATATTGCATTAAACCATCCATTGGTCAAATCTTGTGGAGCATCTGATGCAGTTATTGTTTCCCTTGTTGTGGTTACAACAGTTGAATCTGTCAATCTATTATCCCTTACAGAAGTAAGAAGTAATCCACCAATTGCTACAACTATACCAAGAACTACTATTCCAATAGCTAAGTCTGTTAAATCTACTGCTGGTTTCTTATATTCTTTTTGCATATTGTATATTTGCTTTTAATTTAATTACCTTCTCCAAAACTTAAGAAGGTCCAAGTTTAAATAAAAAAATAAAAATAAAAAATTTATTTTTAGTATGTCATTCCGCCGCCTGCTGATCTTCTTCCGAATGCCATAAAGATTAATGACAATACTACAGCAGCAACACCAACGATAACTATGATGTCAAACCAGTTACCATATTCACTTATTCCAGTAGCTGCATCATCTGCAAGGTTATATGCAGTTCCATTTTCATCGTTTGTGTCTCTTACATTTATCAAAATTGTAGCACCGATTGATACAACAATACCAAGAACTACTATTCCGATAGCAAGATCTGTAAGATCAACAGCAGGTTTTTTCAACTCTGCTATCATATTTTTTGCCTCCATTTTGATTTTGTGTGGACGCAAGAAACAATGAGACGCTGTGTTGCTCCTTGCGTCTCTTAGAAATGTTAATTATTAATTGTATTTAAAAGTGTATAACAACTTGTAACAAAAACTATAACTCTAATATCCCTTTTCTTGGGCCACTCTTTTTAACTTTAAAATTTAAATAAGTCAGTCCTTGCATTTTTGCTGCTAAAATTTTACTAGAAAGAGTTCCATGAATTGTTATTTCATCTAATCCATATTTTTTTTTTAAATCTGTGGCTACCTCTCTTCTTATTTTTTCAAGAATTTGAGCTAAGCTTTCATCTATTCTCACCTGTATTGTTTTTCCCATTATAAACTTTGTGTAGATTTACTTCCAATCGCACCAATAATTGTTAAAATTATTAGAGTTATTACAAAAATTGGGTTTATCATATCCAATCTTACTAAAAATATAGAGAATACAAAGGATATAAAACTGGCAACCATTAATGCTTTTTGAGAACCAGAAGCTAAACTAACTATAAAGACAGCCAACCAGATTGTAAGTAGAATCCCTATACCAAAGAGATCTCCAAGTACATAGTTTGTGTATTGAATAAAGCTTCCAAACCCATCTACAACAGTACCATTACTAAAGTTAGAAGGATATTCATACCAGTTAGTTATATTTGAAACCATTATAATCTAGGATCTCCTTTTAATATTGAGAGTATGAGGAAAACAACAAGACCAATTACACCTATAAATGCAAGTGTTCTTACCCATTGTGGAATATAATCTAAAGCAAATTCTAGTCCAGTATATGTCGCTAGAGTAGTACTAACAAAAGATATTGGTAGAAGTAGAGTATTACCTAATCCTTTTAAACCATTCCAAGCAACCTGGAAGGTGCTATCTGCTTCTGAAATATCATTTAAATTTTCTTTTATATCATCAACATTATCGGATAAATCACTTCTTGCTCCAGTTAAATTTCCAAAGGTAGAATTGTATTTTCCATCAATATTATATCCAGCATCTGTTGCGTTCCAGCTCCAATATAAATACATTCCAGTAAAGAAAGCAAAGACTAGTAAAAGGGAAACAGTTAAACTACTCAATGTATTTGCTTTCTTTATCGCTTTAATAGCCATATTACACCTCCTCCTAAGATTACTATTCCGATGAATTCTAAGTAATTTACTGGTTGGAATCCCATTACCATTGCTCCAACAATACCAAGAAGCAACCCTACAATTGCTAATATGGGACTAAATAAAAACATTGCAACCACAACTCCAGCAAAAAGAAATGCATATGCACTTCCATCTGTATTTCCTATTTCATTAAACATTTCATTTGCTGTTCCAATTATTGTATAAATTGTATCAATTACTTTAAGAGAACCAGTTGCATAAAAACTTGCAATAAAGGTTCCGTTTCCATATCCGGCAGTATTACAATACAATGTAGCCGAACTAGAAGTTTCACACACATGACATATTTGGGTATCATTTGCAGCACTTCTTTTTATAACTCTTAAACACCCAGAATCTACCAACCCAGATGGTTTAGTAAATGTCAAAACAAAATTCTCTGTAACATTATTGTAACTTAAACTATAAAGAAAATCATCAAATTTGTCATAAACAAAAGTTGTTGTTGTAACTACATCAAATATCTGAGGAGTTTCTGCTATCTTATAAGGAGTTGTTGTTTTTAATACTTCACCATTTTTTGTAATAATGAATTTATAAAAAGAATCATACCAATTTAGATAAGCTATATCCTCTCCACTAAAAGAAGTTTTGGCCATTCCAACTGTGTAGTATGTATCTGTTCCTACATCATACAGTTGGATTTGTATATAAGCATCTGCTATGGCCTTTTGAGTTTCATCTCTTACTTGTAGAACTGTTAAGGTGGCTAAAGAATCATTAAGCAAATAGAGTTTTATATCATTTGTAGAACTTGATATAGAAGCATTGACAAGATAATGGTAGTTTAAAGAAAAATCAGTTGCATCAAATTCTACTGAAGAATCTGTCCTATAAGTCCTATCTTCTGGATATAAGCACATAGGAAAAGTATAATTGTTCTCATTTAGATCTTCGTAACTAGCATTTCTTTTTGTATCTCCACTACCTAACCAATAAGAAGAAGCAATTTTGAATGTAGCATTTAACTTAGGAAAGGGATTTAATCCTTCATAAGTTGAAAAATTTATAAATCTAGTATTAAAGGTAGCATTACAGAAAGTAAAAAATGTTCTGTTTACTTCATGTGAATAAAAAGTAGAGTTTTGTTTAAGTGTTGAACCACCAGTTAAGCCAAAGGTCCACTCCCAATAAAATGTTTTATTTCCATCTTGGTTTGCTAGTGGAATATCTATTGTATTTTGTACTTCATAATGTCCGTCTCCACCATCTACTATTGTTGCTGTATGAGAAGATCCATTATACCAGAATAAAGCAGATGCAGAACTTACAGAAGGATTTGCTTCTATGGTCAAATTAAATTCTTGTGTTGATGTTTCAAAAATACTCATATTATAATTAGTAGAATTAACAGAGAATGCTGAACTAGTAAAAGTATAATTTGATGTCGCCCAGAAACAAAGCACATCCTCAGAAATATTTGTTCCGCAAGAAAAAACATTCCAATCATATTCTTGTCCAAGACTCCAATCATTTATAGACCAATTGGTTTTATTTTGTGCTTCTCCTGTAATAATGTTCATTGTTTTATTTATTAAATCCAGAGAGGAGTTCCAAATATAAATTGTAGCATTTGTAATGTTCATTGCTGAAGGAGTAATTGTAGAATTAAATTCAATGTATGTTCCTGATTCTTTAGAATCATCTGCTGGAGCAACTAAAGAAACTGATAAACTTCCAGAAGCCGAAGCAGTATAAGGATTGTACGCAGAACCAGTATTATACAAACTAAGTATTTCGGATGAAGAAACATTTCTATTATAAATTGCATATTCATCTATTCTTCCTAAACAATTACTACTAGCTCCTGGATCAACTGCTGCACCAACAATTAATTTTCCATCTGTTGTTTCAAAATCTCCAGCTGGAGGAGTCCCATCATCAACAAATACCCCATCAACAAATAAACTTACATTAGCTGTAATGTTATCATAAACCCAAGTAATCATATGCCAATTATGTTTTGTCCAACTTCCCCCAAGGTAAATATCATTATTTCTTCCCAAAAAACCACTTCTTGTATCCGCCCCCCTAAAGGGAATATCATGTTGAGCGTTGTTTGTTTCCGGATTTCCACTCCAACCACCAAGGAAACATTCAGAATTTGTTGTTAGATTTAACCAAAAATTATATGTTAAGGAACTATCCCCAGTTATTCCAATGTTGGAGGCACTAGTAAGGTTGTAATTTCCTTCTGTTCCCCATTCCATGCCTCTTCCAATTTTTCCTAAATCTGCTCCAGTGTAATTAAGAGTTGATGTATTAGAGATTGTTCCATTCATATTGTTTGCATTACCAGAAATATCTCTTACAGTATCTCCATCTCCATAATCATCAAAAGAATAATACACTTGAATTCCATCTGTTAGTGCAGCATTAACTACTGGGAATATACCTATAAGTAGGAATATACCTATAAGTAGGAATATAGCTTTCCTCATAGTGTTCCCGTTCCACCTCCTTTTCTTAGCCACATCACCATTGCCCCTATTCCAATAGCCATTATGAAAAGGAAGTAAGGTAAGAATTTCATATACATATCTGATATTGGAAAGTTATCTGTTGTTGGTTTGAACTCACTATCATCTGCGATTTGGTGATATACATTAGAATAAACTACACCTAATAAGATTGCAACGGCAATTATTATTACCCCCACAAAGATTAGTATTGGGTGATTTGCATAAATTGCTGCACCAAGCATTACAAATCCAAACAAACCTATAAGTAAAAAGGGAAGTAATTTATCAAATAATTGTGTTGTAGAAGTTACATCATCTAAAGTTTCAGAAGCATTTACACTTGAACTAGCAGGCATAGCATTAGTTAAGCTTTCATCCAAGTTGGGTTCAATCTCTCCCCAAGCTTTAGAAAGAATTAAAATAAAGATAACCACAGTAAATATAACTGCAATTACAAAAAACATATCCTCAAAACCACTTTTCCTTGTTCTTTTTTGTATTAAACTTCTTATCATGGATTATTCCTAACCTCCCACCTCATTTGTTTTTTGTTTTTGAAGTAATTGAACACCTCTATCAACGCATGAATAAACATATACATGAAAAGGAACAACAAGATTACCATCCCAAGATATAATCCAGTTTCCCCCATAGTATTAAGAGAATTTGCTTGTGCCGAAACAATTCTTATTGAATTTAAAAGAATTACTCCCATTAGTAAAGCAGAAAGATCAAAAAACAATTTGACCTTCCACTTTTCTCTAGAAAACACTCTTCCCAATCCAAAAAATAAGGCTACTACACCAAATTGAGCTAAAAGAAGTATGCCTTGTGTTGTTGAAACACTATCACCAGAACCAGTAATCCTAAAATCATATACCCAAATTTCTTTTGTTCCATCCTCATCACCAAAACCATTAACTAAATATTCTCCTATTATGTTTGTATCACAAAAAGTATAATTGTAAAAAGTATCATCTCTTGTCATTTGCACATTTGACAAGGCTGTACTAGAATTGGGATATAAAACATAAGAAATATTATTGTAGGTGCAACTTTCACATATTTGTACTAAACTTATACACTCCCCTTTTTTGAAAGTTCCAAGAGATGGTTGAGCAGAATTTACGAAAGAAAGAAATAAAACAAAAGTAAAAACTATCAGCAGGTATTTAATATTTCCACTTCTAAATATCATTGATGTGTGTACGCCTCTTGTTTTCTAGTGTAATATTAAAAGAACTACCATTTAAATAATTTACTTTTTTATGAGCCAGGAACTAAATCCCCTATTACTGGAATATCAGGACCTGTTGCAGGAGCAGAAGGGTTTCCCCCACCCCCAGAACTTCTTAATCCAACAGCATAATCGTAGCTAAATTTAATCATAACAATCCCCAACATAATAGATCCAGCAATAATTGCTAAGGGTATTAAAATTTGTTTGACCCATTCTCCTTTCTTAGTTCTTCTAGTCATAGAGGCTCTTTGTTCTTGAACCATAAAATTCATATTATCCCAATCAACAACCTCAAAATCTAATGAACCAAGCTTATATCTTGGATCAAATTGTTCATATACTTTAATCATTATAGGATTTCCATTTTCATCTTGCATCTCTTTTAATTGCAACTTTTCATCTCCAGCATGTTTTACTTTAACTGGTTTATATTGTTTTGAACCATACCTAAAGAAAAATAAAGTCCCTATTGTTGGGCGAATTAGATTAACTATTCTATGGAATATTGTTTCATTCACAACCACATTATGCAAAACCCAATCATAATTTACTATTGGGACGGTGTCTTTAGCCTTTCTTAGTTTATACCCAGTGATTCCGGTATAAGGATCAATAAATTTTCCAGCTCTATCATTAGTTTTTATTAGATTTTCTCCTCTTTTTTCTATTATCACTACATCAACTGGCCAAGATTGCCACATCTTTTTAAGAACAAATATCCAAATAAGAATCATAAATGGCCAACCATATAAGAAAACATACTTTATTGTTGTAAAAGATTGAACTAATGTTGAACCAATTGCCATTATCTATATGGGCTAACAGAGAATTTCTTCTGCTGTCTTTCTCCTTCTAATACTTGTTCTACTCTTGAGACGGTTGTTTGAAGTGCTTTTAATACCATTCCTTGTCTTGCCATAAACCTTGCATCCTGAACTATTGTTTTTATTTTAAATTGAACCATAGGAAGTAGTTCTTTATCCATTCCCCATTCCTTTTGTTTTAAACATAATACTCCAGCAAGTTTGCACTCAAATTCTTTTAAATCATCTAAGATATTATCTTCACTAATATTTGTAATAGAAGTAATTTGATTTATCCCAGCAAATTTTAGCATAGAAAGTATTTCTTCTATGGCTTCATCATTTGGAAGATAAACTTCTTTTTCTTCACCGGTTGGTATTTTTTTCTTTTCTCTCAATGGCTTGTCTTTCTTATAATTCATCTTACAAAAAATTGGTTTAGAAACTTGAATCCAATGAGATGTTCCATCTTCTGACTGCCATAAAGCTTCTCCTCTAAATTCCCTCCTTAATGTAGAAAGAGTTTTATTACTTTCTAATAGAAGACTTGTTAAAGAAGTCATTTGTTTGGCTACACTATCTAGTTGATTTGCATAAGAATAAGTTGGTGCATTAATTGGTTGCGTAGAAGTTTGATTACTACTTTGATTAGTTTTCATTCTCACCTACTTTTGTAAATTATTTAAACTTTATAAAGGTTTCTCTTTAGAAACCAAAAAACTGACCAACACCCTTTCTAGCTTTTTTTAATCCAAGTTTCTCTCCAGGACTATCTATTCTATATTTTTGCAATTCTATTCCTCCTCTTGGGATTTTGGTTCTTACTCCTTTACTTTGTTTAAATTGTCTAAACTTATATTTATTCTGACTCCAATACCCGGTTGGTTGTATTAACTTTTTATTCTCCACCATTACAAATTTCTCCTTACCCTTGATCTTTTTTTTAACAGGAGATATTTTCCATTGTGCTGATACAGTTCTATCCACAGCTTCACTAGCATAATCTGCTGCTGCCCTTCTAGTTGCTTTCTTTGGAGTAACCTTTTTCCACTTTTTGCCTCTTTTTACATATCCATAATATGCTTGTTCTTTTCTTATTGGTTCTTTTTCTCCAGCAAATAAGAAAGGGAATGGTTTTATTTTTGATTTTGGTTTTGGTTTGCCTCTCCTTGGGAAACTGGATTCTCCCGGAAAAGAAAAACTTGTTAAAGATGTTACAGGTTGTTGTGAAGAAGCTTGAGTAGTTGCTTGACCTGTAAGAAGACTACTAGCAGATTTAGAAATTGATTCTTCTTTTAATACTGAACCACTAACAGAAGATAAAGAATCGGCAGTAGCATTAGAAAAATCTAACCCACTTACATATGCTCCTGCAGATTTTGTTTTTGTTTTAGATTTGTTTTTAGATTTTGAATTATATGCAGACTCTAAAGCTCCAAAAATTCCACTAGATGATTTATACCCAGAAAATTGATTTCCTTTAGATACAAATTCACCTTTAGTTGAAGATTTTGTTTTAGAGATTAACCTATCCATTTCTCCTGTCAAGGGGTTTTGTTTATTCAGGGTATTCAATTCTTCATATAGGTTTCCTGAGATTGGATTTTTTGCTTCTGGTTCTCCAACAATAAAAACCTCTTCTTTATACATAACTCCACGTTCTTCCAAATATTTTAAAAAAGTATCATAATCTTTCAATATTTTTATTTTTTCTTCTTCTGTAAGTTTTTTTATTCCTTCTTTAACTACTTCATCAATTTTTTTTAATTTTTCATTAAAGATTCTTTGCTTTTCTATTTCTGATAAAAGGTTATCATTTTTAACTCCAGATAATTCTTCTCCAAGTTTATCTAATGGAGTTTTCTTTTTCTTTGTTTTTTTTAACAATTGAAAAGCTTGTTCTGCACCACCAGAAAACAAATACTTCTGCCTTCCTGCAGCAACATCATCAATATTTTTGTTTATATTTCTAATAATATCTTTTGTTATTTTAACAGAACCCTTAACAGCTCTTCCAGTAATTGTTGGTTCTCCTGCTTTTAATCTTAGGGCTTCTCCTCCAGCAAAACCACCAGCTAAAAAGGAACCAGTTTCTATACCAAAAGCTAATGGATTTTGTCTTGCACTCTTAACAATCTCCGGAGTTTTAGATAAGGTTGCTATCCCCAAACCAATCCCAAGTGTTGTTCCAACAGTCCTTGGTAAGATGCCCAATCCAAAGGATAATGCAGCACCAGTTACGAAACTTGGACCAACCAAAGCAATTGCCTGAGCAACTCTTAAATCTTTGGCATAAGATTTTACATAAGATTGAGCGTCTGAAGTAAGTTTGTCTAATTCTCCTTTTGAGGCATTCTCTACCCTTGAAGCAAATTCTCTAGTGTTTCTATCTATAATCTTTTTTACTTTTGATTTATATTGTTCTTCTGTTAAGCTTTCCCTATCTATGGAATTAACCTCTAATTGTATTTTGGATTCATATTCTTGTTGAAATTGTTGAATGTACTTGTTTATAACTTTGGAAGATTCAAAATCTAATTTTGCTTGTCTTCTTCTAGTTATTTCTGAGATAGCTCCAAATGGATATTTCTTCCCAAGTTTTTCATCACTAAGAAAGGTAATACCAGTTACCTCTGCTGTTCCTTGTTGTTCATAAGGCATAAGGGTTTCATATCCAACACCAAAAAATTGTTCTTGTTCTCCCGTTCTTATTAAAACATTTTCTCTTTGTTCTAAATCTTTAGCTTGAGATTCAATACCCCTATTTATTGTTTGGATTACATAATCAGAAACTTGTCTGCTATGTGATCTAATAAACTTCTGTGGATCTCTTTTGTATTCATTAACTAAGGATTTTGTTTTTTCTGGGATGGGTTGCTTATATGGCGTAATAGGCTCATCAGAAGGAATACTTAAAACACTTGGTGGTGGTTCATAAAACTTACTCATATCAACATCAGATATTTTAACAAATCTTTTTATATTTGGTTTGTATATTTCTCCTGTTTCTTTTATTATAACAGTGGCACCAGTTTCTTTTGAAAGCACCCCAGCTTGTCCAGCCTCTCCAGGTTTTAAGAAAATAGTTCCTTCTGGATTGGTTTGGGTTATTGTTTGTTGAACTTGGTCCATGAAGGTTGGTTGTTGTATAATTGTTGGTGGTTTATTTCTTTGAAATTCAATAGCTTCTTTAATAGTTCTTCCAGAAACAGCAGCATACTCTTCAACAGAACCAAACCCAGCTTTTTGTGCTTCTATTCTTGCTCTATTTCCTTTTTGCATTTCCCTTTTTAGCTCTAATCCACCTTGTTTAAGAATCGCTTTATATGCTCCTTGAAAAACATTCTTTTCAAACTGATCTCCAATAATTAACTTCTTTCCACGGAGAACTTGTTCAACCATAGAAATAGCTTTTTCTACTTCTCTCCTTGGATATTTCTTTCCTCCAACCTCAATTAATTGTTCTTGTGTTGGGGCTACTTGAGAAGTCGGTTGTTCTATTTTTTTAGTCTGAGGAACCGTTTTTTGTAGGGTTGCTTTTATTTGAGCTTGTGTTAAAGGAATCTGTGGCCTTTGTCTTTGAAGAGATGGGGGAATTGTTGCCATTAAGTTTTTGGCGTCTCAATGCCTTTTATAGTAAAATATGTGAATGGAATTAAAAATCCAACTATTCCTCCAATAACTTCAATAAGTATAAAGTTCTTTAAAGAGTTAATTACACTTAATCCACTCTTCCACCACAACCCTTCTGGAATTAAATAAACTCCATTCATATTTGGTAATGGCACAGGAAAAACTGGAGCAAAGAATATTATCCCCATTCCAACCAAAATGCTTATTAGGATTATTCTAGTTCTTTTTTTCATTTTAGTCTCTATTTAGTAAGTTTTATAAAGTTTAAATAATTTACTATTTTGAGAAAAGTTGGAGATGGAAAAGAAAACTATACATGATTCTGATGATGGAGACTCTCCATTATATGTAGGAATAAAATACCTTGGGCTTGTGGCAGACCAAATAAGATTAAATAAGGAAGCCCAAAGATTGGCTTTAAGGGAAAAAGGAGATACCCTTTTTGAATGGCTCAATGAATTAAGAACATTTTATGATTTGGTTGCTAATAAAACAGACATTCACCTTTCTACAAAAAAAATAGAATTCTTTGAATATGTTTCTAATAATGGGCATTTAGAAAGAAGGAGGATTGAAATAAAGGAAAAAGAAAAATATGAGAAGTGGTTTGAACAAATAGAACTAATGATTGAAAGAAATTTAATGATCCAGGTTACCAATAATGATACCGCTATTTTTAACACAATCCAATATAAAAATGATAAAAAAATTATATTGGAACTAAGTAGATGTACAAGAGATTTATTAAGAGATGCAAATGCCAAACACCTAATTATGCCAGAGGGATTACAAGATATGAAAGAATTAGTAAAAAATGAATGGATTGATAGGGAGGCAAAAAAAGAATTTTAAATGCAATCTTCAAAACAGGAATGGTCTTTAGTTGAACTTACAGACCTACTTAAAAAAACAGCTGCTACTGATAAAGATAACCTTATTCCAATTGATGGATTAACTGGTGCGGGAAAATCAACTTTTGGAGTAAAGGCCTGTAAGAAAGGATGTCCTTGGTTTGATATGGAAAGAGATATTTTGTATTCAAGACAAGAAGTTATAAATTGGGTAACAACAGCAAAACAAGGTAGTTGGGGTTTAGCAGATGAAGCCGTTAATATTTTATTTAAAAGAGAGTTCGCAGCAAAACAACAAAAATTTCTTATAAAAATATTGGATATGTGTAGAGATAGAAACCTTACTTTATTTATGTGCATTCCGAATTTCTGGGCATTGGATAAACATGTTTTAGAAGGTAGAGTAAGACTGAGAGTTCATGTAGCAAGAACCGGATTCATATTTATGTGGAAGCCTTCAAACAATCCTTTTGCTCCAGATAGATGGTATAGAAAATATAATGAAAAAGTTTGTTATAATTGGGACTACTATCCAAACGCAAAAAGAACAAAAGGATTTGTTGGATTCCTGAAATTTGGAGACTTAGAGGTAAGAGAGAAAGCTAAGTATCTAGAGATTAAAAGGAAGAAAAAAGAGGAAGTAAAGAGACAAGAAGAGATGGAAGAACAGCAAGAGAATAGGTTAAAGAAACAGAGCTACAATCAAGGGATAAGTGAAATACTTAGATGGTTAGAGATAAGCGGTTACCTTAATAGGAGAGGTTGGTTGAAAGAGGTTGCAACATACTTGGACATTACACCAGAGGCACTAAGGATTAGACTAAAGAAGGCTGAGTGTAAACCGACCAAAACAAAGGAAACAAAGGAAGAAACATATTATAATAATAGAGCCAATATTGATGATTTTTCACCAACTAAAGTCGGATTACAACATAGTGCAATATGACGAATAAGCCCATAGATGAACTGAAAATTGTAAATTTTGATGTCTTAGAGGAGCAAAGAAAGCACAACCCTGGAGCCCCCTGGAAAAAAGCTAGAACTTTGCAGGAACAAAGGGCTGCAGAATTCATTACGGCCCAAGACATATATAATAAGCTGTCACATTTTAATAATATTCGGGATAAATGTTTGTATGTTTTGATGTATATTACTGCCTGCAGAGTTGGAGAAATAGTGCGAAGAAGGGTGTGGAAAATAGGCAAAAAGATGGTTAGAATAGTTAAAAAAGGTAAGGTTAAGAACGCCCTAATTCAAGATTTTACTAAAAAAAAATTGGTTAAGATAGAATATAGTATTACAAAAGATGATTTAACAATACAAGAATTAGGGGCTAAAAAGATACTTGTTGTGAGATTAAGAAACCTAAAAAATAAACAAAAAGGAGGAAATACTAAACTAATTCCTTTGCCTTTAACAACCCCCCTTAATCTAGAATTCTTTAAAATAATTCAACAATATACTAGAATCTTAGATGAGGGTGAGGAATTATTTCCAATTGGTGAGAGGAGAGCAGAACAAATAATCAATAAAGCTGGGTTCAATCCCCATTTCCTTAGAAGTTGTAGATTAACACATCTGGTTAAATACAACAACTTTTCTGACCAAAAACTTAAAGTATTTGCCGGATGGAGTGATTCAAGACCCTCAAAACACTATATTAAAATTGGTTGGGAAGATATGGCTAATAGCATGAATTAGGGAATTAAAAAGCTAGAATTAACATCTCCCAAAACAATTTCCCCTGTTTCTATACTAAAACACTTCTCTCTATATATGTTTAGAAATTCATTAATGTCCAATTTTTCTCCTTCATAAGTGAATTTACACTTAGCACAATCGTTGTATTTGTACTTGACTGAAAGCAAAGCTAATAAAATAAAGAAGAAAATTAAGAAAAACTTCAAAACTTTATTAACTTTGGCTATTGTTTCCGATTTCATATTTATTTTTATAAATATAACCATCAACCTTATCAAATATTACTAAACAATCGTCCTGCAACAAAGAATAATATAAATCTGTAACATTTACATCAAACTTGCTAAAAAATCTCTCTCCTGTTGCACTTTCATACACATTTTTATGAGTTTCAAAAGACATTTGACACTTAGAACAAGAAAGATCTTTTCCGTTTATTACCACCGCAGTGCAAAGTGCAGCTAATACAACTATGCAAAATATCAAAATAAACATCTCTTTTTTTGGTGTTATTATAATCATTTTATAAATTTCCTATAAATTTTAATAAAAATATGAACGAAAAACATAAAACCCACATAAAAATCATGATTGGATCAAAAACTAATACATTATTATATTTCCAAACAGGCAAAAAGGTGACCAATGCCTTAGGATGCCTTAAAAAAAACATATAATACTCTTTTTTTACACTAGCTAAGTGCTTTCCATTCAAATCTACCCAAACATCTCTTAACCTATAAGTATCTGAATGTTCTTTTTCATGGTTCAAAATTGCTTCTTTAAGTTTCGGATACTTATCCAAATTCTTGTTTAAATATGTAACTTTCCCTATTTTACAAGCAATTCCCCACTCAGTTTGTTGGAAATGTTGTTTCTTCATGTGCAAATTGTTCTTGTTGTAGCTTTTTAATCCTTTTCTTTTGACGGAATGCAGACCACAAAATGATCACAAATACCATCAACAAAAAAGACACTGCCAAATAAATTGGGTAATTAGACATTGTTTTTTTCCTCCATTTAAGCGAAAAGTCTGTATATTGCAAACCCTATTGCGGCTGCACATAAGATTATTAACCCCCATTTTCTTATTTTGTCTATAAAATCATCACTTGGTGGCTCAGGAAGGGTGTTTTTTTGTGGATTTGGTGGATTCTGAGGGGTTTTCACATCTCTAGTGGGGAATTGTTTCGGTTTTTGTGAATTAGTCATGGAAAACCCCTCTTTTCCCAACATTACGTGAGGAATATTACTTTGAAATTCTTCTCCTATTTCTTTCATTGAACCCCCAATGCTTGGCCACTCAGTCATTTAAACCCCTCCATCATTTCATCAACAGATTCAACCTCTAAAGGAACATCCTTTCCTTCTGCTTTGTTTTTAGCTTGTTCTCTCATCATTTTTCTCATAGCATAAGTTTGTTTCAGACTATTATACTGAAACCACATTATAGCCATTCCAAATAATGCCCAACCAAGGTTTGCAATTTGTTGAAATTCTATAAAGTGTTTTAAATTACCAAAAAATACCCCAAAGAAAGCAAGGAAAATAATCCAAAGCATATAATAGTTCCAATCCATTTGTTTAATTGGATCTCCCTTAGTTATTTTGTCACCAAGACTAAAGAATACTGATAGTGGTGATTTCATTTTTTCTTTTCCTCCAACTTAGCAAATAATACAATTATTCCACCAAAAAACATAGCAAAACCCATAACTATCCCAGATAAAACAATAAAATCTCCTCTCCCATACAAATCTGATAAAATCCACATATCCAACATACAAATTACCCAACAATAACCAAGTATAATATTCTTGATTATCTCTTTCATTTCTCACTAACCTCCATACCAGCTTTAGTATATTGTTCTTTAAAAAACTTACCTAATATGCTTTCCATCTCTACATCTGTTTTATCTTTAACATCAAATTCTTCTCCTCCAAGTTTAACTAAGGTTTGGTTGTGAAACATTTCTACTTTAACCCAACCTCTACCAAGAGTTATTTTTGCTCCTTTTTGTGAAAGGGCAGTAATTGCTTGTTGAGAATATTGGTTGTTACTAAACTTTACATAAACTATTTCTCCGATTATTCTCATAATACCATTAACATCCCCAAATTGGGGATGTTTTTGTTTGAAATGTAGTTCCTTCATTTTTTCACTGTTCTAATTTACAAGGTCCGACAGCTAAAGGATATGTTGTTTCAACAACATAATGGAAAATTCCTTTATTCCCTTCTACTAAACTAGCTTGAATTATATAAGCTTGTTTTGGAATTTTCTTTACTTCTGGTTCTTGAGGAACTTCTTCTTCACTTTTCTCTTCTTCCTCTTCTTCTTCCTCTTCAACTTCTTCTGCTTCTCTTCTTTCTCTTTTTTCTTTAGAAGCAATAAGTTTTTGCTTTTCTTCTTCAACAGCCTTCAGTTGTTTTTGTAACCTTTCCAATTCGTCTCCTTGTAAATCATAAGATTCCTCATTGCTTTCTTCTTCTTTCAAAGAATAAGGACTATTTCCCCCTCTATTTGGATTCATAACAACAGTGGTGTTTTGTGGAAGTTTTTCTTTTTTCTTTTTGAAAACCATTTCATTCTCCTCTCAATTTAATTGCTTTATATATTACCCAACCTAAGGTTGTGATCATAATTAATAATATTATCCATTGTATAATTCCCATTATGGCTTAACACATGCAAAATAGCCACCCAAATACAAAGCCCACCAACAAACTATTCCTAAGTAGGCCCTGGCTATTCCAGCAATATCTCCTTTTTGTTCTTTATTGAGTTTCATTTTAGATTATGTGCATTAAGCGTTCCCTAAGTGCATATTTTTTATAGTCCATTTTATTTAGTTTTCTCCTTAGTGATTTTCGGACTTTTTAACATAGTCCATAACTTTGAAGGATTTAAAACCTTAGTGCATAGTTTTCCCTCTATTTCTCCTTCAATTATAAATATTGTATTTCCCTTATTATCCTTTCCTTTTTTCCTTATTCTTGGTTTCATTTTTCCTCCTTTATTTTTTTAATTTCATTTTCACTAACATATTTAATTAATTTCTTCTTAGATAATTTTCTTATTAAAGGGTCAATTGCATAAAGAATTAAAAATAAACCCATAGCCAAAACTACACCATTATATTCTTCAATATTAGTTCCTAAAACATATAAGCAAACTACCGCAATAATAGTTCTTGCAACCATATCAATAATACTAAAATCTTCATATATCATTAAGTTATATTCTTTCATTTTTCCTCCTTTAGTTTTTTCCTCCATTCATTAAATTCTTTTTTTCCCATTACTAATTCTATTTTCTTTTCAGTTCCTTTTATAACTCCCTTTAAAATACACTCTTTAACTTCTATTTCTGGAGTTTCGGATATTCCATTTTTATCTATGTGATAATATTTCATTTTTCCTCCTTTAATGTTTTAAGTTCTGTCATACATATTAATATACACACTACTATATAAATGTTTCTATTCTAGAATATAGTCTTCCACGTTATACTTTAAAAACTGGCTAGACATGGCTTGCTGCCATAAGTCTATTTCATGCTTAATTCCTCTAGTCATTACGTATAAGTGCATTTTAGTTCGTTCCGTTGTAACATCTGTCTACCCTGTTTTTATAAGACCAAAGCATAGCGGCTATCTCTTCCTCGTCAAATTCTATGCTAACGAAGTGTTTAGATATCTTTAAACCCCACTCTAAGCTTTTTATTGTCCCTTTGGAAAAACCATATCCGTACCCAATACCAAAACCTATTAAGAGCATAATAACACAAACAAGTACTACACTCTTATTCATTTGGTATCTTATTAGATAAAAGACTTCTAGCGTATTCTTCTGGAGACATGGCTTCTTTCTGTGTTTGTGGATCTAGGTTTGCTCTACCTGACAAAATATCGTTAGTTCTTATCTCCTCGATTTTTTGTCTCTCTGCTGTCACGTCAGCAAGTACCTTTTCCATTTTCTCACGTTCCAAAACCGCCCTATCCAAGACGCTAAGTTCTTTTGGTTCTTTTCTTTTCTTTATCCACTGGAAATGAAGGTCAATAGAAAGGTTTATATATAAGTGTGTATATAATTATTCATGTCAAAGAGAAATGTAAACATATCAATAGACCCGTATATACATGACTTAGCGAGGAAGAAAGGATTTAACATATCAAGAGAGGTTGAACAAGCTTTACTCAAAAGAGCTAATCCTTCGAAAGCAGACGCACCAGAAAAAGCTATACAACTTAAATGTACTGAGTGTGGAAAAGAAATAAATTTCGGTTATTGGTGCAGAGAACTAGATTTGTTTTTATGCTCTAAATGCCAAGATAAATTTAAAATGGAAAGGTGCCCACATGATAAGTTTAGAGAACACATACATCTAAGAGTACCTGGTTTAGAGGGGCAGAATGTGGACTTAATCGATAAAGTGCCTCAGAAAGCTTAATATGCCCAATAAGAACTATGTCAGAGGAAGAAGGAAAGAATATGCTATTGTCAAAAAGCTTAAAGAAATGGGGTATAGTATTGCCCAACGTAGTGCTGGCTCACACTCACCTATTGACGTCTTTGCAATTAATCCACAGACAAGAGTTATTAAATTCATTCAGGCCAAGCCAGATTCATTATCAGAAAATAAAAAAAAAGAAATAGAACACGCTAATTCTTGGTTGAATAACGTGTTTAGATGTGAGTTTGAAGTTCTTCTTTAAGCCAATCCATCGAGCCTTCTGCTAAAAAACCAAATTTGATTAACTCCAGATAACCTATAGTCTTAGCTATGTTATTACCTGCAACTTTAAACAATTCTTCAGTAATTTCTGTCAATTTCTCTGCGTTTTTCATTTTAATCTATTTTAGTGATTAAAAAGCTTTCAGTTGGTTTACCAGTTCTTGGGTTTCTTGTTGGAACTTTGTCAAAAACTAACTTGTGGCCTACTATGTCTTTAGGTGCTAGACTCATACTTCTAATGAAGTTCTGGTTAGTCTTGTTAAGTTCTAGCTTCCACGTCTTATTATGGTACTCTACTTCAATAACCATTCTCGGTTTTGCGTTCTCGTCGTACTCTGCATTGATACCAATAGGCACTAAAGTCACTGGGAACTCATCTATAAGGTCTGTTTTCAAAAACTCACCGCTGAAGTCGTCCCACCCGTCTAAGCTTGGTTGTTCATCTGTCATTTATATACCTCCGTTTATTTAAAATCATTTTTCCTCCTTTATTTTTCCCCTCCATTCATTAAATTCTTTTTCTCCCATTACTAATTTTATTTTCTTTTCAGTTCCTTTTATAATTCCCTTTAAAATACACTCTTTAACTTCTATTTCTGGAGTTTCGGATATTCCATTTTTATCTATATTATAGTATTTCATTCTAAATATTCTAAATATTCCTCCAATAATTCCTTTAACAACCTCTCTTTACTCCCAAACATTCTTTTATTCCCACAAGTAATAGTGTAACAATTTGGTTTATACCTTTTATCCTTTATTATTGTTATTTTTTTCATTTTTCCTCTTTTATTTTTTTAATTTCTTTCAACCTATATATTGTTATTGGAAGTACACATGTAAAAGTAAATAACCCAAATCCAATTCTCCCTAACCAAATATTCCAACCAAATTCCTCACAAATTAATCCAAATATAAAACCACACATGATAGTTGAAACAAGTAAAAATTGTATATTGTGGATCTTATTTATCATTTTTCCTCCTTAAAACTCCAATTTCTTCCTTTACTTTTTAATTCTTTTAATCTTTCTTTTTTCCACTTATTAGGATTTATTATAAGGTTAGGAACTTTTTCAAAGGCTTTCTTAACATTATTAAAATCATCATCATCGGTTAAATTTTCTCTCTTTTCAAAAAAAGCTGTTTCTTTTTTCATTTTTCCCCCCCAACTTCTTTATTTTTGTGGAAGGAAGGGATATAAAAAAGAGGAGAAAAGTCTCCATCAGAACCCCCTTCCTTCCTTTTATGGTTCTGACTTTGAATATTTACTAATACTGCTATTAGTTTCAATGCTCCTGATGCTATTAGTCTTTCTATTATTGTTCTTCCCATTTTACTTTGTACTTCCTTATCTTATATGAAACAATATCTTTCAAACAATTATACATTATGTTTTGGGAGTTTGGATCAACCTTACTAAAAACTTCTTGAACTATTTCTTTTAGGTCTTTCTCCATTTTGTTTAGTTTTTCTTTGTGTTCCATTTTGTGAGTATGATCCCCTCTAAGTGAGGGGTTAATAAATTCTTTGAATCTTCTCAAACTAAGTTTGAGTATTATTACACCTTTTCTACTGGTGCTATTGGTTTAACTTTTGATATAGTTGAACCTAGTTTTGCTTTTCCATCTTGTTCGTATTCATAATCTTCAACAATTACTTTAGCAGTGTTTCCACTTAAAGCGTCTGTCTCAACTTCTGGTCCAAGATCTACTCCTAAAGATAGTAAAGCTTTTCCAAACTTATTCTCTGGTGTGGCCACTTCTGGCACATAAACTACATGAGCTAATTCTGCAATAGTCTTTCCAGCTTCTAAAACTTCAAATATGAAAGAAACTCTTTTTCCGTATTGCCCATCTGAAATTGGTTTGACTTCTTTGAGTTTTCCCTCATATATGCCTTCATCTATGTGTGGCTTTTCAAAGCTACTAGAGCCGTCTGGGTTTGTCTTTATTTTCATTTGGCTTTATCCTCCTTTTGATTTATTTACTTTTTTCTCGTAAGAGTATGTTATTGTTACTTTTTCTCTTTTTCTCTTTTGAATATCCGCATTTCTTTTGTTCCACTTTTGGACAAACTTCTTTAGTTTTGGTTCTTTTGTGTACATTTTTTTATTCTACCAAGTTCCTTTTTTCTTAATTGGTTTTGTTAAGTTTAAGTAATCATCCCCAGCAGGAGTCTGAGGTGAGCTATCAACCTCAGACTTTTGTGGTACGTTTAGTTTTTCAACCGAGGTTAAAACCTGCTGAGTCTTAGTCATGGCTTTTGACTTGCTTCTACAAAAAAGCTTTGTAGTTATCCAATTTAAAAATCGGACTATGAGCCATGTTATAAACAACAAAACCAAATATAGAATCCAAAAATCCTTTAGATTCACTATGTAGGTTTGTATTAAATCCATTACCATCTTCCTTTGTTCCTCCTTATTTGTAAATTCCAAAAGTCCTCAGTTTTCATATTCCTGACATCTTCCGGGAATTTTTTTATTTCTTCTCTAGTTGTAGAGTATGGACATTTACAGCCAACAACTTCATCTGGGCTATTTGCTTTAGTTACAAACATATGTTTTTCTTTACAAAACTTACACCATCCTTGTATGAATTCTTGTTCTTCAATTTCTTTTTTCATTTTTCCTCCTTTATTTTTTTAATTCCTTCATTTCTAAAAATTACAATCATTAAAGGTTTAATATATCCAACTTTCCCCTTTGGAATTTCTGCAATAGTTCCATCATCATTCCCAAAATTAAAACCTTTCTTCGGTTTCTCCAAAAATCTTATTTCTGCATTTGGATTATTATAAATAAATTTATGAAAATATCTTGTATGTGTAGAAGATGGAAGTAACATAACTGTTGTACATTTAGAATTAAATGCTTTTTCTACAAACTTCCCTATGTGCATATCAAACATAGGGTGAAGATAAACAATTTCTCCTGTCCAATCTTTATTTAAACAAGAATTCTCTTTGGTATAATATTTTGGAAGCAAATGATTTTTATCACTAGCACAAGCATCTAAAGTAAATTTAAACTCTTTAGATAAATCTTCCCAAATATCAATAGGAGTTCTTAAAAACCTCATACTTTTACTTGTACTAAAACTTAGTGTTTGTTTTGATATGTTTCTTTTCATTTTTCCTCCTTTATTTTTTCCTTTTCCAAAACAAACTCTAAAACTTTAATCCATTTATTATTTTCATAATAATCAATTTGTTTTAAAATTTCAATATAATTTTTAATTTCAATTTCTTTTTTCATTTTTCCTCCTTTATTTTTTTATTTAAAATAACTAACATACTTGGAAAATTAGCAGGTTTTCCATCGTTAAATCTTAATCTACCATTAACCCATAAAAAAACAGCATTATTTTCTTGTAATAACTTAAACCATTTTGTTGAAGTATCCATTCTTAATAACATAACTATTCTTTTCCCTTTCTTATTCTCCTCAATAGCTTTTTTAACCCAATCTAAAGGTTTTGAATAAGGTGGATTTACATAAGTTTTATCTTCCCAATCTATATTTAATCCATCAACCTCTGGATTATTATTTAAAGGACATGGATCAAACCAATCTTCAAATAATTGCATTATTCTTGAATCTGTCGCATAATTATCATTCATTTTCCAACATCTCCTTTTATTTTTTTAATTTCTAATATTGGTTTATTTCCATTTAATTTCATCATAAAAAAAAGAAATAATGTTTTTATTATAAAAAATTCTCTTTTATCATTAAGTAATGGTTTAAAAGGACTCCAAAAACCTAACTTAATTTCTTTGTTTTCTGTCCAATAACACTTTTCTCCGTTAATTATTTCATATATTTTCATTTTTCCTCCTTCCAGTAAACCTCTCTGTTCTCTTGAACATAATCACATATTCTGGCAATATATAAAGGAATACAAAACAATGGAAATAAAATTATAAAAGAAAGAACAACCAACCACCCTTCTCCTTCTTCCCATCTAACAATTTTTTTAAATTTCTTTTCTTTTTTCATTCTATCATCTCCTTCATAGTATCCCAATCTTCTTTTTTAACACAATAGTAATCTTTAAAATCATCATGTCCTTCTACAAAGTTTGCTTCAAAAAACTTTATTACTATTTCAATTATTCTTTTCTTTTTCATTTTTCCTCCTTGAGTTTAACATTACTACAATCCACACTATTAAAATAAGACACCAACAAAATAAAGCCATATTATAATCCTTCTTCCAACCATACATAAACCCAATAGCAAAATAAATTAGTTGTAAAAAAAATAATATTATTTCTTCTTTCATTTTTCCTCCTTTATTTTTTTAATTTCCACATAAAACCAATAAATTAAAGTGAAAATTACCGAAACAATGCTTGTTAAATAAGTATTAATAGAATAATCTGTAAAATTCAAATAAATAAGATAACACATACCCATAAAAAAACCAATTAAAAAACCAAATATTAATTCTTTCAAATTCATTTTAAAAAAACAAAGGCGTGATGCCACGCCTCTTTAACAAATTTAGTTTGCCTAGATCAACATATCTGTTAAGTCCAAGCCATTTGGTTATTAATTTTTTTATAGCCATTATATGTTTTTAAATTCTGCAGCCATTTTGAATTTAGTTAAGATCTTAAGCAACCTGTCTATAACTTCGTCAAGAGATTCACATCCAAATTTATATTTTAACTTGTTTAGTCTGGTTTGTGTTTCCCTTTTCAATGTGACTGTTGTGAATTTTGTTTTATCCATACATTATTTAATATTTTAATGTTTATAAATGTTTCGGTTTTGTGTTGTTATTTGGGTGGTTACATCGTTTAGGGTTTTTTGTTCTAAAAATGGTTTAATTCTTGCCTTTGCAATTTCAATATATTCTGGATTTAATTCAATTCCAATAAATTGTTTATTTTGTTTTAATGCAACTAAACCTGTTGTTCCTGCTCCGAAGAATGGATCTAATACTGTTCCATCTTTTGGACAACCAGCTTTAATTGGAGTTTCACAAAGTTCTTCTGGATAAACTGCAAAGTGTGCTTCTTTGAATGGTTTTGGACATATTCTCCATACTGCTCTTTTGTTTCTTCCTTTTTTAGGACTCCATCTTTCTCCCATCTTTTCTGTTGCTTGTGGTTGGTTTCTTCCTATCCCTTCAACCTCTTTTCCATTCCACCCATATTCCCCTTTTTTAATAGAAGATTCTTGTAATGGTTCATATTGTGTTTCAAACCAATACTTCTTATTCTTAACAAAGAAAAAAATATATTCAAAATCAACTGTGAATCTATCTTTAACACTAGAAGGCATACAATTTGGTTTATGCCATATAATTACATTTCTTAATATCCAACCACGATTAACCATTTCTATTGCAAATCTCATTGGAATCATTGTTAGGCATTTTGAAGGAAGTAATCCCTGTCCCCTTAATTTATTTGCTTTCTTTATCCCTTTTCCAACATTATCTTTTGAAATTAAATCTCCTTCAAATCCACTACCACTCTTTGTATAATAAGTATCTCCAATATTAACCCAACAAGTTCCATCTTTTCGCAACACTCTTTTAACTTCATCAAAAATGTTACATAGTTTGTTTATATATTCATCAAAAGTTGGCTCTAAACCTAATTGTTTATCTACTCTTTTTGCACCACACTTTTTACAAATGTCTTTATAAAAACAAGTAACACCTTTTTTAGTATAAGTTACATCTGCATTTTTCCCATGAACTACTGGTGCTTTATGGTCACAACTTTCATCACCCCCTACCCAATTAGCGGTTCCATAATCCCTCAAGGCCCAATAGGGTGGAGAAGTCATTACACAATTTATGCTTTCTTCTGGAAGTTCTTTCAGCTTTTCTAAAGCATCACCTTGTAAGATTGTGTTTGTTTTCATTTTTTACACCTTCATTTCCAGTGGAAACAACCTAAATATCCGGGGTATCCAAGATATCCATGTAACCTCCACTTAATTTACCATATAGAGATTATGTAGAGATTACCTGTCTAACCCGTCTAACCCGTCTTTTCCCTCCATTTTATACCTAACCAAGCCCTAATTTGTTTAGTTGTTCCATTATTTTCATCCCAATTTGCTGTGACTTTCCCTTGTTCTATCCCTTTTTCCTTCATTTTCTTTCCAATGGCCACCTCTGACATCTTTCTAAACTTGTTTTCAGTACACCATTCAGAAAGGTTTTTCTCAAATTCCCACTTAAAAATATGTTCATTTGGTTCATCTTCTGTGAATTCACTAAGGAATTTCTCTAAAGGATCACTGTGATCTTCATATCTTTTCTGCCTTTCTTCTATTGTTCCTTCTTTATGAAATTCCCTTTCATCAAGTAAATCCTTTAATATTCCCAAACATTTAACAGCAAGGATTTCATATTCTTCTTCCGGAATATCTTCCAAAATATCTTTTTTCTCACCAAATTGGTTTGGAAAATCAATAATCATCCATCTCCTATAAAACCCAATAGTCTTATCAGTTGTTGTTGGGAGGTTATTTGTAGCAATGATTATCTTAGCATAATTAATTTCTTCAAAAGGATCTTTTCTTTTATATTCAAATCCAATTAAATCCCCCCCACTCAATTTCTTCAAAATAGATGTTTTATTCATTTCACTGAAATTTGTTTCCCCCATTTGACATACAAGTTTCTTGTGAAGTCTTGTAATCTCAAATCTTGAAGTGATTAAAGTATCAAGTTCTGTTGAACAAACATTCTCCTCACCTATAAATTTTCTAAGTAAATTCAAGAAACATGACTTTCCATTCATCCCACCACCAATAAAACAAAATATTCGGTGTAAAGGATAACTTGGAATCATACAATAAG